>Ga0208297_1000218_pt1 | contig 147677 bp, 123 predicted proteins | sample LMS_cellobiose_e_FD_187367 | JGI IMG/M metagenome (GOLD analysis project Ga0208297, IMG submission 187367) | Rumen-fistulated moose microbial communities from Alaska, USA - LMS_cellobiose_enrichment (SPAdes) (version 2) | ecosystem: Host-associated > Mammals > Digestive system > Stomach >... | reverse complement strand
TAAAGGACTATATCCATTATTACAATCATGATCGTATAAAGACCAGACTAAAAATGAGCCCCGTCGACTATAGGAAGAATTATCTAAAACAAATCAATAACCCGTCCAACTTTTAGGGGGCAGTTCAAAATCGGCTGTTGGCGCAACGCAATCGGCCTCCTGCTTCGCATAATGGCGACTATCGTGCGCCTGTTTGGCGGAAATCGCAAGCGGAGAGGACCCGATCCTCAGTTCAACAAGAAATCGACGACAATCGGCCGGTGGTCGGAAGGGTGCCGGAAGGCGGTTTCTGTTTGGAGGGCCATCGGCCCGACAATCAGAAAACGACTGGAGGTGGCCCCGCCGAAGGCTCCGAGGCCCGCTTGCGGGACAGATGGATAGGGTGTTGGCTTCTGCGGCGCAGCACACGGCCGCTTTATTGTCCCCTGTATTCGCTTGGGGTCATGCCTCCGTGGCGACGGAAATAACGGTAAAAATCCATCTGGTTGGCAAAATGGAGAAGCCAGGCAATTTCTTTTACCGACAAAGAGGTGTGTTTCAGATAATAACGCGCCTCCATCATCACATACTCGACAATCCATTCCGGCGCGGTGCGGCCGCTGTCGGACTTGATGGCGGCAGAGAGGTATTTGGGCGTCAGCCCAAGACGCCCGGAATAGAACTCGAGCTCGCGATGCTCGGTATGGTAGCGGGAAAGCAAAGCAAGGAACTGTCCTGTCAGCGGATTGCGACCCTGACGCAGGAGCGTTTCCCGGTCTGCGATCCGCTCCCAGATGTGCGTCAGTTCGATGCTCATCGAACGCAGCAGGTATCCCAGGCTGCGGGTCAGGTCAGCATGGCGGTCTCCGGCTACCGAGCGGAAAATGTTCTGGAAATTGTGGATCAGGATCATCGTCCGCGTATCGACCTTGACCATCCGGCAGCGGAAAGCATAGAGGGCGCCCAGCCGGTCGAATTCCATCTCCTGCAGCATTTTCTCGGAAAGGGCCATCAGCGTAACCTCTCCCCGCCCCGCTTCCCGCTTCCAGGAGAAGGACAGGATATCTTCGGGCAGGCTGACGGCAAAGCAGTCTCGCTGCACATCGTAGCTGTCAAGCCCGATCTGCAAGTCAAAGCTGCCCTGGACGCAATAAAGGCAGATCACCCCGTCGAAGCGACAGGGAAAAGACAGATGGCCTTCAAGCTCCGTCCGGAACGAGACATTGGCGATGAAAATATCGTCACCATGCGAAAGCATCGGACGTACCGGGAGAGATTCCCGCAGGCGGGGCAATGTCAAACTTTCCATAAAATCGGCCAAAAAGTATAACTAACCAAGTATTACAGCCCAAATATATGAAATTTTCAGCAGAAAGGTATAGCAATTATTTTGGAAGGTGCATCCGTGTTCAATAGTTTTGCAGCATGAAACGATACATGCATATCTACTCCCTCACGCTGGCCGACATCGACAGCGCAAAACGGATGACGCCAGGGGCCGTGCTCTGCTACTTCCAGGACACCATCGCCAGATTCCTCGCCGAGAACCGCGTAGGCGCCTTCGACTTGATGGAAGACGGCATCACATGGATGATCGCCGAATTCCACAGTTCGTTCAGCCACCTGCCCGTCTGGCCGGGCATCGTACAGATGGAGGTATTCGTGTCGGAACTCGCAAGCGTCAAGGTCTATGTCGATTATCTCGTGCGGGACATCCGCGGGAGGATCGTGGCCAGCGGTGAAAGTACCTGGCTGATGGTCGATGTCCGCAGCCGCCGGATGCTCCCCAGCAGCACCGTTCCGCGCTTGACTGCCCTGTATGACGAACGGAATCATGTAGCGCACCAGCGACATGCCTTCCGCCCGGCGGCCGGTCCGGAAGAAACGGCCGCCGCCTCAACCCATACCGTCTCGGCCGCCGAAACCGATTTCAACGGCCACATGAGCAACCGCGACTATGTCCGGCTGGCCATGTCGCTTGTCCAGCCGCTGATCCCTGACGGGACAGCCATCCGGGAATTACATGTCAAATTCATGCAGGAGTGTCATTCGGGAGAGACCCTGCATTGCCGCGTCAGCCAGGATGGCCCGCAGCTCATCGTCACGCTGCTGCGGGACGGCGGACATCCGGTCTGCGTGATCAACACCTGCTGGGATACTGAAGCCGGAGGCTGATCCGCTTCCGCCACTTCGACCGGGCCGCTGTTCCTCATCCCAACAAATGGGGATGGTTTTTCCCGGCGCTTTCCCCTACCTTTGCACCCGTTATGGAACACGGGCACGAACATCATCATCACGGACATCATCACCACCACGACCACGGAGATGCGGCCGAAGTGGCATCCCTGCGGGGGATCTATCGGATATCCATCGCACTGAACCTGGCTTTCGTCCTTATTGAAACCGGGGTCGGCCTCTGGAAAGGCTCGCTGGGCCTGCTTTCCGATGCAGGCCACAACCTGAGCGACGTCTTTTCCCTGGTCCTCGCCCTGATCGCCTTCCGGCTGGCGGCTTCCCACAGCACCAGGACATTCACCTACGGTTATCGGAAAGGCTCGATCCTGATCTCACTGCTCAACGCGGTCATCCTGCTGGTAGCCGTCGGTGCGATCCTGCTGGAGAGCATCCACAAACTGCGGCATCCGGCAGCCATCGACGGCGGGGCGATCGCCTGGACAGCCGGCGTCGGGATCGTGGTCAACGGCCTGACGGCCTTCCTGCTGATGAAGCACCGGAAGAAAGACATCAACACCCGCGGCGCCTTCCTCCACATGGCGACCGACACGCTCGTCTCGGCGGGCGTGGTCGTTTCGGGTATCGTCATCGCACTGACAGGATGGTCGGCCATCGACCCGCTCATCGGCATCGTCATCGCGGTCGTCATCCTGTTCAGCACCTGGCATCTGCTCTCCGAAAGCATCCGGATGAGCATGGACGCGGTGCCCGGGCACATCGATCCCGACGACATAAAACAGATGATGGAAGCCACGCCCGGAGTGCGCAGCATCCATCATCTTCATATCTGGCCCATCAGTACGACGGAAACGGCCTTGACCGCCCACCTGGTCGTCTCAGGACAGGCCGATGCCGAAAGCATCGTACACAGGATCAAGCAGCTGCTCCGCGAACACGGAATCGGGCACGCGACCCTGGAGACCGAGCGCGAAGGTCATTCCTGCGCGGACGGCTCGGACGGCTCCTGCTGAGCCGCTTCGGCTGCGGGGCCGGTCCCGTCGGCAGGGGCTTCTTCTGCGACAACTTCTTCAGCCGGCTTTTCCTTGTGGAAAGGCAGGCCGATGCATTTGAGATTATCGGTGAAGTAGAGGGCGAGGCCGGCGACGATCAGGATGCCGAAGAACCAGCAGCAGAACTTGCGCCAGAAGGCCTTCCGGCGGGCAGCCGGATCCACGGCGGTAAGTTTCGGGAACTCGGCCAGTTGCGTGAGACCTTTGCCGAACTTGACGCTTACGAGCGATTTGGCATTGATGGCCCATCCGTTGGCATTGAGGACCGGACCGAGGTCACGTCTGCGCAGTTTGCGCCAGGCAATGAACACGGACGGCAGCGAGATGATGAGCATCAGGCCGATGATCAGGATGATCCACTGCCACCAGGTCAGCGATTTGAGCGTGGCCACGATAGCGGTCAGCACGCCGGCGACGGCCGCGACAGCGATCGTGATACCGGCGATTTTGCCTACATCGAACGGCGCGGCTTTGGTCGCCGCCTGGGCACCGGCAGCGGGAGCCGTCGTGGCGCCTTCCGTGATGGAACCCAGGGTGCTTTCTCCCTTGTTCGCCTTGGCCTCGGCCGATTTGCCGATCTTCTCTGAAATCCAGCGGCCCGCCTTCTTGTACGGTGCCCAGAATGCCTGACGCAGCGAGAGCGGATTCTCCACGATGCTTGTCACGACGGCACTCCAGTCGTTACCGTCGCGGTCGTAGAACACGGCATTCTTGCCCGGGCGGAGGCCGTCCACGTCACCGGCGGTGAGGACGGCGGCGATGTTCATGGTCCTGCCGAGCTTATCGCTCTTGCAGGCACAGTAGAGGATGTACATCCCGCTCAGGGAAGATATTTCGGGGCTCGGACCGTCAACCCTGACGCACAGGTCGGTGGAACGCTGATCGATGTACAGGCGTCCGGCCTGGAACATGGCCTTGCGCTGCGGATCGTAGAAGTCGGCCAGCACGACATAGTTGTTCAGGAAGTCGTAGAAATTGTGGTACAGGCGCAGGAGTTTATCGACGGCTTCGATGGAAAGGGCTTCTTCCTCAAGGGCCTTGTCGGCCTCGACAAGCCCAAGGAGCGCGGCTTTCTGGTCAGCCTTCAGAAGTTCCCTGACCTTTTCGATGCCAAGGCCTTCAACCCGGACACCTTTTTTGGCTTCCATCCAAGCTGTATAAGGGGCGAATTTTTCGACGATTTCCGCCCATTCAATTTCTGTAAGCGTATTCTTGTCCGCTTCCAGCACAAGGCCCCGCATTGCCTCGACGGCCGCCTTCCAGGCAGGGTTGACGGTGTCGAGCGGGAGCACGGCGCCGGCCGACGGTTTGGCAAGGGGCTCTTCGCCGATGGCGGAAGAAGCCAGGGCAAGATTGCCCTCGATGGCGCCGATCTTCTCGACGGAGACATCGACGGCCTTGGCAGCTTCGGCGTCAAAGCCGATGAGCTTGCAGCGCATGAAATAGTCGGCGACCTTGTCTTTCAGCGCCTCGACAGCGGCGAGGGCGTCGGCAGTCTTGTCGCCGAACGGGAAAACGGCTTCCGTACCGGCATCCTGCCAGGCGGCATAGTCGGCTAGCTCCGTGTAGAAAGCTTCGATGTGCTCGGCTGTCACGCCGTCCTTGCCGCTGCGGTCCATGGCCTTGCCGATGGTCTCGCCGATCGTGGTCACCAGGGCGGCGAGTTCCTCGCTATCCGCACTGGCGGGCGTGATGATGCCGTCGCCGTTGAATTTCGTGTCGGCAAAGATCTTCACATTGTCGGCCGTATCCTCGAGCGCGATGCTGTCTTTCTCCAGTTTGAGATTGCTTAGGATCTGCCTGGCGGAGGCAAGCAGTTTCGCCCCGTCCGGATTCTCCTGGTTGAAGGCGGAGAAAGGGATCTCGGTGCCGCGGGTCAGGAGCATGTCCGGATCTTTCAGGATGCCGGTCAGCCACTGGGCTGCGGCAATGACCTCGTCAACCCGGATGTTGCCGTCGTGGTCGGCATCCAGCAGTTCGAGGGTCTTCTGGTCGAATTCCAGGTTACGGGTAGGACAGCTCAGGACCGTCCACATCTTGCGGTCCAGTTCGCCCAGCCGCGCGATGTCGGCGCCAGAGGTGATCTTGACGCGTACAGTCCCGCCGACCGGGGTAAAGGTCCAGGTATAGGGTTTGGTTTCCATATAAAGAGATATTGATTCGGGATTCTGGTTTCAGCCAATAAATATAATGAATTTGCACGAAATAATCAACTGTCCAGCCGTTTTCATCCCTCCACGCCACCCGCTTTAGCACAAACCCTCCCAATCCTCTCCCCTTTCCTCCCTCTCTCCCCATCGGAAGACCCGACGTTCTGTGATTCATCGATTTATTATTATATTTGATGCACCAAAGGACAAAACCATGATAAACAGAAGGCAATTCCTGAAAATCGCGGGCGTCGGAGCCCTCGCGATGGCCGTTACCCCGTTGGACGTTCTGGTCTCTTCCTGCACAAGACGGAAGGAAAATGAGAATAATCGTGCTCTGCTGGCCGCCGCTGAGAGGGTATTTTCCCAATTGGAAAACAATACGGTGCTATTACCCGGCGAACAGATTGTCGTTCCCGTCCTGGATGCGCCCATGATCGGCTTCGCAAGTGCCGAAAACCCGCTGTTTGAAACGTTCCGGCGCGATGAGGTCATCGGTTCGCAATGGCGGGCACCGAGGGAATGGATGCCGGAGGCCAAGTCCGTCGTCGTATTCTTCTTCCCCGTCTCTTCGGCCATCCGGACCCGGCACCGCGCTGCCAAGACGCCCACCAACGAGGCCTGGAACTACGGCTACGGCAAACACGGACAGATCCTGAATGCCTTCATCGAAGGCCTGACTGCCGAATTGGAAAGCCTGGGCATCCATTATCATATCCCCACCAAAGACCCGGCCTTCAAAATTGAACAGCACCCCGTCATGAGCGGCGGCAAGGAGGATGTGCACTACTCCACTTCCTGGTCGAACCGTCACGTAGCCTTCGCCGCCGGCCTCGGCACCTTCGGCGTCCATCGACACCTGATCACCCGATCGGGATGCAGCGGCGTCCTGTCCTCGATGATCCTGGACCGGGAAATGGAGCCCACCGTAGCCGAGTACAAAGATCCGTACGAGAATTGCATCCATTGCGGGGCCTGCGTCAATCGCTGCCCCGCCGGCGCCATCACCCTGGAAAACCTCCGCAACCTCAAGGAATGCCGGACCTACGCCGGATCACTAAGAAAAGAAAACGATCCCGGCTATTGCGGCAAATGCCTGGTCGGCATCCCCTGCGAATACGTGAAGCCGTAAATCTTCCGATCCGGGCATCTTTCGCCAAACTGCCGCACGAGACGCGGCCACTGACATACGTCGGAGGCTAGTGACCGTGCGCCAACGCCCGAAAAAATCGGCTGTTGGCGCAACGCAATCGGCCTCCTGCTTCGCATAATGGCGACTTTCGTGCGCCTGTTTGGCGGAAATCGCAAGCGGAGAGGACCCGATCCTCAGTTCAACAAGAAATCGACGACAATCGGCCGGTGGTCGGAAGGGTGCCAGAAGTTCGAGATCTTCTGCGGGTTGCGGACGGGCGTGGTGTAGTCGTCGGATACGATCCGGTCGGATACGATGCAGTCGAAGAGCGGCCGGGTGCAGTACACGTAGTCGATGCGGGCACGGCCGCCCGTCGTGGTATAGAAATCGTTGGGATGGCGTTCGTGGACCACGTCGATATACGGCGTCTCCGCCAGGATATAGTCGTGCACCAGCAGCCGGGAATCATCTTCCGGGTATTGATACACCCAGTTGTCCACGCGGGAGCGGCTGTTGAAGTCGCCCATCATCATCCAGTACTGGCCGGCGGCCTCGCCAGCGGGCAAGGTGCCGATCGTGTGCTGGCAGATGTATTCCATCTCGGTACGACGGTAATAGTCACCCTCGCGGGCAGCCCGGCTCCGCTCCCTGTCTTCCTTCGGAACGCCATAGCCGTAGGCCTGCGGCCAGGTATGCAGCGACACGATATTCAACTCCTTGCCGTGGACCCGGAGACGTGCCCAGCCCGCTCCGTGACAGACCAGCGTGTCGGCGTTGCCCGTAATGCGGGCCACCTCCTCGATCGGGTAACGGGATGTGATCACCTGCGGATAGTCGTCCCGCCATCCACCGAGAAACACATATCTGTGTCCGTAACGGCGGGCCAGTTCTGGCCAGCCATCCGGCAGATAATGTTCCTCTTCAGGCATATAGTCATCGGTCCCGTCCTTGTAGATTGTCGCAGCCTCGCAGAACACGCAGACATCGGGACGCTGTGCCTTGACCCAGGCGACGAAACGGTCATAATGGTCCGGCTGCCCGTCCCACATCCCGTTCTGGATATTCCAGTACAGGAGCCGGAAGTCAGACGGCCGGCGCGCAGCGAACGCCATCAGCAGAAAAACGCCGACAGCCACCGCAGAAAGTCCAAAGATCCATCTTTTAGCCATATATCCTGAATATTTACCGAACACTTTTCCCTATAGCGCGACGGCTTCCATCACGCGGACCCAGTCGGTTTCCGGGTCGAAGCCGAATTTGTCGTCGATGCCGACGTTGAAGTAGAGTTTCTTGTCGAAATTCTGGAAGGCGGAGTTCCCGACTTCCGGGTTTTCGTTGATGTAATCGAAATGGATGCCGTCCGCGGCAAATCGCTGCCGATAGGTTTCCAGCCGGTCCGGATAGCATCCACTCCAGAGAATCAGGCAGATATCATCCCGGTTGGAGAGCAGCTGCAGGGCCGGTCGGGCATACGGCAGATAGTCGTAGGTCTCCTCATCCTCATAGCAGGCACGCAGAATCGTGTCGTGAATGTCCACGACCACATAGATCTTCTCCCAGTTCTTCTCCCGCTTGCGGCGGAATGCGGTTTCAAAAGCTTTGGCTATTTCCATAGGTTATCTCCTGCGGGCCTATCCGCTTTGATTTACAAATATACTGATTCTTTTCGACATCCACCGACTGCCCATCCCTCCGCCCCTCTTTCCGCTGCAATGTACACACCTGATTATCAATCACTTCCAAAACCTGATCCCCCTCAAAAAGACACCCATCAACTTTCATAAAGTGTTGATTATCTGCCGCGTCCGTTGCAGCGGAAAAAGGAGGAAGAAGAGAAAAACTGTGTGCACTTAAGAAAGCTAGAAGCAGTGCCGGACGAAGTTCTCGAACAGGGCGCGGCTGTCAGGGTCTTTGTGGAGGAGGTATTCCGGATGCCATTGCACGGCCCAGAGGTAGCGGGCGCCCGGCTTCACGAAGGCTTCTGTCAGGCCGTCGGGCGACGTCGCCACGGGCACAAGCCCGGGCGCCAGGTCGCGGATGGCCTGATGGTGAAGCGTGTTGACCGAAAGGGTATCTTTCTTCAGAAACGCTGCCAGTTCCCCCGTCAAAGAGACGGTATGCGTGGGCCTGTCGTAGGGCTTGGCCTGCCGGTGAGCGATCGCTGAAGGATGCTCAGTCGGCAGGTCCTGATAGAGCGTTCCGCCGAGGGCGGCATTGATCAACTGAAGGCCGCGGCAGATGCCGAAGACCGCCTTGTCGGCCTCCAGGGCCGCTTTCAACACCTTGACCTCCAGGATATCACGCTTCGGGCACGGGATGAGTTTGCCGGTGCTGTCTTCCTCTCCGTACACGGAAGGATGTACATCTTGACCGCCCGTAAAAAGCAAGCCGTCGCACAGGCTCACCAATCGTTCGACCTCAGAATCTTCAAGGTCGAAGGTCAGGATAATCGGCGTTCCGCCGGCAAGGCGGATGCCCTCCATATACCCCGACAGCATCCATAGGCTGTTGCGGTCGATGTCCCAAAGCGGGAGAACACCGACGATCGGTCTGGTTTTCATATTGCTAACGGGAGGCAACAGGCGAAAGCCTGAAGACGGCCACATCGTGGGAGCCTACGACAACCGAGGCCGGATTCTGTACCATCTTCTTGCGCAGCTTGCCTTTTCCCTTTACAAGGGTCGTGAAGGGCTTGGCGGAGGCGTTCCACAAATCTTTGACGGCATAGTTGACCGTGGCGAAATCCGTGCTGCGGCCGCTCAGATCGTCGTTTACTTCGAGGCTGGACCAGTCAATGGTGACCTCTGCCGGTTCAGGGCCGACATTCAAGATGCAGAAGGCCCAGTCACCGCCAGAGAGCGGTTTGAACCAGTATTGGATGTCACCGTCTGTCTTCAGGCGCAGGCCCTGGATGCCCAGCGGGTCCTGATCGATGGCAATCACGTCGCAGTTGGTGATGATCGCAAGCGTCTCGGGGCGCATATCGGTGATGTCATTGCCGAGGATGAGCGGTGCGGCCATCATGCACCAGAGGGTGAAATGGGCACGATCTTCGGCATCTGTCATGCCGTTGCCGACTTCGAGCATGTCGGGATCGTTCCAATGGCCGGGGCCGGCATACTTCCGGAGCGGCTCGTTAAGGTCCACGATCGGCATCACGCCGAGCGGCGTCCACATCTTGTTGCCATTCTCGTCATAGCGCTGCGGGATAGGCAGGAAGCCCACGCCGATATCACCCGTGGTACGCCAGGAATGGCCGACTTCGGCAGCCCATTCCCAAGGCTTGCTGCTCCCCCACTCACACATGCTGAAAAAGATGGGGCGGCCAGCCGCGCGAAGGGCATTCCGCATCAGCGCATAAGCGCCTTTCGGATTGATGTCGTTGGTGTAGCACCAGTCATATTTGAGATAATCGACGCCCCAATATGCGTACATGAAGGCATCCTGGTATTCATGCCCGAGGCTGCCCGCATAACAGGCGCAGGTGTTGGTCCCGGCATCACTGTAGATACCCAGTTTGATGCCTATTGAATGGAGATAATCGGCCAATGCCTTCATTCCGGAAGGGAATTTTTCGGGATCTTCGTGGATGAATCCGCGCTCATCGCGCTCCCCGTGCCATCCGTCGTCAAGATTGAGATACACGTAGCCGGCATCGACGAGCCCCAGCGAGACCATCCTGTCGGCTATATCTTTGATCAGAGTCTCGTTGATGTTAGTCTGGAATTTATTCCAAGAGCTCCAGCCCATCTGCGGGGTATCGGCCAGGCCCTCCCATTTGGCACCGGGCGCATCCGGCTTGCGCTCCTGAGAGAGAGCCGGACTTGCAAGCAGCAGCGCTGCTGCGATGAATGTCAGAAAGATGTGAGATTTCATTATCTGTGGTTTATTCTTACTGTCTCGGAGCGTTGATGCCCTGCTTTCAATGAGAGGTGGCGACGAAGCGCAGGGCATTGATGAACAGCAGGTTCTGCGTTGCATCGGTGAAAGTTTGGTCGCCGTGGCCCATATTGATATAGACCATGCGGTAACGGGTGTTGGTCCAGACGACCGGGAAATCGCCGCCGAAAACGATATCCTTGATGCCGAGCGGATAATTGCGCGGGGAAAGGGAGGCCAGGATACGGACGTCGGGATTGGAGCGCAGGTCAGGCTGCCACTGATAGAACTCCGATGCCGGCGCCACATACTGGTCCGGAAGATTCCGGGTGACCGCATGGTCGTGCCCCTCGATATCTACCAGAGCGGGCTGCGGGGGCCAGTTGTTGCACAGGAAACGGACACCGCCCAGGAAGTCGCGGAACCAGTCCCATCCTGTAGTCAAGTCGTTGTATCCGGCCGCATGGAATCCCAGCCATCCGCCGCCATGCTCCATATAGGTCTCGAAAAGTGCCCGTTCCTCCGGCGTTCCCGGGGCCACGTCAGGCATGATAAGGAGGTCGTACTGATCCAGATCACCCTTATCTGCCAAACGGGTGGACACGTCCAGGGTCCATCCCTCTCCAAAGGTCAGCCTGTGAAAGAAATCTATGGCCTGGTGCGCAAACTGCTGATGCGCTTCTTCGACTTCGTCGGAATAATACAGTAATGCCTTGAAGCGGGGCTCCGCAGCATAGCTGGCGGGGAGATTCTCTCCCTGAAAGCGTCCTGCGGCGTTCCTGCTGCCCGGCGTGCATCCGACAAGCAGCCATCCGGACAGGCTCGCAAACACCAGCGCCGGTGCAATCCATATCAGAAAGATGCGCGTTTTCATGGTCGGAATCGGTCGGGGACGGATGGTTTGTCAAAAATACGAAAAAAAGTTGCTACTTTTGCTAAGAAAAACAGCAATTGGACCTATCTGACTTAAAACTATTCCATGAAAAAAATCAAGTTATTCTCTGTCATAGGCATTTGCCTTTTGGCACTTTCCTGCGGGAGCCAAAAGCAGCCGTCTTCTCCTGCTGGTTTTAACGACAGCGTGGCTGCGGCTTTTGCCCAGGGCGGGCGGATTGACCTGAATACCCTGCAATGGACAAGGGAGCCCGGTGCTTATGCCATAAACGGTGACACCCTTACGATTACGACGGCTCCCCATACCGATCTTTGGCAGCGGACTTACTATCATTTCCGCAATGACAATGCGCCGGTATTCCAGATGGAGACCTGCGAGCCCTATTTCAGTTTTGTGGTCAAGACGGATTTCACCCTGAGCCACCAGCGTTTCGACCAGTGCGGCATCGTGATGTATCTCGACAGCGAAAACTGGCTGAAAGGGTCCGTGGAGTTTGAAAACGAACAGTTCCAGCATCTGGGCAGCGTGGCCACCAACAACGGCTATTCCGACTGGGCCACGACCGCCATTCCGGCCGATGTCAAGACAATGTGGTACCGGTTCTCCCGCCGCGCGGACGATTATTGCATCGAGTGCTCGGGCGACGGCGTCAATTTCAGCCAGATGCGTATCTGCCACATGTATGCCGGCGCAGACAAGATCCGCTTTGGCGTGTATGCCTGCTCACCGGAAGAATCCTCCTTCACGGCCGTATTCACGGACATGAAGATCACCGAATGCATGTGGAAGGCGCACGATGGTCAGCAACCGGATTAGGCGTGCGGCGTTTTCTTTCTGACGCCGCGGACGGGATCTGCGGCGAGCGGATCGTCGGGCCAGGCGTGCTTGGGATAGCGGCGTCGAAGCTCCTTGCGGACTTCGAAGTAGGCGCCTTCCCAGAAGCTGCGCAGGTCGCTGGTCAGCTGGACGGCCTTGTAGCCGGGAGAGAGCAATTCCATGAGGATCGGGCGGCGGCCGCCGTCCACGAGAGGCGTGTCGAGCAAGCCGAAACATTCCTGGAGGCGGACGCGCAGCACCGGCGCCTCGGCGCCCTGGCGATACGCGAGCCGGATGCGGCTGCCGGTCGGCACGATGACGTGTGAGGGAGCAATCCGGTCAACGGCTTGTTGCTGTTCGTAGGAGAGCTGGCCCCAGATGACAGCTTCCATCTCTATCTTGCCAAGTTGAACGGCAGTCGTGGCCTTGCCGATATAGTTCGGCAGCCACTCCCCTGCCCGTTCCAGCAGCGCATCGGTCGATACATCGGGGAGCGCCAGTTCCGGATGCCAGGCCGCGACCGTAGCGATGCGGCGCTGAAGATTCTCGACCTCGTCGGAGAAGGCAAACAGGCTGCGGCCTTCCTTTCGGGCGGCCTCGCAAATGACCTTCACAATAGATTCACGGTCAACGTCTTGCAACGGCTTTTCTTCCAGCACGTGGACGCCGATGCGCCAGGTCCGTCGGGCTGCGACGCCGCCGGAGCGGGTGTCCCAGAAGATAGCGTCGCGCGGGCGGGCCAGCGGCCGGAGGTCTGGCGGCGCCACAGGCGCGGCCAGAAAAATCCGGCCGCTGCCGCCGCTGCGCGTATGGACGCTGGCCACGGCCAGCCATTCCGCGCCGGAGAGCGCGCTGCCCCCGTCGAGCGCGACGATGTCGCCGCTCGACAGGCAATACTGTCCGTGGCCCTCCTTCCAAGCACGTGCCACCCGCTCAGGGTACGCCGAAGCTGTCAACTGGCCAATTACATAATCGTCGGCACGCCCATTATCTTCCACGACGCCGACCATATCCCGGTATTGCGCCGCAATGCGGGCGACCCGGCCCCAGCTGCCCAGACGGCCGCTGGCCCGGGCCCGCCGGAGTGCATCGATACGAAGGGCCATATCGGGATCCGCCTCAGCGGACATCGGATCTTTCTCTTCCAGCAACGCGGCTATGTCGGCCGCAAGGGCCTTCTGGGCATCATCTTCCGCCTTGAGCAGCAACTGCCCCACACGGGGATGGCACGGTAAAGAAGCCATCGCCCGGCCGTGCGGCGTGATCCGGCTTTCTTCGTCGATGGCGCCAAGAGCGGCGAGCAGCGTCTGCGCCGCTTTGAGCGAGGCGGCTGGCGGCGGCGTCAGCCACGGCAGACGCTCCGGGTGCGTCTCGCCCCACGCAGACACCTGTAACACAAGCGGCGCCAGATCAGCTTCGGTGATTTCCGGCTTGCGCAATTCGGCCATACGGGTCTCGGCCGCCTTGCTCCACAGTCTGTAGCAGACACCCGGCGCGACGCGGCCTGCACGGCCGCTCCGCTGCGCCGCCATATCCCTACTGATACGAACCGTTTCAAGATGCTCCAGCGCCGTCCGGGCGTCGAAGACGGGCTTGCGACAGTAGCCGGCATCCACCACGACACGCACTCCCTCGATGGTCAGCGAAGTCTCCGCGATGGGCGTTGCCAACACCACCTTCCGCTGACCGGGACGGCTCGGCGCGATGGCGCGACGCTGTTCCTCTATAGAAAGCATACCATAAAGCGGACAAAGATGCGTTTGTCCAAGCGAACTTCCGAGCGCTTCTGCGCAGCGACGGATCTCGCCTTCCCCTGGCAAAAACGCCAGGATATCACCTTCCTGCTCCTTATGTGCAGAACGGATCATCCGGATCGTCGCCTCGACGATATCCTCGACCGGCGTGTCTCCCATATAGCGGATTTCCACGGGAAACATCTTCCCTTCGCAAGAGACGGACTGTGCATCCAACACCGCACAAAGCGCCTGGACATCGATCGTAGCTGACATCAATACAAGCTTTAGATCAGGCCTCAAAACATCCTGTGCCTCACGCGCTAACGCCAGCGCTAAATCAGTCTGCAAACTCCTTTCGTGGAACTCGTCGAAGATAAGGACCGACACACCTTCAAGGGTCGGATCCTCCACCAGCATCCGGGTCAAGATACCCTCGGTCACCACTTCGATCCGCGTACGTCGGCTTACTTTTTTCTCGAAACGGATCCGATACCCCACCGTCTCTCCTACCTCTTCGCCCAACAACTCAGCCATCCGCCCGGCAATCTGCCGCGCGGCTATACGCCGCGGCTCCAGCATGACGATCTTCCCACCGCCCGCCTGTGGACCCGGCTCCATCGACCGCAATCCCGGCTTCGGCTGCCGTGCTATCTTCGATTGTGCTTCCAGCCCCGGCATCATCGCCTCCAGAATCGTCAGCGGCAGCACCGTCGACTTTCCAGCCCCGGGCGGCGCCGTCACAACCACTGTCCCGCAAGTCTCGAGACAACGGTTCAGCGCCTCCGCAACAGCGGCAGCCGGAAGCTGCCGGACGCTATGATCTATCTGCAGCATACGTTCAGATCCTAACAGACTTCAAAGTTAACGATTCCCGCCCACATTCCAACCTCTTCCCATCCCCCACAGTCCTCCTTCCGCCCTCCTTCCGCCCTCCACCGTCCTCCTTCCGCCCTCCTTCCGTCCTCCACCGTCCTCCTTCCGCTGCAACGGACGCAATTGACTGTCAAACGTTTACGCAAGTTGATCCCCCTATTATTTAGGGGGATCAACTTGCGTAAGTCGCTGATTCACTGGTGCGTCCGTTGCAGCGGAAAAAGGACGGAAGGAGGGTGGGAATGGCAGACGATAGCCGCTAAAGCAGGACGCCGTCTCTATCTCGAACAAAAAGTGTATCTTTGCGCCCCGAATCTGGAAAGAACGATGATGAAGACAAACATCTCTTACAGCAGAAAGCGTCTGATCGGTTACGTCGCGGGCATTATGGCCGGTGTTTCCTACGGGACCAATCCGTTGTTCGGGAAGGCCTTGATGGAGAGTGGCGTCCCCGTTATGGTCATGCTTTTTTTCCGCTATGGATTCGCTGCTGTCATCCTGGCCTTATGGATGTTGCTCAAGAAAGAGTCTTTCCGGGCAAGCCGTCGCGGAATCGGGTTGCTGGTTTTGTTGGGACTCCTTTTCGCAGGCAGCAGCATCACGCTTTTCTGCTCCTACGAATACATTCCGTCCGGTCTGGCCACGACACTGGTTTATCTCTATCCGGTGTTTGTCGCCCTGATCATGGTGTTTCTGAGAATCTATCCCAGCTGGCAGACCTGGCTCTCGATTCTGGCCACTTTTGGAGGGATTCTCCTGCTCTCCGCCCCTTCCGGCAACGGCCAGATCCGCCTGACCGGTGTCTTGCTGGCCATCGGGTCGGCTCTCTGCTATTCTTTCTATCTGGTTATCGTGAACCGGAGCAAACGCATCCGGAACGTTTCGGAGCATACGCTCACGCTCTATTCACTGCTCACAGGAGCCCTCCTTTTCGCCATGATCCGCACATTCCAAGGCGGCAGCATGCTGGAAGGAATCGACACCGTTGCCGATTGGGGGAATCTCCTCGGCCTGGCCATCGTACCCACGATGATCTCCCTGCTCACGCTGGCGATGTCTTCCCGCTATATCGGCCCGACCAAGACCGCTGTCCTCGGTGTATTTGAGCCCCTTACGGCCATCCTCATCGGAACACTCCTGTTCGGAGAACCCTTGACCTTCAAGATGGCCTGCGGTATAGCCATCTGCGTCGCCGCCGTTATCTTCATGATCCTCAAACCAGGGAAAAAGCCCGCAACGACGACATAACGGCTGCACTCCAAATGATGGCATCCTGTACGGCCCCGGCACAAACGGCGGGCTTGTGGAGCTGCAACGGACGCATCAGTGAATCAACGGCTTACAGAAGTTGACCCCCCCTAAAACCGAGGGGATCAACTTCTGTAACAGCCTGACAATCATGTGCGTACATTGCAGCGCAAAGGTATTGTCGCTGTTTTATTGCAGTTTACCGTCATGACGGCCACTTTGGACTTTTGTAAGGAAAGTGCATTTGTTTTGGGGGTTACCCTCACTTTGCTTATCTTTAGCATATGAAACGGTTTTTCTTCCTCTGTCTATTATGTCTGGCGGTGCTGCTGCCGGGTTGCGAGCCGATTGAAAATGGCGGCGAGGCGCCGCCTGAGCAGGAGTCTTATGGCGAGCTCATAGGAAATTTCTATGAGGAAGGACGGAACATGACCCTGCGATTGATGGACATCACGGGGTTGTACCAGGAAGTGGCCTATCTGACCGGAGCGGTTCCTGTCAACCATACCCGCTTTGATGAGCTTCCGACGCAATTGAAAGAGACCGTCAAGTCATACGGTCTGGCCTCTCCTACCCAGGTTTACAGGATGAAATGGCACGGAGAGACGGTGTATCACCTGCTCTGTTTCGTGATGGACGACATCACCGGGGTGTACAAGCCTTCGGGAGAGCGGATTATCTTTCCTTCGTTTGAAGCCTATCTGCAGTTCCTCCAGGAAGTCAGCGATGTTACCTGTCTTTTGCTCATCGATACGGAACTGGTGAAGAAGGCTGTGGATGCGCCGAATCTGCTGATCGGAACCTGGCAGACCGACTGGTCGCATCTTCATCACGATATCGGTGGTGACAGGGGCAGCGGGATTGATGAAACAGTCAATCTCTATCCGGACCTTCCCTTCTCCCTGACGGAAGTGTGCCATTTCGAAAAGAACGGCAAAGGTTACCTGCGGACCGTCAAGACTTTCAAGAACGGAAAAAAGGAAGTCTCCCTCGACCCCTTTACCTACTACCTGACCAATTATCAGACGCAAACGGGCGACATCAACTTCCATAATTACTCCTACATCTGCTGCTTCGCCGCGGGCGATACCATCGAATATACGGCCCGTTCGCTCGATGATTTCTCCCGCGTGTTCGACCGTTCCTTCTACCATGTGACCTATCCCTGGTACAAGCAGAAATCCGATCCCTTTTCCAACGAAAAGGGCGACCCGAAATATGGCATCCCGGCCAAAGACAAGAAATCCCCGATCGTAGGAAGATGGACGGGCATCGCAAAAAGCGCCGCCCTGGTTTTCGGCATTCGCACCTACACCGTGGTCTTCCGCAGCGACGGGACGGGCTATTTGCTTTCCGGCCGGCAATTCTACCAGTCCTTTGCCTACACGGTGGATGAAAAGAAGGGGGACGAGCTTCAATTTACTCTCTACAAATACGATACGGGCTTCTACACCGATGACGGTTTCTGGGAGGAAGGCGACTGGACGTACAGCTACGTGCCACAGCCAACGCCCAAAGGCAAACCGATGAAAGTGAAGGTCTATGACAGTCAAAACAGTCTGGAACTCGAAGGCTGGACCCAGCAGGACGCGCACCAGAACCGCACGCCCATCGTATTCAAGCGGGTCAGCCGGTAATCAGCGGCGTGTGCTATCGCCGACTGCGGAGCGGACGGCGTCGGCAACAGCCTCCTCGAGAAGCGATGCGGCCAGGGCACCGGCGGCATCGATACTGGCGCCGGCGACCCTTTCGTTCTCTTCTCCCACGGACAGGGCATAGACCGTATCACCGTCGGCGGAAGTGAACGCAGGACGGATGCTGCGGGCCATGCCAGCCGAGGCCATTTGCGCCAGATGCTTCAGTTCAGCCGGGGTGAAATCACCGTTGGTAAAGACGGCGGCGAGTGTCGTATTCGTAGTGCTGGTGAAGAGATTACCGGCTGTTACCTGAAGTAAGGTTTCATAGGAATCGGCGAAGGCCTTTCCATCGGGCGTGCGCATGCCCGCTATCTTCTTGCCTGCGCTGTAGATGTCACCGTAGCTGTTGAGGACGACCGCTACGCCCACCTTCAGCTTTCCGATCTGCGCGGCGGAATACCCGATGCCGGCTTTCTGGCAGTGCTGCATGCCGGCAGCCTTCCCCACCGTAGCACCGGTTCCGGCACCCACGTTGCCGCTGCGCGGATCGTTGCCCGCGAAGCTGGCCTCGCAGGCCGCATAGCCCATTGCAGCGTCAGGACGGGTCGTGGCGCTGCCATATCCCAGGTCGTAGATGCAACTCTGGCATACGAGGGGTACTAGGGCGATGCCTGTGTCGTATCCCACGCCGTGGGACTCAAGGGAGCGCATCACCCCGTCCGAGGCGGCGAGGCCGTAGGCAGAGCCGCCGGAGAAGACCAGCGCATTGAGCGGATGGCTCCGCCCGGGCGCGATGGTCTCCGTTTCGCGGGAAGCGGGCCCGCCGCCCAGAACGACGACGGCGGCCTGGGCAGGCGTCGTGAGTCTGAACACAGTGACGCCTGTCGCGGCGTGGTCGTCCTGGGCGTTTCCCACCCGGACGCCGGGAATAGCGGAAAAAGCGATGCGCATGGGAGTCTTTCTTTTCGACAAAGATACGTTTTTTCTCTATATTTGTGGAGAATATGCGCTTGGCATAGCTTACCCCATGAAAGAGATCCTGGCCTTTTTGAACGAACTGTCGCAGCACAATGAGCGCGAATGGTTTCTGGCGCACAAGGCTGACTATCTGGCCGCGGCCGCGCGGTTCAGCGAACTGACCGAGGCGGTCATCGAGGGCATCCGCGCCTTTGACGACACGATCGGTCCCATGACACCCAAAGACTGCACCTACCGCATCTATCGCGACATCCGCTTTTCCAAAGACAAGACGCCCTACAAGACCCATATGGGCTGCTACATCAACCGGGGAGGCAAAAAGTCCGGCTACAGCGGCTACTACTTCCACGTGGGCGCCAAGGGAACGGGCCATATGGTGGCATCCGGTGACATCTGCTGCCCGCCCGATGTGCTGAAGATTCTCCGCGAAGACATCTTGCTGGGCGGCGGCGATTTCCGCAGGGTCCTCTCGGCGGCCGATCCCCGCATGGTCATCGATCAGACCGATGCCCTGAAACGGGTGCCGCCCTCCTTCCCCGCCGATTCGCCCGACGCCCCCTACTTCAAGCTGAAGTACTATTGCTTGTTTTATGAGCCCGACACCCGTTTCGTAACGGCAAAGGACTACACGAAACGCCTGCTCGAACTCTTCCAGAGCACCAAGCCTTTCCTGGACTATATCAACCGCGCCGTCGAATACGCGCAGGAAGAACGTCGGGAATCTCCCAAAAACGCTCTATTTTTGTAAAAAACAACAATGCCTTATGTCTCAGTATCCTTGCGAAACCTGTAAGTTCAGAGCACACTACGACAAAAACCCCAAATCTGCCCTGGGCAGAATCTGGCGCTGGCACATTAATTTCTGTCCCGGTTTCAAAGCCTACTTCACCCATCAGGATGAAGATACTAAGGCTGCTTTGAGAGAGAAGTACAGCTTTACGAAGTATCAATAAGCCGCGCCGATGCCAGCGCTTTCATCCAGAAGAGCCTCTAAAAACTGGCCTCTAGTCTCACTGATGGCCGGCTGCCTGCTGGTCAGCTGTTTGCTGACCGGCTGTGAAGGTGCGATCGATCCGACGAAGAAGACCGATGAGGGCCTGAACACCTTGAGTTTCCGGCTGGATGGCGAAACCATTTCGGCGGGAGGCAGAGCCCCGGACTGGGTGCGCGGCGTGTTCGGCATCTTCAATCCCCATCGCGAGGAAGATGACGCCCAAGAACCGGTCCAGCGCGTGTATTCCGGTTACAATGCCAGCCGCGATACATTCTGGATCCAGGCAAGCAGCCTGAACCTCAACGCATGGGATGTTTCGATGCTGAGCATCTCCTTCCCCGCACGTGCCCTGCAGGAAGGTGCCACGATCTACTTTCGGGATCTGTACGCAGAGATGCCGTATCACAGTGGCTATGAACGCGATGCTTCGTTCCCGCAGGGGTACGCCTATACGCCTTTGCAACATACGGCAGAATTCCTCGACGGCTCGCTGTACATCCGTTTCTGGGATGAAGACAAAGGCATCCTTTCCGGCGAATTCAAGTTCAAGGTCCGGATGGTCTCCGAAGGGATAGCGAACGAAACGTTCCACCCGGGAACCGGGAAAGACGCTCAACACCCCGATACCTACGAAGTGCGCCCACGCGAAACAGTCGAACTGTCCATCTCGCGCGGAACCTTCGATGTCAATTATCTTCGCTGACTTTCAGTAGTTCTTTGCGGAAGAAGTACATAGCATCTTTTTTCGTAACTTAGCGCCATGTATAGGACCCGAGGCCTCCAGAACAGCCGGATCGAAGTCGCGGACGCCCTGAGAGGGCTGGCCGTGGCCGGCATCATCCTCTACCATTCGGTGGAACATTTCAACCTGGGATACCCTCCCGCAGTCTCCTGCGCCCTTCCCAGCGACCCAACGATGTTCAACATCCTCACCGTGCTGCTTTCCGGCAAGATGTACGGCATCTTCGCCCTGCTGTTCGGCTTGAGTTTCTTCATCATGCGCGACAATCAGGAGCAGAAGGGAAAGGATTTCTCCCTCCGCTTCTTCTGGCGGATGGTCCTGCTGCTCGGATTCGGCATCCTCAACCTGGTTTTCTACAACGGAGACATCCTCACCTTCTACGCCCTCCTGGGACTGCTGATGAATCCGGCGGGATACCTGAGCACGCCGGTCCTGTGGATCCTTACGGTTTTCCTCCTCTTGCAACCGATAGAGATCTACAGCCTGCTTTCCGGCTGGAAGCCGGACCTTTCAGCCTTGGGCTCCTACTATGGGAAGATGGGACAGGCGCTCTCGGAAGGAAGCTTCTGGGAAGCAGCGGGAGCCAGCCTCCGCTACGGCTTTATATGCTCCTGGCTCTGGTTCATCGCCCACGGCCGTATCACCCAGACTGTAGCGCTGTTTTTCCTGGGCATCCTGCTGGGTCGGCACCGTATGTTCTACAACGAAGGCAATCACTTGAAGATCTGGCGCGTAGTACTGGCCTTTTCCCTCGTGGCCGTCGCAGTCGGCAGCATCGTCGGAGCCGCAGGCCAAGGAAACGTCGATTTCGGCAAAATGGACAATCTGTTCCATCCCATCTATAACCTGGCCATCCTGCTGCTGATCGTATCTGCTGTCGTCTTGCTCTGGTACAGATTCGCAGGCTTCCGCAAGAGCCTTTCCCACATCTGCTTTTTCGGCAGGATGTCACTGACCAACTACCTGCTCTCGTCCGTCCTCGGCGCCTTCATCTTCTACGGCTGGGGGCTCGGCTTGTACAAGGTACTGGGTGTCACCTGGTCTTTCCTGGTCGGCATCGGCATCGTCACCTTCCAGATCCTCATCCTCCGCCTCTGGGCGCGCCACCATCCACGCGGCCCGCTGGAAACGGTCTGGCGCCGTCTGACCTGGATGGACTGGAAGCGCCGCGAAGCGGTGTAATTACAACAGAATACGTATCTTTGTAACATCAATTTACCACAATGAACAGAAGAACGATGTTGAAAGCGGCGGGCGGAGCGGCAGCGCTCACGATCCTGGGCGGCATTCCGCTGGCCTGCGGCAAGCAGGGCGCGGCTGCAGGGCCGCTCCCGAAAGGAAAACGCAAGAAAATACTGGTCATCGGAGCGCATCCCGACGATCCCGAAACGGCGGCGGGCGGCACGATCTGCCTGCTCACCGATGCCGGCCACGAAGTGGTATGCGTATATCTGACGCGGGGCGAAGCCGGTATTCCCGGCAAAAGCCACGAAGAAGCGGCGGCCATCCGCGTGAAAGAGGCGGAAGCTGCCTGCGCGATGACGGGCGCCCGTCCGCTCTTCATGGATCAGGTTGACGGCGCCACCGAAGTAAACATCGACCGCTACCGCGAAATGCGTGAGATGCTGGAACGGGAGAAACCCGATGTCGTCATCACGCACTGGCCCATCGACGGACACCGCGACCACGCCGTCTGCGGCATCCTCGTGCTGGATGCCTGGCGCCGGCTCGACCGCTGCTTCGAACTCTACTACTTCGAAGTGATGAGCGGCACGCAGACGCAGATGTTCCATCCCTCCGATTGGGTGGATATCACCTCGACCCGCGAGCGCAAGTACAAGGCAAGTTACTGCCACGTCAGCCAGGACCTGAAAGAAGTCATGGAAGGCTGGCACGATGCCATGGAACGGTTCCGCGGCATCGAATGCCGCTGCGAAGCCGCCGAAGCCTTCCTCCATCACGTGGAGCCCGTCTCTCTCGTTTAAACTGAATCCATTGATCAACCTCCATCCTGAAACCTAGAAGCCATGAAGTGCAAATCGCTCCTCCTCGGTCTGGCGCTGCTCGCAGCAGCCTGCAACCAGACGCCCCGTAGCAACGAGAACATCCCCGTCTATCTCGATGACAACCAGCCTATCGAAGCGCGTGTAGAAGACGCTTTCCAGCGCATGACGCTGGAAGAGAAGATCGCCATGGTCCACGCGCAGTCCAAATTCAGTTCGCCCGGCGTACCGAGCCTGGGCATTCCTGAGATCTGGTGCACCGACGGGCCGCATGGCATCCGTGCGGAAGTGCTCTGGGACGAATGGGACCAGGCCGGCTGGACCAACGACTCCATCACGGCGTTCCCGGCCCTGAGCGGACTTGCCGCCACCTGGGACCGCGACCTCTCGCGCCTTTATGGCAAGAGCATCGGCGAAGAGGCACGCTACCGGAACAAGACGGTCCTGCTGGGCCCGGGCGTGAACATCTACCGCTTCCCGCTCAACGGCCGTAATTTCGAGTATATGGGCGAAGACCCCTACCTCGCCAGCGAAATGGTGGTCCCCTACGTGGAGGGCGTCCAGTCCAACGGCGTGGCGGTATGCGTGAAGCACTATGCGCTGAACAACAGCGAGGTGAACCGTCACGTCGCCAATACCATCGTGGACGACCGCACGCTGTATGAGATTTACCTGCCGGCTTTCAAGGCAGCTGTGCAGAAAGGACATGCATGGTCCATCATGGCAGCCTACAACCTGTACAACAACGAGCACCTGTGCTCCAACGAAGTACTGCTCGACAAGGTCCTGCGCGGCGAATGGGGATTCGACGGCGTGGTGATCAGCGACTGGGGCGGCGTCCACAACACGCTGCAGACCGCCCGGCACGGCGTCGACCTGGAGTACGGCTCCTGGACCGACGGCCTAACGATGGGAAAGACCAATGCCTACGACAGCTACTTCCTGGCAGCACCCTATCGCGAAGCCATCGTCAAGGGAGAGATCGGCACGGAAGAACTGGATGCCCGCGTCAAGCGTCTGCTCCGCCTCATCTTCCGCACCTCGATGGACCGCACCCGTCCTTTCGGCAGCCAGACCTCGCCGGAACACTATGCGGCAGCCCGCAAGATCGGATCCGAATCGATCGTCCTGCTCAAGAATGACAACGCCCTCCTGCCGATGGCCGGCAAGCCGGGCAAGATCCTCGTCGTGGGCGAGAACGCCGTCAAGATGATGACGGTCGGCGGCGGTTCCTCCTCCCTGAAAGCCAAACTGGAAGTCTCTCCGCTCGACGGCATCAAGGCCCGCTATCCTGAGTCCACTGTCGTCTGGGAGCGCGGCTACGTGGGTGACGTAGGCGGCGAATACAACGGCGTTTCGACCGGCCAGGACCTGCGCGAGAGCCGCAGTGCCGCCACGTTGATCGCCGATGCGGTCAAAGCCGCGAAAGATGCTGATTATGTGATCTTCATCGGCGGTCTGAACAAAGCCGAAAAGCAGGATTCCGAAAGTCTGGACCGTGTCCAGTACGACCTCCCCTACAACCAGGACGCCGTGATCGAGGCGCTTGCCGAAGCGACCGACAAACTCATCGTGGTCAACATTTCCGGCAACGCCGTGGCGATGCCGTGGGTGGACAAAGTGCCGGCCATCGTCCAGGGCTGGTATCTGGGTACCCAGGCCGGTCACTCCCTCGCCGATGTCCTTTCCGGCGATGTGAACCCTTCCGGACACCTGCCTTTCACCTTCCCCGTCTCCTATGCGGACAATCCGGTCCAGACGGATAAGCAATACCCCGGTATCCTGCGCGACGGCACCATCGACGGGATGCCTGTGCTGGATATGGAGTACACCGAGGGAATCTATGTGGGCTACCGCTGGTATGACCTGAAGGGCGGCGTCCTCTTCCCCTTCGGCCACGGCCTGAGCTACACCACGTTTGAATTCGGGGAACCGCGCCTGAGCAAGAAGATGATGAAGGAAGGAAGCACCGTGACCGTGACCGTCGCGGTAAAGAATACCGGCAACGTTGCGGGCGCCGAGGTCGTCCAGCTTTATATTGCCGATCCGGAAGCTTCCGTCGATCGCCCCCTGAAAGAGCTGAAAGGTTTCGCCAAGGTCTATCTGGAACCCGGCCAGACGGCCGATGTCTCCTTCACCATCGACAAGGACGCCCTGAGCTTCTTCGATGCCGCCAAGCACGCCTGGACAGCAGAAAAGGGCCTGTTCAAGGCCCTTGTCGCCGCTTCCGCCCAGGATATCCGCGGAAGCGTGGAGTTTGAATTGCTGTAGTTTCCTTATCTTCCCGGGAAACCGCCGCCCATATTGTCGCCTGCGTATGCGGAGAGTTTGACGGAGGAGCCTCCGTTCAACGTTCCGCCCGTTACAGCGTGCTCGTCGAACAGTCCGGTTCCGCCGCTGACTTTGACGCCCGACTGGAGCGTCGGTGTGGTTGCTCCTGAAACGATCAGGGAGTTTCCGGCGCTGGCAGGTGTCAGGAAAGCGAAGGTGTCATTTCCTACGGTCAGTCCGTACCAGGTGTTCTTGTTCCAGGAGGCGGAGTAACAGCTCTGTTTGAGCGAAGCGCCACGCTCCAGGCCACCGATGGCTACCAGGGTGCCGCCTTCTACATAGAGCGCGTAGCGCTCCTCCGTATTGGCGTCGACAGCCACTTCCGCGCCGCCCGATCCGATGGCATAGACCACGCCGCCTTTCAGGTAGCAGTTTCCATTGGCATCGATACCGTCGTTCCCTGTGGACCAAGCACATACATAACCGCCGCTGATGGTCAGATGACTTCCGGCGTTGATAGCATCGTCACCGGAGTGGCTGTACACCACACCACCGGTGATGTCGAGCGTACCCTTTGCCTCGATGCCCTCGTGCGACTTGCAGGTCACGCTCAGCGTGCCGCCGGAGATGGTCAGGTTTCCGTCGAACTTGACGCCCTTGGCCGAAACCGAATTGTCACTGGAGCTGCTGGTGCTGCCGGGACGGGCACCCGGGCCGAAACTGCTGCTGCTCTGGCCGTAATTCGCACCGGTCGTGACAACGGAGACCGTTCCGCCCAGGAAGTAGCCGTCCGCATCGCCGCTGATGCCTTTGCCGCCCGTTCCGGTATTGGTGATGGCGAGTTCCCCGGCAATCATCTCGAACAGTTTGTCGGCCTTGATGCCGGCCGTACCGGTGTATTCCGCGTCTTCCTCGTCATAAGCGGCGGATCCCGTCACCTGGATGACGGTCTTGCCGCCTTCGAAACGGACCAGCGAATCGGACGTAAAGCCTTTCTTCATGGCTGCCGAAGTAGCCGCCGTAACTTCGCCTGCCGTCATGATGATGGCATCCTTGCCCCGGACGGCGTGGCCTGCGCTGGACGTGACCTTGACGGTCGGGCTCGACATGAAACGCACATAATCGTCGCTCGTGATACCGGCTTTGCCGGACGCTTTGACCACCAGGCTGCCCTTGCCGCAGAAGATGAGCTGGCCTTCACTGAAGAAGGCAGCCTTCTCGTCTTCATCCGACGGCGTTTCCGTATAGGAGGCGCCGTCCGCCAGGGCGTTGGAGCCCTCGACGATGACGAAAGTACGCTTCTTGCTCTGGTTGTTGATGGCTGCGCCGGAAGGGTTGGCCAGGCCCAGACCGCTGAGGCGGATAGCCTGCTTCTTGGAACTGTACAGTTTGAAACAGCCGTCGGAAGCCGTTCCGCTCAAGTCGTAGACGATCACTTCCTTCGTCGTATTGTTGACCGTCACGCGATTGCCGCTGACCGTCACGATGCCGTTCTCGTCGCCGGTGACCGTCGCCTGGCTGCCACCGAAGACGATGGAGATGACACGGTCGAAAGTCGTATTGACGATATTGTCGTCCGACGTGTCGGCGTCTCCGAAGTCATACGAGGTTCCTGCCGGCGATGCAGCCGGGACGATGGTGGTGTCGAAAGCTGTCTCATCCAGGGTGTCGACGATGATCTCGTCGATAAGGGTTTCGTCTATGGCGGGATAATCCCCGTCCAGATCGATGCAGGCCCCGACAAGAACCGAGGCTGTCAAGAGAAGAAGTAAAACCTTTTTCATACTATGTTGTTTTTTGATTGGATCGTTTTGCTCTCAGAAACGGTTTCAAGAACTCAGCCAGAGCGGAAGCGATTCAACGAACCCCGGTTTTTCTTCAACGAAAGCGCGCAGGACTCCGGGATTATTGCGTAAATTTGCAGAAAAACGAATCGATGCAAAACACCCTGCTGCAGATCCTCCCGTTCCTCGTGCTGGTGCTGGCCCATCATTTCCTGCTCGCTCCCCTGCTGCGGAAGAAGCGCTGGCTGTACGTCGTGCTGACGGCACTGCTGCTGGGCACATTCACCCTCTGGTGTTTTGCAAGACCTCGCTTCGAAACCGGGGACGGACCCGGCCGGGAGATGGCCCCGCCGCCCGACAGGCCGCCGATGCACCGCCCCGGTCCGCTACGGCCCGAGTGGATGGAGCTGGCTGTCGGTGTCCTTCTCGTCGCAGGCGACCTGGGCCTGATCGCCTTCTTAAGGATGCGACAGAACGAAAGACAGATGCAGGAACTGCGGGCGGAAAACCTCCACCAGCAGCTGGAATCGCTCCGCTACCAGATCAATCCGCACTTCTTCATGAACACGCTCAACAACATCCAGTCGCTGATCCTAACCGACCCGGACAAGGCGACCGAAGCCGTCAGCGAGTTCTCGAAGCTGATGCGGATCGTGCTCTACGAAGGCAACGAACCGGTCATCCCGCTTGCAAGAGAGCTGGAATACCTGCGGAATTATCTCTCCCTGATGCGCCTGCGTTATCCCGACTCTGTCCGGATCGAGAGCGCTTTCCCGGAAGAATGCGGCCAGGCCGTCGTGCCTCCGCTCCTGCTGGCTTCGTTCGTGGAGAACGCCTTCAAGCACGGTATCAGCTACAACAGCGAATCTTTCGTAAAAGTCGCCGTCGAGCATCCCGGCAGACGGCTGATCTTCCGCTGCAGCAACAGCTGCCACGACAAGGCCGAAGCCGAACGGCACGGACTCGGCCTGGACAATGTCCGCAAGCGCCTCACCCTGCTCTACGACGCCAGCTATGCGCTGCGGACGGAAGAGAAAGACAACGCTTACGAAGTCTTCCTGGAAATCCCCGAAACCCCCAAAAAGATCCCGGCATGATCCGCGTCCTGGCCATCGACGACGAGCCCCTCGCCCTTCGCTTGCTGGAAGTCTATATCAGCAAGACGCCGGGTATCAGCCTGCTGGCCTCTTGCACGAGTACGCGCGAAGCCCTTCCCTGGCTCGAACAGGCCGACGCGCTGCTGATCGACATCAATATGCCCGACCTCTCGGGCATGGAGTTCGTGCGCTCGCTGGAGAATCCTCCGCTGGTGGTTTTCACGACCGCTTACTCCGAATATGCCGTGGAGGGATTCCGGGTCAACGCCGTGGACTATCTCCTCAAGCCCTTCAGTCTGGACGAGTTTCAGCAGGCCGTGCATAAACTCGAGGAACGGCTTTCGCTTCGCAGGGCAGCCGGAAAAGCAGACGACGGCATCCTGCGCCTGAGCACGGCCAACCACACCGTCCAGTTCGACACGGCCCACATCCGTTATATCGAAGGAATGGGCGAATACCTGAAGGTTCACCTGGATACCGGGCCCGCCCCCACGATCGTGCTCTACCGCATGAAGAACATCCTGGAAAAGCTGTCCCCGGAACAGTTCCTCCGCATCCACAAATCGTATATCGTATCCCTGGCCCGGATCCGGGAAGCAAAAAGAAGTGCCGTCACTTTGGATGACGGCACCCTCTTGCCTGTCGGCGAATCCTACCGCGACCAGGCCTGGCCGCGCATCGGAAAGAAAACTACTTGAACCAGTCGAGGCATTTCGCGCAGAGCGCGGAGATGCCGGCCCAGTCGCCAGCGGCAATCTTGTCTTTCGGGAAGAGCTTGGAACCCATACCTACGGCCGTGACGCCCGAAGCGGCCCAGGCCTTGAGATTGTCTTCCGTCGGCTCGACGGCGCCGGTGGCCATGATCATGGCCCACGGCAGCGGCGCCAGGACATTCTTGACGAATGCCGGGCCGCCGACCGTACCGGCCGGGAAAACCTTCACCAGGTCGCAACCCAGTTCCATGGCACGGACGATTTCCGTGACCGTCCCGCAACCGGGCGAATACGGAACGCCGCGGCGGTTGGCCACCGTCACGACCTCCTCGGAAAGGCAGGGAGAGACCAGGAAATCAGCACCCAACTGCATGTAAATCACCGCTGTCGGAGCGTCGAGGATCGTTCCCGCGCCGAACGCCATATCCGGGCACTCCGCCCGAACATAAGCGATGACATCCTTGAACACCCGGTGGGCGCCGTCGCCCCGGTTCGTGAACTCAAAAGCACGGATTCCGCCGTCGTAGCAGGCTTTGACGACCTTCTTCGTCAGCTCGACATCCGCATTGTAAAATACCGGGACAATTCCCGTGGTCCGGATCAGACCGATCGTATCGATTTTATTGAACTTTGCCATATCGTACATCTATAGATTCCCGGTCTAACCGGGAATGACGTGAATCCAGTCGTCCTTAACGCGACACACGGCCGGAGCCGCCGCCATTCATCAGACTTTCGACTTCGGCGACTGTGACACGGTTGTAGTCGCCGATGATCGTGTGTTTGAGAGCCGAGGCAGCAGCCGCAAACTCGATGGCCTGCTGGTCGGTATCGTAGGCCAGAAGGCCGTAGAGCAGACCGCCCATGAACGAATCGCCGCCGCCGACGCGGTCGACGATGTGCGTAATGTCGTAACGACGGCTCTGCCAGAGCGTCTTGCCGTCGTAGAGTACGCCGCCCCAGGTGTTGTGGTTCGCATTGATCGAACCGCGGAGCGTCACGGCCACTTTCTTGCAGCGCGGGAACATCGCCATCAGCTGACGGCAGACGCTCTCGAAACGGCTCTGGTCGATCTCGCCGCCCGTCTTCTCCGCGTCGAAGCCCTCCGGCTTGATGCCGAATTCCTTCTCCGCGTCTTCCTCGTTGCCGAGGATCAGGTCGCAGCCCGCCACGAGGGCCGGCATCACCTCAGACGCCGACTTGCCGTATTTCCAGAGCTTCTTGCGGTAGTTCAGGTCGCAGGAGACCTTGACGCCCAGCTCATTGGCCACCTTGATGGCTTCCAGGCACGCATCGGCTGCGCCCTGGCTGAGCGCCGGTGTAATACCGGTCCAGTGGAACCAGTCGGCGCCCTGGAGCACCTTGTGCCAGTCCACCATGCCGGGCTTGATCTCGGCGATGGCCGAATTCGCCCGGTCGTACACCACTTTGCTGCCGCGCGCCACGGCACCCGTCTCCAGATAGTAGATACCGACGCGGTCGCCGCCGTACACCACACCGTCGAGGTTCACACCAAGACCACGGAGTTCGGCCAGGCACATGTCGGCGATATCATTGCGGGGCATGCGCGTCACGAAATGCGCGTCCACGCCGTAGTTGGCCAGCGAGACGGCCACGTTGGCCTCGCCGCCGCCGAACGTGGCGTCGAATTGCCGGGCCTGCGCAAAGCGCAGGAACCCCGGCGTAGAGAGGCGAAGCATCACTTCGCCGAAAGTAACAACTTTTGCCATATCTATGTTCGCTTGTATTATCGTAAATCACTGGTTGCGCACCAGTCCATGTCGTTGTAATCGTCGTTTTCCCCGCACATGCCCCAGATGAAGGTGTAGTTGCGCGTGGCGCAGGCACTATGGATGCTCCACTGCGGAGAGATGACTGCCTGCTCGTTGTGCATCCAGATGTGCCGCGTTTCCTGCGGTTCGCCCATAAAGTGGCACACGGCCGCATCGTCAGGCACCTCGAAATAGAAATACACTTCCATGCGCCGGTCGTGCGTGTGGGCCGGCATCGTGTTCCAGGTGCTGCCCGGAGCCAGTTCCGTCATACCCATCTGCAGCTGGCAGCACGGCACCACTTCCTTGACCAGCAGGCGGTTGATTGTGCGCTCGTTGCTCTCTTCAAGCGAACCGAGGTGCATCACCACGGCATCTTTCTTCGACACCTGTTTGACGCCCGTCTCGCGATGGGCCGTAGCCGAGCAGAAATAGAAGTGCGCCGGATGCTTCGGATCGACGCTCTTGAAGGTGACGTGGCGGTTGCCGCGGCCCACGTAGAGTGCTTCCTTGAAGGGGATGGTGTAGCTCTCCTCCCCCACCTGCACGATTCCCGTTTCGCCGACGTTGATGATGCCCAGTTCGCGGCGCTGGGTGAAATAATCGGCCCGGAGGATCTCCGGCGCGCTGAGCAGCAGATCTTCCTTCACAGGGACGGCGCCGCCGCACAGGATGCGGTCGAACATCGAATAGACCATGTTGATCTCGTCGGGGACCATCAGGCGCTCCACGAGATACTCCTCGCGGAGCCGTTTCGTATCATAGTGTTTGGCGTCCAGGTTGCTGGAAGCCTGTCTCACTTGGCAATTGAGTTTCATATCGTTTACGTTAGGATCAAGGTTGTTTTCCAATGTACGCCAGGATGCCGCCGTCCACATAGAGGATATGGCCGTTCACGGCATCGGATGCGTTCGATGCAAGGAACACGGCGGGGCCGGCAAGCTCGTCCGGATCGAGCCAGCGGCCCGCCGGGGTCTTCGCGCAGATGAAACTGTCGAAGGGATGGCGGCTGCCGTCGGCCTGCCGCTCGCGCAGCGGCGCGGTCTGGGGCGTGGCGATATAGCCGGGGCCCAGGCCGTTGCACTGGATGTTGTACGATCCGTATTCGGAGCAGATGTTGCGCGTGAGCATCTTCAGGCCGCCCTTGGCCGCGGCGTAAGCCGACACGGTCTCGCGTCCCAGTTCGCTCATCATCGAGCAGATGTTGATGATCTTGCCCGCACGGCGCTCCATCATCTCGGGAAGCACGGCCGCCGAACAGATGTAAGGGCCCACGAGGTCCACGTCGATCACGCGCTGGAATTCCTCGCGCTTCATCTCGTGCATCGGGATGCGCTTGATGATGCCGGCGTTGTTGACCAGGATATGGATAGGGCCGACTTCCGCGTGGATGCGCTCTACAAGCGCTTTGACCTGCGCTTCGTCGGTCACGTCGCACACGTAGCCGTGCACGTTCGTAATTCCAGCTTCGCGATAGGCCGCAAGGCCCTTCTGCATCGAGGCCTCGTTGCTGGTATTGAAGATGATATTGTCGATACCCGCCTCGACAAAGGCCTGCGCGATGGCGAAACCGATGCCGTATGCGGCGCCGGTAATCCAGGCATTCCTGCCTTCCAGGGAAAAGAGCGCTTTCATAACTGGGCTTTTACAAGATCAAACCAGGCGGCACTGTCTTTTACGTCACCTTTGGACCAGCAGGAGCCGAACTTGTAGCGGAACGGTTCGCCGCTGCGGACGGTCCGGGTGCAGATGCCGTGCACATCGTCGGAGGTGACACAGCACGCCTCCCCTTCCGGAACGACAACGGCCACGCCGAGCATACCGTCCTCCGGTTCGATGCTCTGGTCGGAGGCATGCTCCCAAAGGGCATAGGCCTGCGGACCGAGATACTCCTGTTCCAAGGTTTTCTGGGCCGGATGCCGGTTGACACCGGCTGCGATGGTCAACGCATCCGCGCCTGTGAAGGAATAGATGTCCTCCACATCGCAGAAATACGTTCCGGGCGTCACCGTCACCTTCTTGTCGAGCGACACGGTCACTGATTCAGCGGCCTGCCATTCAGGATAGTGAAGGATGAACGACACGCGCGAGGGGCTGTCCTCCACCATTTCGAACGAACGGTAGTTGGTAGTGGGATAGCAGAGTTTTCCGTCGATCAGCGGTGCGGAAGCGCCGCCGCCCAACGACACGGCCACCTTGTAGCAGTCCTTGCCGCCGTGGTTGTGATGGTAGTAGTCGGGATCTTCCATGGCGCCCTTGTACCATTCATTGGCTACAAGCTGGCCGGGAAGCTTCACCCACACGTCGATACCCGGCGAAGTGGGATTGCCTTCGAGGGCCTCGCCGTAGAAACGGCCCGCTACGAGATCGTTTTCAAACACGAAGTCGTCGGCGCGCTCGGGAACGTAGCGCGCCATGACCTTCGCCACTTCAGCCTTGGGCTTGCAGCCGACGAGGGCCAGCACACAGGCCATCAGGATAAACGTTCTCTTCATCTCGTTAGCGCTGAATGGGTTTATACTTGGGAACCAGCGACTTCATGATGGTCCAGGCAATCAGGTAAGCCAGACCGCAGAAGCAGAACATGATGAAGTAGCCAGCCGGCTTGCCCGTGAAACCGAGGAAGCGGAAAGCTTCACCGGCGTTCTCCGCATAGGTGAACAGGTTGCCCGCCACTTTCTGGATGATCATCGAGCCGATACCGCCCGCCATGGCACCGATGCCGGTGATGGTCGCAATCGTGCTCTTGGGGAACATATCGCCGATCGTCGAGAACAGGTTGGCGCTCCAGGCCTGGTGTCCGGCACCGGCCAGGCCGATCAGGATGGCCGGCCACCACGGGCTGTCGAAACGGATGCCCAGCGGCTGCGCAAACAGCGCGGCAATCGGGAAGAAGGCAAAGATAAGCATCGCCAGCATACGCCCGGCGTAAGGGTTCATGCCCTTCTTGTCCACGAAGATCTTGGGCAGGTAGCCGCCGAAGATGGAGATCACCGTCACGATAGCATAGAGCGTGAAGATCAGCCACTGGCCCAGCGGCGAAGTGGCCGGTGCGTGGAACTGGTTGCTGAAATACGACGGTGCCCAGAAGAGGAAGAACCACCACACACCGTCGGTAAAGAACTTGCCGGCGATGAACGACCAGGTCTGCCTGTAGCGGAAGCACTCGATGAAAGGAATGGCTTTTTCTTTCTCTTTTTCAGCAGCTTCCGCAGCCTTGGCGGCGGCTTCTTCGGCATCGTCCTGATGGATGTATTCGAGCTCGGCGGCATTCACGTGCTTGCTCTTTTCGGGCTTGTCGTACATGAATGCCCAGAAGAACATCCACAGGAAGCCCAGACCGCCAATGATGATGAAGGCCATCTCCCAGCCGAACTTGACGGCCAGCGGCGGGATAAGCAGCGGGGCGGCAAGGGCACCCACCGATGCGCCTGCATTGAAGATGGAAGTGGCGAAAGCACGGTCCTTCTTCGGGAAGTACTCGGCCGTCACCTTGATGGCGGCCGGGAAGTTGCCTGCCTCACCGAGGGCCAGGATGCCACGGCAGAGCAGGAACAGATAGACGGAAGTCGTGGATACGGCAAGTGCCACGTTGGAGCCGGTTTCGACGGCGCGCAGCGCCTCGACCGAACCAAGGCCCGCGATATGGGCGGTGGCCCAGCCGCAGGCGGCGTGCAGGCACGCGCCGGCCGACCATACGCCGATGGCGATCAGATAGCCCTTCTTGGTTCCCATCCAGTCCACGAACTTGCCGGCGAACAGGCAGGCGATGGCGTAGAAGATGGAGAAGAAGCTGGTGATGGTGCCGTAATTGGCATCGGTCCAGTGGAATTCAGGTTTGATGAATTCCTCGTACGTGAGCGAGAGAACCTGGCGGTCGAGGTAGTTGACCGTGGTCGCCACGAAGAGCAGCGAGCAGATCCACCAGCGCCAGTTGGACATCAGTTTCTGCTGGGTCGTCATGGCTTACAGAATGTTTTGGACGGCGGCACGCATGCCGGCTTCGTGGATCATGGTCAGATAGGTGGTCAGCAGCGCCGTCAGGCCCGGGACCTGGTTGAGGTCTTCACCCCAGATGAATTCGTCGGCGAGGACACCGCGGGAAACCGTGGCGATGTCACCCGTGGCCCAGAGTTTCTGCAGCAGCTCGATGATCTTCGGATCGTCGTTGGGAACGATCTCGTCTTCTCCCCGCTTGCCGCCTTTGTAATAGGTGCAGATGGCAGCCAGACCCAGCACGATGCCTTTCGGCAGTTCGCCCTTGCGGGCCAGATAGGTCTTCAGGCCGGGCAGGTCGCGCGTCTTGAATTTCGGGAAGGAATTGAGCATGATGCTCGTCACGAAATGCTTCACGAAGGGGTTGCGGAAGCGGTCCATCACGGCGTCGGCGAACTGCAGCAGTTCTTCCTGCGGAAGATTGAGGGTCGGAAGCAGTTCCTCGTACATGACCTTGTGCACGAACGGGCCGATCAGCTCGTCTTCGCAGCATTCCTTCACGGTATTGAGGCCGCTCAGGTAGCCCACCGGCGAAAGGACGGTATGCGGACCGTTGAGCAGGGTAACCTTGCGCTCGTGATACGGCGCTTCGGAGGGGACGAAGAGGACGTTGAGTCCGGCCTTGTCGGCGGGGAATTCTTCCGCCACGGAAGCCGGGGCCTCGATGACCCAGAGGTGGAAGATCTCGGCTTTGTCGAGCAGGTTGTCCTGATAGCCGGCGCGTTCACAAAGCTGGGCGGCGGTATCGCGGGGATAGCCGGGCACGATGCGGTCGACCAGTGTGCTGTAAACGCCGCACGCCGTCTCAAACCAATCGCGGAAGCCCTCGCCGAGCTTCCACAGGTCGATGTACTGGCGGATGCATTCCTTCAGGTGTTTGCCGTTCTCGAAGATCAGCTCGCACGGGAAGATGATCAGGCCTTTGGCCTTGTCGCCCTTGAAATGCTCATAACGGTGATAGAGCAGCTGGGTAAGTTTGCCCGGATACGAGGAGGCCGGCGTGTTGTCCAGCTTGCAGGCCGGATCGAAGGCGATGCCCGCCTCGGTGGTGTTCGAAATCACGAAGCGGATTTCGGGCTGCTCGGCCAGTTTCAGATAGGCGCCGAAATCCTCATAGGGATTCAGGCCGCGGGAGATGACGTCAATCAGGTCGACGCTGTCGACGGGCTGGCCGTCGAGGAGTCCCTGCAGATTGAGGTGATAGAGGCCGTCCTGCTCGTTGAGCCAGCCGACCATGCCCTTCTCGATGGGCTGGACGACGACGACGGAGCCGTTGAAGTCGGTTTTCTGGTTGGTCTTCCAGATAATCCACTCGATGAAAGCTCTCAGGAAGTTGCCTTCACCGAACTGGATCACTTTCTCGGTGTACTTTTTTGCCTGCGGTGCAGTGGTACGATTGAGTCTTTCCATATATGCTGTTGTAATTATTATTGTCGATTATAAGGTGACGCCGGACTTGAAGATGGCGATCTCGCGGAAACCGCTGCGCTCGTTGTTCACGGCAGTTCCGCTGGCGGCAGCCAGTACGGTGTCGATAAAACGGGCCGCGACGGCCTCCATCGGTTCATCCTGCGCAAGGGTACCGGCATTGAAGTCGATCCAGGCAGGTTTGCGCGTGGCCAGCGGTGTATTGGTAGCGATCTTCATCGTCGGGACGAAACTGCCGAAAGGCGTTCCGCGTCCCGTGGTGAAGAGGACGATCTGGCAGCCTGCGGCCGCCAGGGCAGTCGAGGCGACCAGGTCGTTGCCCGGTGCGCTCAGGAGATTGAGCCCTTTCACGCGCAGGCGCTCACCGTAGCGGAGGACGCCCCGCACGATGCTCGAGCCGCACTTCTGCGTGCAGCCGAGCGACTTTTCTTCCAGCGTAGAGATGCCGCCCGCCTTGTTGCCCGGCGAGGGATTCTCATACACAGGCTGGTCGTTGCGCATGAAATAGGCCTTGAAATCGTTGATCATGCCGACCGTGGCCTCGAAGGTCGCACGGTCCTGGCAGCGGTTCATCAGCAGCGTCTCCGCCCCGAACATTTCGGGGACCTCGGTCAGCACGGTCGTGCCGCCCCGGGCCACCAGCCAGTCGGAGAAGACGCCGAGCAACGGATTGGCCGTGATGCCGGAAAGGCCGTCCGATCCGCCGCATTTGAGGCCCACCCGAAGTTCCGAGACAGGTACGTCCACCCGCTCGTCCCGGGAGCAGACCGCGAAGATTTCGCGCAGCTGCTGCAGGCCGTATTCAATCTCATCCTCCACCTGCTGGCAGACGAACATCCGCACGCGGGATCCGTCGACGGGACCGACCTTCTCCCGGAAGGCATCCAGCTGGTTGTTCTCGCAGCCCAGGCTCACCACCAGTACACCGCCCGCATTGGGATGATGCACCATATCGGCGAGGATGGTCCGCGTATTCTCGTGGTCGTCACCCAGCTGCGAACAGCCGTAGTTGTGCGGGAAGGCGATCACCGCATCGACCGCGCCAGCCTTACCGGCGATTTCCTCGCGGAAACGGGCGGCGATCTTTTCGGCGATGCCGTTGACGCAGCCCACCGTCGGAATGATCCAGATCTGGTTGCGGATGCCCACCTGGCCGTCGGATCGGCGGAAGCCCTTGAAAGTGCGTCCATCAGCGACCGGTGCGATTTCCACCAGCGAAGGCGTATAATTGTAATCCAGCAGGCCTTCGAGATTGGTCTTGATACAGGTATGGTCGATCATCGTGCCGGCGGCGGCATCACGGGTCACGTGGCCGATCGGGAAGCCGTACTTGATGACGTTCTCCCCTGCCCTGAGGTCCCGCAGGACGATCTTGTGCCCGCGCGGGACGTCGTTTTTCAGCACGACGCCGCACACGGCCTCACCGGCCCGGAGGTCGGTGAGCGCCACGGCGACATTGTCGGAAGGATTGATCTTGATGTAATCCATGGTTCGAGATGCCCGGTCGACCGGGCAAGACGATTAAAAGTTGAAATAATGCTTCGCGTTGTTGTAACAGATGTCCTCGACCATCTTGCCGATGAAATCGAGTTCGGATGCAGGCAGCCGGCCCGTTTCCACGTCGTGCCCCACCACGTCGCAGAGGATGCGGCGGAAATACTCGTGACGGGGATAGCTGATGAAACTGCGGGAATCCGTGAGCATGCCCACGAAACGGCTCAGCAGGCCCAGTGCGGAGAGCGAATCCAACTGGCGGCGCATACCGACCTCCTGGTCGAGGAACCACCAGCCGGAGCCGAACTGCATCTTGCCCGGAACCGTACCGTCGTTGAAGGTGTAAGCCATGGTCATCATCACGGCGTTGTCCTTCGGATTGAGGCAGTACAGGATGGTCTTGGCCAGTTTGCCAACGGCGGTGAGACGGTCGAAGAAGCGGTGACCGGCCACGGCGATATCCTGGTCGAGGATGGCATCGTATCCCGTATCGGGACCGATCTTCTCGAACATCTTCGAGTTGTTGTTGCGGATGGCGCCGATATGGAACTGCTGGACCCATCCGGCCTCGGCGTCCATGACGGCCTGGTCGAAGAGGAAGGCGCTGCGGAACTTCTCGATCTCGCGCGGGTTGGGTGCGATGCCCATCAGCACTTTCTTGAAGATAAGCTCGATCTCTATCTCCTTGTAGTCGGTGGCATAGAAGTTCTCCAGCCCGTGGTCGGAGAGCTTGCAGCCGTTCGCGGCAAAGAAGTCGTGGCGCTTCTGCAGGGCTTCCTGCAGGTCGGCATAGGAGTCGATCTCCTTGTCGGCAGCCTCGCCGAGTTGCTTCAGATACGCCTTGTAGGCCTTCGGATTCTCGATGGCCATCGCCTTGTCGGGACGCCAGGCCGGAATGACCTTGGTACCGAACGGATGTTCGGCGATCATCTTGTGCCAGCGCAGGTCGTCGGCCGGGTCGTCGGTCGTGCAGACCACCTCGACATTGAAGCGGCGGATCAGGGCCTGGCCACGGAATTCGGGTGTGGCAAGTTTTGCGTTGCACTCCTCGAAGATCTCGCGGGCCGTAGCCGGCGAAAGCAGCTTGTCGATGCCGAACACGCGGCTCAGTTCGAGATGCGTCCAGTGGTAGAGCGGGTTACGCATCGTATAAGGTACGGTCTCGGCCCATTTCTCGAAGGTCTCCCAGGAGGATTTGGTTCCTCCTGTGAGATAGTCCTCCGATACGCCGTTGGCCCGCATCGCGCGCCACTTGTAGTGGTCGCCGTAGTGTCCGTCCACCAGCCAGAGCTGCGTGATGTCACGGAACTGGATGTTCTCGGCAATCTGCTGCGGCACCAGGTGGCAGTGATAGTCGATGATCGGCATTTTCGCTGCGTGGGAGTGATACAGCGCACGCGCCGTATCACTCTGCAGCATGAAGTTTTCGTTGATAAAGCTCATGGTCACTCCGTTTTTACCAGCGTTTGTCACCATAACCCTTGTAGCCGGCTTTCACCGTGAACTTGCCCGTGGCGGGATCGCCGGCGAAAGGCGTCTCCTCGACCACCGTACCGGCAGCCTCGATATCCTCTGCGGCCATCGTGTTCCACCAGCTGTAGCCTTCGGGCGTCTCGATGTCGAAGAAGAGGTTGTCGGTAATGTACGGATGGGCGATCTTCTCGGAAGCGGTGCTCACGAGTTTCGGGAAGCCGTTGGCATTCGACGGCTCGGCGGCAGCGCGGTGCATGGCGGCGAAGATGTTCTTGCGGACCACGATACGCCGTGCGGCGGCTTCGAGGGAAACCGGACCGACGGATGAGGTGGAGCGTACGTGCATGATACCGTTGTTGTCCTTGCTGTCGACGAAGCACAGGTTGTAGAACGTGTTGTTCACCACGTTCACGGCACCGCAGATCACACCCGCGTCGATACGCAGGAAGGTACGGATACCATTGGAGAACGTGTTGTTGTTCACATCCACACGACCAACCGCACCCTTGCGGAAGTCGATGAAGTCACCGCCTGTGCCGAACTCGTCGACCTGCAGGCCGGATACCTGGAGCGAATTGACGACAGACTCGCCGGAACCGCTCACGAGACGGTTGTTGTAACCCGTCACGTTGCAGTCACGCAGGATGATGTCGTCCATACGGGTCGCGCCGTCGATGTCGATCATGTTGCCGATCTTCTTCTCGGCGCCGTCAGCGGTGTAGGTACCGTTGAGCAGGAGGTTTTCGACAACGAAACTGCCTTCCGCCAGTGCGAGCTTGAAACCGCCGACCAGTTCGGGCTTCAGGCCGTTGCGGGAGATGCCGCGCAGGGTCAGGCCCTGGTTCAGCACGAGGCTGCCGGCATCGGTACCCTCGGCACCCGTGATGTTGTAGACACCATACTGAAGGGCGATGACGGTCTTGCCGGCCGCGATGGCGCCCATCAGGCCTTCCACGTCAGAAACGGTGAACACGTCGCCACCGGCCGGCGTGCCCTTGATCCAGCGGGGGTCACCCACTTTCTCGCTGGCCACCAGGTCGTGGACCACGGTGAAGTCACCGGCGGCTGCATCCTTGAAGACATCGGCCGAGACAACCACGCCGAAGTCTGCCGTAGCCACATCCTTGGCGGAATAGGCCCACCAGCTGTACGCCTCGTTGCTCTCATCCACATTGCTGAAATAGTTGTGGCTGAAGTCCGGCAGTGCGATGGCCGAGGAGGCCTTGCTCACGAGCTTCGGGAAGCCCTGGGCGTTGGACGGTTCCTCAGCTTCCCGCTTCATGCCGGCGAAGAGGTTGTTGCGCACCGAGATGGCGCCCGCTTCGTTGACCGAAGTGCTGCGGATATGGAAGATACCGTTGTTGTCCTTGCTGTCGACATAGCAGAGGTTGTAGAACGTGTTGTTCTCCACCACGATCGAACTGCAGACCACCGCGGCGTCTATGCGGGCGAACGTACGGATGCCGTTGGCAAAGGTACTCCGCTCCACCTTGAGGGCCTTGAGGGTACCCTTGCGGAAATCGATGAAGTCACCGCTCGTGCCCATGCCGGTCACGAGGGCGTCGCTGATGACCAGCGAGGAGACCGAGGAACCCTCTTTGTCCTGATAGAACAGGCGGTTCTTGTAGTTGCGGATCTCCACGCCGCTCAAGGTCGCAGCATTCACCGAAGCGCCGTCCTGCACATAGAAGGCATTGTCGAGTTCGCCTTCGCCGTCGAGGGTGATGCCCTTCACGGTAAAGCTGGTGGTGCCTTCGCCAAGCTCGAATTTACCCTTGACCACGGCATCCTTGGTACCGAGGAGGGTCAACGGATTGTTGAGCACCACGGCCGCGGCGGAGAGGTCGTACTTGCCGGCTTCCAGGGTGATGGTCTTCTTGCCGGCGGAGATGGCCGTCAGCAGGGCGTCCGCATCGGAGACGGTGATCTCCGAAGACGGCGTGCTGCCGGCTGCAGGATTCCAGCGGGGATCGCCCACGCCGGCGTTCATCATCACACCGTTGGTCAGTGTGAAGTCGCCAGCCTCGGCATTCTGGCAAGGATCGGCAGGCACGATGGCGCCGCCATCGGCGAGCGATTCAGCCTTCGAGACAAATGCCCAGAAGCTGTAGGCGGCACGCTCTTCCCTATCCTCACAATTGTAGAAGTAGTTGTTGGAGAAGGTCGTCGGCGTGATGCCGCCCTTGCTGCGGAGTTTCGGGAAGCCCGCGGCATTCTCGGGATCGGTGTCGATCAGGATCGAATAGAAGAAGTTGTTGGCCACTTGGTAGCGGTACAGGCCGCTTCCGGCCGCGCTACGGATGTGGAAGATACCGTTGTTGTCCTTGCTCGAAGCGTTGGTCGCCACCTTGTAGAAGGTGTTGTTGCGGATGACGGCCGTGTTCATCTCGTGACCGGCGTCGGTCCGCACGAAGGTACGGCAGCTGTTGGCGACGGTGTTGTTCTCGAACACGAAGTTGTGGTGGGCACCGGCCCGCATGTCGATGAAGTCGGCACCGTTGGAGCAATCGTTGATGAGGTTGCCCTTGAAGATGACCCACTGCACGTTCGACGCGGCCTTGCCGGAGTTGTCGTACAGCGCCTTCGTTCCATGGAGATAGCTGTCGTAGATAGCTACGGTATCAGCCACCGGAGCGGCATTCGTCTTGTCATCCACCAGGACGGAAGTGCCGTCGCCCACGAACTCGAGGTTGCGGAGGATGACGCTGCCGCCGATTTCACCGCTGAGCGTGAAGGATGCCGTGACTTTGGTCATGGCGTCGCCGTTGGTCTGACCTTTCAGGTGGAGCGGGGCGTTGATCGTCAGGGCGCCGATCTCGTACGGCGTGTCGCTGTACTTGAGCGTGATGGCATCCTTGCCCGCCGCAATGGCGTTGAGCAGGTCTTCGACGCTGGCTACGACGAATTCCTCGTCACCGCCGCTTCCGCCCTTCGGCAGGACGGCGAACGTAGCCACGCCTGCCGCGGACTCGGTATTGTAGATGTCATCCTTGAGCGGATTGGCGAATACCTCGACCTTGTAGCTGCCCGGATCGAGCATGCCCGTGGTCTTGCCTTCGATCGTGTAGGAAGTCTCCTCCACGGTGTAGGTCTTGCCGCTGAACACCACAGAGTAGCTGCCGGCGCTCTCGACCGGGTCCCAGGAGATCGTCACATCGGTGGCGTCACCCTGCGTCAGGGAGGCGGGAGCCGCCTTCGGCTCCGGAGTAGGCAGCGCCGTGTTGATCGGCGTCACATCGGTCGACCAGGCCAGTTGCTCGAGGCTGATCGGGCCGGTCGGATAGATGTACACCATCGATTCCTCGGTAATCGAGGTGATCAGGATCTTGGTCGCAGCATCGGACTCGGCCATGGCGGAAGCACCGCCCTTGAGTGCGATTTCACCGCCCTCTACAGGGCCGACGCCCACCACGAAGTGAGCACCCTTGCCGTTGGGATCCTGGGCCTTGATGACCAGCGAGCCCGGCGCGTTCACCTTGAACTGCAGGGTATTGACGGTCGGAACGCCCTTGCGGTCGGTCGCAGCGGGATTCTGGAAGTTCAGCATGCCGCCATCCACGACGATCGGATAGGCATCCGTCGTATTGATGAACAGCTGGTCGCGGACCATCTGTTTCTTGATGGTACCCGAGAAGTTACGGGCATTGGTGAAGTCCCAGGTGTGGTTGCCTTCGACCACGTTGAGGGTGAGGTCTTCAGGCTCCTCCACATAGGCGGTCCACCATTTCGAAGCGCCCACTTTCTTACCGGCGATGTCGGAATCCGGCAGGATGTTGAACAGGCCGCCCGGTGCGTTATAGCACGGATCCGCATCGAGGATTGTACCGCTGGCGTTGGCCAGGGTGAAATTACTGGTGAAGTACGACACTGAGCCGTCGTCTCCCTTCGGCAGGTTGTAGAACCAGTTGTTGGCCGCTGCCACGCCCATGTCCGAAGCAGGAACGTACTTGGCATTGGCACTGGCCAGGACGGCCTTGCCGGTCATGTTGAGGATGAGGTTGTTCTTGAACGAGAACTCGCCCGGGGTAATCTGAAGGCCGAAGACACCCGCATTGTTGGTGTTGTCGACGAAGTTCAGGTTGTGGAGCGTATTGTTCTCGAAGACCAGCGCGCCCATCGAGCCCGCATCGATGCGGACGAAGGTACGCATACCCTGGTAGATGGTATTGTCGCGGAAGGTCAGCTTGCCGATCGACGTGGCCTGGCGGATGTCGAACACGTCGCCGCCCACCGTACCGTCGGGGTTGATCTTGCTGATCTCGCAGCTCTCATAGGTCACGTCACCGAATACCATGTTGTTGCCCCACTCGTACATCAGACCCTTCGTGTAATTGGTGATCACGCAGTTCTTGAAAGTGAGGTTTCCGACGTTCTTGTCTTTCACCGTGCCGCCGTTCTTGTTCTGGAACACGAAACCGAAACCGGAAGGAGCGGCAGCCGTCGGCGCACCGTTGAATTCCACGCCCTCGAAGTAGAGGTCGTTGCCCGGAGTCCAGGCGTCAGATACGTGGAGTTCGCCCTGGAGGACCGGCTTGGTGCCGTCGGCAGCTTCCTCGCCGATGAGCGTGAAGCCGTTGGTGATGTCGAGCGCTTCGATGTCATACGGGGATCCTTCCATCAGCAGGCGGATCTTCGCACCCGGCGTCTTGACGGCGTTCAGCAGGGCGTCCAGCGAGGAGACCTCGGTGAAGCCTTCGGTGTCGGCCATCGTCCAGGTAGTCACCTGGCCGCGCTGTGCACTCAGGTAGTAGAGCGTGATCACATACTCCGTCGAAGGCTGCAGGCCGTCGACGACGGCTGCGCCAAGTTCCTTGTTCGCATCTTCCAGCGTAAGCGTACCCAGCGGTTCGTCGGAACCGGGATAGGCATATTCGATGTGCGTCACGTCCAGATAGTCTGCGACATCCCGCGACCACACCAGCATGACGGCGGAGGCATTGCGGGCGGAGACTTTCATGTAGAGATTGTCTTTTACTGCATAGGTCTTGACGGCTTTCTCGCAGGCAGCGATCTTGGAAGGCTGCTTGCGGTCTGCCGTAGCCTGTACGGTAAAGTAGTAGGTCTGGTCGGCGTCGAGTTTCTTCACATAGGGAACGCTCGAGGGAGAGACCGTCTCGGTCAGATACTGCTTCGTCATCTGCGAATCGGTATAGACCGTGAAGATGTAGCTGTCAGCGTCCTTGGAGACATCCCAGCTGAAGGTGACCACGTCACCGAGCGCAGAGTTGACCTTCGCGTCGAGGTTCATCGGCTCCAGGCAGCGGTTCAGGTCGAGCGAGGTGATCTCTTCGAACGGAGTGTCGCAGGCGCCGAGGCCCAGGACGACCACCAGCGCGGCGAGCACGTATTTCAAATGTTTGATCTGTTTCATGGATAACCTGCTTTTAGATGCTATCGTAGCCATAGTCGTTCTTGATGTAACCCTGGCTGTTGGTCATGGTGTCGTTGAAGATCGGCCAGAACATGTACTGCTCGGGATTGCGGTAATAGATGCCCTTGATCCGGTCGTAGAAGAAGCCGCTGTTCTTGCCGTCGTCATACTTGTTGACGTAGCCCGTGGAGACTTCGCTGCCGGCGGGGGCTTCTTCCCCGGCCTTGAGGAAGGTCATCTCCAGGCCGCGCTCGTCGGCAGTCGGAGCATAGGCCACGTCGCCCGTCAGGTCGCTGTAGTCGCCCTGCAGGTCACGCAGCTGGAGCATGTCGTCGACGGCCTCGTCGAGTTTCGCTTTGAGGAGATTCCAGCGGATCAGGTCGGCCTTGCGGAGGAATTCGCCGCAGAACTCGAGGGCACGCTCGTCCACGATGGCGTCGAACATCTCGTCCTTGCCGGAGATACCGGCCACATAGGCTTCGGCCTCGCCCTCGTGTCCCCGGTATGCGCGCTCACGTACCTGGAGCAGACAGTTCTTGGCGTAGGACAGGTCGCCCTGCTCGTTGGCGATTTCGGCTGCCATCAGCAGGATGTCGGAATAGCGCATGACCACCGGCTTGACGCCGTCGTCATTGCCGCCCGAATAAGGCAGGAAATCCATCCACTCGAAACGATATTTGCCGAAGTACCACTTGGCGATACCGGCAGGCTCGATCGAGTCGTCCTTGTTCCACTTGTAATTGACGCAGGTCACGTCGCGGCGCTGGTCGTTTTCGCCATATTTGAAATACATCGTCGGGACCGGACCGGCATCACCGCCGCGGCTCACGCCGCTCGAGATGCTCGCCCCTTCCGAAGAGACGGCGAAGGTAAAGTTCCAGCGGCCGCGGCCGTTGCCGAACGGGATCACGTAGAGCGTCTCGTAGGCAGGGCCCGCGCTGAGATTGTTCATATTGTTCTGGCTGTACCAGTAATACCTGTAGTCAGGCTCCAGACGGGCGCTGCCGGAACTGATGGCATCTTTCAGATAGCTCAGCGCCTTCGGGTAGAGGACGCTCTTGGACAGGTTGCTGTCGCTCGACAGGCGCACGGTGCCCAGGTCGCCGGTGCCCACCATACCGTCGTCAGGACGGAGGGCGTAGCCCGAAGCCATCAGGGCGATGCGGGCGTAAAGACCTTCGGCGAAGACCTTGTTCACACGGTCGGTGCGAGAGGTCGCCTCGGTGGCACCCGGGTAAGGCAGGAAAGCGATGGCCTCATCCAAATCGGTAAGGATCTGGTTGAAGATCACGTCACGGCTTTCCTTGGCCGCATAGATGGTCGAGCTCTGCAGCGAAGAGAAGCGGGCCGGAACGTCGCCCCAAGCCTTGATCAGGTCGTAATAGATCATGGCCCGGAGGGTCAGGGCCTCACCCAGAAGGAAGGCCATGTTATCGTCGTTCAGGTAGTTGCCGTATTCGCGGATACCCTCGATCACCAGATTGGCACGCTCGATGCCCATATACATGAGCGGGAACGGACCGTTGGAGAGGTTCAGCTGCGCGTTGTTGGGCTCGCACTGGTAAGCTGCGATGTCGGACTTGCCGTCACCCGGCTTGTAGGTATTGTACCACTCCACGTCCGTATTGAAGCCGTACCAGGGAAGGAAGCGGCCGCGGTAGGAGTTCACCTCGCAGAAAGTCTCGGTAATGCCGAAAATCGTCCCTTCTGCCAGGTCGTAGTTCGAATAGACGGTCGCCGAATCGAAGGACGACGGGGATTCCGAATCCAGGAATTTCTCGCAGGCCGTGCCCAGGGAAAGGACGGCGATTGCGCTGAGGAAATACAGGAATATCTTTTTCATCTTCTTGGCATATTAGAACGTGATGTTGACACCGGCTACGAAACCGATGCTCTTGGGATAGGCGGAGTAGTCCACGCCCGGGGTCAGCGGCGTGGCACGGCGCGTGTCGACTTCCGGGTCGTAGCCCGAATACTTGGTCAGGCAGAAGAGGTTCGTGCCGGTAACATAGAAACGGAGCTTGCGCATATGGACCTTCTGGGTCAGGCTCTCGGGCAGCGTATAACCCAGGGTAGCGCTCTGCAGACGGAGGTACGAAGCATCCTCGACGGCCCAGTCGCTGAAGACGGCGGTGCCGATGGCAGGCGACCACATGGTCTTGCCGGCGTTGACGCTCTTCAGCTGGGAGGCGTCGGTAATCAGTTCACCCGTGTTCCAGTCGATGTTGGTCCAGCGGTTATCCACATCCATCATATTGACCAGGTTACGGTTGTTGAACTTGCGCGATGAGGTGAATTCCACCTTGTTGGCGTTGTACACCTGGTTGCCGATCATGAAGTTGAAGTTGGCACCGAAGTCGAAGCCGTAGGCGTAACCGCTCAGCGAGAAACCGCCCGTGAAATCGGGGCTGGCGTTGCCGATGACCTCGCGGTCGGCGACCGTCACACGACCGTCACCGTTGAGGTCTTTGAGCTTCAAAGCGCCCGGACGCAGGTAGGAAGAGCCGATGACGGCGGAGTCGTCGACCACGCCGCTGTTGAGGACCCACTTGCCACCCGTGTAGGTGAAATCGTCAACCGAGTAGAAGCCGTCGTTGCGGTAACCGTACATGTTGCCCAGCGGCTGGCCGACCTGGACGATGTAGTCGTCACCGATCTCTGTCGAAGCCCAATAGGACTGCGCGGTGATGGATTCCAGGCCGCCGAGGCTCGTGACCACGTTCTTGTTGTAGGCGATGTTGCCGCTCAGGTTGAGGGAGAAGTTCTTGTTCGAGACGATCGGGGCGCTCAGGGTGAGCTCGACACCGCGGTTGCGGGTCGAACCGATGTTGCGGTACTGGCTGTCGTAGCCCGAACCGGTGATCGGGAAGTTGATGAGCAGGTCCTTCGTATCGTTCTGGTAGGCTTCGATGCTACCGGAGATGGCACCCCGGAAGAAGCTGAAGTCCAAACCGATGTTGTGCGTATAGGTGGTCTCCCAGGTCAGGTCGGGGTTGTTCATCACCCTGCCGGCCATCCAGTAGTTCGTGCTCTGGCTGAGCCAGGCCGTCGTAGTGGAGGAGTATTCCTTGACCAGCTGGCCCGAAGGGATGTTGTTGTTACCGGCCGTACCGAAGGAGTAGCGGAGCTTGAGCTGCTCGATCCAGCGGGTGTTCTCCATGAACGGCTCGTTCGAGATGGTCCAGGAGAGAGCGGCGGACGGGAAGAAGCCCCAGCGGTTGCCGCGGGCGAACTTCGAGGAACCGTCGGCGCGGAGCGTGACACCGGCCGAATAACGGCGCTTGTAGTCGTAGTTCACGCGCCCGAAGAACGACAGGAGTTTGTCGTCCGGGCTGTAGTAGTTGTTGGTCGAGGAAGGAGAACCGGACGAGAGGAAGTTCCAGGCCATGGGCGCATCGTAGAACGTCGGCAGGCCGTCCACCATCATCGTCAGGGTGTTGCTCTTGGTAATGGTCATTTCCTCGCCGAGGAGCACCGTCAGGCTGTGGTCTTCGCCCAGCAGGTCGGCGAAATCATAGTTCAGCGTATTGGTGTTGCGATAGCGGTCGCGGAAGGCTTCCTTATGCTGGTTCGACGGCGTGTTGCGGACCGTCGAGTTGTTGGCCACGTAATAGGTGGTCAGGCCGTAGAAACGGTCGTCCATCTGACGGTAGTCTTCCAGGCCGCCCTCGATCTTGAGGTTCAGGTTGTCCATGATCTTCCAGTTGAAAGCCGCATTGGCGTTGAGCGTCTTGCGGAGGCGCTTGGAATCGTTGTCGGCCACCGAGAGCAACGGCGGGGCATTGTCGCCGTAGTCCTGCTCTTCGTCTACACCCTGGAGCGTGGACTGGAGCGGAATCGGGGCATAGGAGACAGCGTGCTTCAGACGGCCGTTGCCGGAGGTCGTACCGGTATCGTTGATACCGTTGGCGCCGGAGCCGCGCACGTTGGTGCGGGAGTAGCGCACGTTGACGTCGATGCTGGTCGTGGAAGAGGTCTTGAAGTTACCCTTGAAATTGAGGTTGTCGCGGGTATAGTTGGAACCGGACATGATGGCCTTGTCGCCCATGTGGGCATAGCCGAGGGTCCAGTTGACGCTCTCGCCGCTGCCGGAAATCGAGAAGTCGGTGCTGAACGAGGTACCGGCGTTGCCGAAGACGGCGTCAACCCAGTTGTTGCCGGTCAGGCCGTAGTAGAGGTCGATGTCGTCGAAGGTGCCGAAATACGGTTCGTAGTAGTTGCTGACGTTGTCGCGGATCTTGGCCAGCTCATACTGGAAGCGGACGAAGTTCTGGGGATCCATCGCCACGATGGCGTTTCTGTTGGCCATCTGCTTGCGGCCGTAGTAGCTGTTGAACTTCACGGAGACACGCTCCCCTTTCTCTGCGCTCTTGGTCGTGACGATGATGACGCCGTTGGCGCCGCGGCTACCGTAGATGGCCGTGGAGAAGGCGTCCTTCAGGACGTCGATCGAAGCGATCTCGGAGGAGGAGATGTCGTTGATGGATTCCACCGGGAAACCGTCGACGATGTAGAGCGGGCTGTTGTCCTGGGTGATGGAACCACCGCCACGGACACGGATCTTGATATCAGCGTCCGGGTCGCCTTCCGTCGTGACGACGGACACACCGGCCATCTTGCCGGAGAGCGCCTGGCTGACCGTGGTCACCGGCTGCTCGGCGAGCTTTTCGCTGCCCACGGAGGAGACGGAGCCGAGCAGGTCGCGGCGCTTGACCGTCGCATAACCCACCACGACCACTTCATCCAGATAGGTCTGGTCGGCGCCCAGGACCACATCGATCCGCGTGCGGCCTTCGATGGCGATCGTCTGGCTCGCGAACCCGATGTAGGAGAACACCAGATTGACTGCATCTGCAGGAACGGTGAGCGAATAGTCTCCGTCCAGACCGGTTACGGTGCCGATCTGGGTGCCTTCCACCATCACGCCGGCGCCGATGAGCGGCTCGCCGGTCTCATCGGTCACGATACCGGTGATGGTCGTCTGGGCTGAAAGAGACCACGTCAATCCCACGCAGAGAAGTGCAAGAAACAATTTCTTTGCTGGATTTTTCATAGGGTACTTTTTGTTGGTTATTACTATTGGTTGATATTATAAGATTTAATTGATTTTCACATAGGTTCCGCCGGCATTGGCCGCCGCCGTGATGTCGCGTACCAGATACTGGAGGTACATCTCCAGATTGGTATAGCGACCGGCTGCATCGAGCGTCACGGCAGCTCCGTCGGCAGCGGACTTCCTGTCGAGCCCGGCCTTGTCCTCGAACCAGTCGGGGATACCGTCGCCGTCGGTGTCGGTCGTCTTGGCCAGTTCATCGGCAGTGGCACCATAGGTCGGCCATCCGCCGACCGAGGCGGGCGTGTCGATGACTTTTCCGGTGTTGCTGCGCACGCCGTCAACGGCCCGCTTGTCCACGCTGTCGTGGTGCAGACGGTCGCCGGCATACTGGAGCACGGCCGTATAGGCTGCATCGGCGCTGTGCGTGGTGGTATAGACCGCCTGGCCTTTCGGTCCCTCAAGGGGCCAGGGCGCCGTCCGGAACGAATAGTCGGCCGGAATCGTGAAGGATCCCGCTTCGTGGAAATAGACGCCGTGCACCAGGTTGTTCTCGGAGATATCGTCGTGCCCGGCATGGACATTCCCGCTCATATAGAGCACGGGATAGCCGTATTTCGTGCCGGAATAAGTACTGTAGGCATCGAAGAAATAGTAACGGTCTTTCGAGTCGGGGCCGGGCTCGTAGTAGCAGTTCACCAGATTGAAAGTGCCGCCCTCCCCGCCGTAGGTGTGGTTATCTCCCCAATTGTAGATCAGCAGGTTGCGCATATCCACGCTGCCGCGGCGCGTGAGGTCGTACGTGCCGTCGTTGTTCTTGGGATACAGGTGCGGATGGTCGGGGCGCGGGTTGCGGCTGTAGTGGTTCGCGAGGAGGTTGTGGTGGAACGATGCGTCGCGGCCGCCCCAGATGCCGCCGTAGCCGTGCGCACCCTTGGAGTGGGCACTGTTGTTCATGCTCTCGGTCAGAATGCACCACTGCAGGGTAAAGTTCCGGTTGGCATAGAAGGAGGCGCACTCGTCGATCGACCAGCTCATCGAGCAGTGATCGAGGATCACATTGTCCAGATACCGGCCCCAGATGCAGTCTTCGCTGTCGCCTGCATTGGTGCCCTCGTCCCCCAGGCGGAAGTGCAGATAACGGATGATTACGTTGTTTGCCTGGATGTTCACCGTATAGTTTTTCAGACAGATGCCGCCACCCGGCGCGGTCTGGCCTGCGATGGTCAGGTCGCCTTCCGCGATCTTGACGGCCGACTGCAATTCGATGATGCCGGCCACGTCGAAGACCACCGTCCGGGCGCCCTTGCGCGTAACGGCCCAGCGGAAAGATCCTTCTCCGGAATCGTTGAGATTGGTCACGTGATACACCGCACCGCCGCGGCCGCCGGTCGTATACATACCGCCGCCCTCTGCGCCGGGGAAGGCACGGGCAACGCCGTCTTCCTCAGCCGTGGGAATCTTGTATTCCTCATATTTGATGGAGGATTCACCGGGGGTCGGACCGGGACCGGGGGTGTCACCCTCCTCCGTCCTGGCCGTCAAGGCCGTGGACCAGCCCGAAGTCGATTCGGGCGAGAAGGCCCGGACCGAGAACTGATACGCCGTCCCCGGTTCCAGGGAAGAGACCGTGACATTGCGTCCATTTGCCGAACCGGTCTGCACCTGGGTACTTCCCTGCATCAGTTTCCAGTCGTATGACACGGCGCCGCTTACAGGCGACCACTGGAAGGTCAGCGAGGTCTGCGTCGCACTGTGCAGCGAAAGCCCGGTAGGGACATCCAGTACGGCGGGCTCGGGCGTAATCTCCGGACCGCAGCTTGTGGCTCCGACCAGCAGGAGCACCACCATCAGAAAGGGTAAGATCGTTTTCCGGCGCATCATCTTCTTTCGTATTCCAGCGCAGCCCAGATCAGCGGACCGATGCCTTTGGGATCGTTGCTGCGCACTTTTTCACTTATATAATAAGTATAGTCACCGCGACGGTTCTCCTTACCGCCCAGACCCGCCACTTCGCAGCAATGGTTCAGGTTCACGAGGCCGCCGTCCCAGGTCACAAAGGTTTCCAGCAACTGCTCATACGACTTGCGTGCGTAGGGAAGGCAGTCCACATACTCCAGCCGGCAGCCCTTGAGCATCGCATAGACGAACATCGCGCTGGCAGTCGCTTCGACATAATTGCCTTCTGCGCCAGGGCGGTCCAGCACCTGGTACCACATGCCGGTCTTGGGATCCGCATAGTCGGGCAGCACTTCGACGATATGCCTGAAGATGCCCAGCATCGCTTCCCTACCCGGCGTTTCGGCGGGAAGGAAAGGAAGCACGTCGACCAGCGCCATGGCGTACCAGCCCAGGGCGCGTCCCCAGGCGTGGTCGGACTGCCCCGTCTCGGGATTGCACCAGAACATTGCGTGGGAGGCATCCCAGGCGTGGCGGTAGAGACCTGTTGCCGGATCGAAGGTGTGCTCAGCCACGATGAGGAAATGCCGCACGATGTCGGCGAAAGCATCCGCTTGCATCTGGCCTGCCAGATAGCGGGATGCATATTCCGCATAAAAAGGCTGCGCCATATAGAGACCGTCGAGCCACATCTGGTCGGGATAAACCTGCTTGTGCCAGAAGCCTCCTTCGGGGGTGCGGGGCTGGCCGAGGATCTGCTCGTAGAGCCGGTCCATGGCCAGGCGGTATTTTTCCTTTCCGGTCAGGTCGTAAAGCTGGAAAAGCGTCCGGCCCGGGCAGATATGGTCGGTGGAATAGTTCGACAGCTTGTAGTTGACACCGATCGAGCCGTCTTCGCCGATGATGGCATCGTACCAGGCATCGACATACGTGGGTATCTCGTCACCCAGGGCCTGGTCGGGAGTTTGGTAGACATCCAGGAAAGCCTTGAGCTCCAGGCCGGTAGTATAGTTCCATTTGAGCTTGCCCTCCTGGCCGTCGATGTACGACGCCTTGGGGTTGCGTTCCATCTCGGAGTGCACGACTTCATAGGACAGCGGAGCCTCGGCCGTGCAACCGGCCAAGGCACAGAGTGCTGAAACCACTATGAGATAACAGGTTCGTTTCATCGGTTGTCGTAAGGGTTCCAGACTATGCCGTCCTGAGGCTGGTACATGACCTTTTCAAAGGTATATTCCGCAACCTCACGGGGCTTCAGGGTATGGGCCCATTTCACGCGTTTACCCTTGGCTCCGGGGCCAAAATTGTCATATTCCGCGTAATAGGAATTCTTCTTCGTATCGGGCTTCCCTTCCTTTTCCCAGTCATGCCAGCCTTCGGGAAGGATGTGGCTTCCGAGTTCGCAGTGGATGAAGGCCGTCTTGGCGTAAGCGCCCCACGGACGGCCCAGATAGCACTTGTCGACGCCCGGGGCAGCCGTAAGCTTGCAGTCGTAGAAGACATAGCCGTATTTCTGGCCGGGGAAGGTGGAGGCAGCCGTCACGTAGCTGTTCTTCTTGCTGTGGATCGTGCAGCGCTCGAAGTAACAGATGCTGGGGCCGAAGATGAAATCGGTCGTCCCTTCGATATAGCAGTCCAGGTAGTAGTTGCGCTTCACGCCGCCGTCCTTGCCGTAGCGGCCATAGGTATAGAGGGTGTCCTGGTTGCCGATGAAACGGCATTTGTGGAAGAAGAGGAAATCGCCGTCGGTGAACACCGCCACGGCCTGTCCGATGGGTTTCCCCTCGCCCGCCGTATTCTCGAAGGTCAGGTTTTCGAAGGTAACGTAGCTGGCGTGCACATAGATCGTGGCGCTGCCCGAAGTGCCGACCTTGAAGTCGAAGCCGGGCCAGATCTGCTCGGCATACTTGTTCCAGGTGATGATGGTGTTCTCCGCGTCTTCTCCTTTGATGTACATCCGGAACTTGCTGTGCGGGATGCTCACTTGCTCCTGATAGACGCCCTTGCGGATATAAATGGTGGTAATGCATTCGTGGCTGTAGTCCGGAACGGCGTTGATGGCTTCCTGGACCGTGAAGTAATCGCCGTGGCCGTCAGGCGAGACGACGATGTCGTAGCGCACGAGATGCTGCGCGATTTCAGGCAGCTGTTCCCGGATCTTGTCGCAGATGATCTCGGTCACCTTCCGGGCGCCGGCAGCCACGGTGTGGGTATTGTCTTCCTTGCCGTCAGGGGCGCAGGCATATTTGCCGGGGGCCAGATGCATGAAATACGGGCGGGAAGCCTCGTCGCCGAGTCCCTCGATCCAGTCGAGCGTAGCCGTGGTGATGTCGAGCAGCGGCACGTTGAATTCCTCGGCCACCTGCTTCATGGCGGCGGGATAATCGGTATGGCAGTTGCGGTCGAGCTTGCCTTCCTTGAACCAGCGGCGCGCCACGGGGGTCAGGAGCACGGGCTTGCAGCCGGCATCGAGGGCCGTGCGCACGAAAGTCCGCAGATTTTCCTGGTAAGCCCCGAAAGCGGGCGCATAGCGCTCCGGATCGTCCTCCTTGGCGTCGTTGTGGCCGAACTGGATGAACACCCAGTCGCCTGGCTTGAGGTTCGCCTTGACCTGGTCCCACAGCCCCCGGTCGATGAAGCTCTTGGTGCTGCGGCCGTTCTGGGCGTAATTGTGCACCTGGTATTCATCGTCGAGGAAGTTCTGGAACATCATGCCCCAGCCGCGTTCGGGATTGCCCTTGGAGAGGTCCTTCTCGGCCATCGTGGAGTCCCCCATCAGGTGGATGGTGGTAAAGGAGCTGGCTACAAGCCAGACACAGACTATCAGCAGGAATCTTTTCATTGTTTCTCGCCGTTGACGGTAACTTGGTCGAAAGTGATGTTTTCGGCAAACTGGACCAGAACGTCCTTGTCGGCCGTGAATACGCTGTTGCGGAAAGCTACGTTGCGCACAGGCATCTCCGGGAGTCCGTTGATATAGATTGCCTGACCGGCGCCGGCGCAGACGATGTCGTCGAAATGGAAGTCGCGGAATTCCGGCGTGGTCTCGTCCACAGGCTGGACATCCCCGCCTCCGCCGGCGGTCATGTCGGTGGCCGCCACACCTTCATAATAGAGATTGAAGATCACGCCGTATCCGACGATGTCCTTCATATAGATATGGTCGCACCAGATATCCTTCACCAGACCGCCGCGGCCGCGCGTGCTCTTGAAGCGCAAGCCCACGTCGGTGCCGATGAAGCGGCAGCCCGTGACGCGGATGTTCTCTACGCCGCCGGACATCTCGCTGCCGATCACAAAACCGCCGTGTCCGTGATAGACCGTGCAGTCGGAGATGATCAGGTTGCGGCACTTGCGGGCGTGGCGACGGCCGTCGGCGTCTTTGCCGGATTTGATGCAGATGGCGTCGTCGCCCACATCGAACGAACTGCGGGTCAGGATCACATTCTCACAGGCGTCGATATCGATGCCGTCGCCATTGGCCGAGTAGTGGGGATTGCGGACCGTAATGCCGCGGATCACCACGTCACGGCACCAGAGCGGATGGATGTTCCAGCAGGGAGAATTCTGGAAGGTGCAGTCTTCGAGCAGCACCCTTTCACACTCGCGGAACGATACGAGAACCGGACGGAGGAAGGTCTTGATTTCCTGCTCATCAAGCGAGGGATCGGGATAATTGAGGCTGCCGGCCGTAGCGCGGGCCTTGGCATATCCCTCGTCGGGATACCAGACCTTGCCGTCGTCGGAGAGCAGACCGCCCCGGCCAAGGACCACCTTCCACTGGTCGTCGGATACCTTGCGGCGCTTGACTTCCCGCCAGAACTCGCCGCTTCCGTCGATAATGCCACCGCCGGTGACAGCGATGTCGTGCGCGCCGGTAGCATGAATCGGCGACAGGCAGCGGCGCACGTCCAGTCCTTCAAAATTGGTATCGATGATGGGATACAGGTCCTGATTGGGATCGAAGACCACGATCGCATCCTTTTCAATGTGCAGGTCGATATGGCTCTTCAGTTCGATGGGGCCGGTCCGCCAGACACCGCCGGGAACGATGAGCCGTCCCCCGCCCTGTTTCTCGAGTGAGGCGATCGCATCGGCGAAGGCTGCGGTGTTGAGGGCGACGCCGTCGCCCACGCCGCCGAAGTCGGTCAGCACGACGCTGCGTTGCGGGATGGAGGGAAGGGACACGCGGGGCATATCGAAGGGAAGATCCTTGTAAAGAGCGTCCAGACCAGGCTCAGATACGCCTGAACAACTGAGTGTCAGGACGATGGCGCCAAGGATGACGGCAAGTTTTCTCATCGGTTCGCTTCAGGATAAATTGAATCGGCTACAAAAATAATAAAAGATTTTAATTTCCGTGCACGGTAACGGAAATAATTTTCAACAACTTATGTTGATAAAGAAACAATATATCGTTATCGTGCACGAAATATTTGCGGATGTTTATTTTTTTTCTTAGAATTGCAGTCGGATTCGCTGAAAATGGCAGATAAGGAGCATATCACCATCCTCGACATCGCACGTCGGACCGGCCTCTCAAAAGGGACCGTCGACCGCGTTCTGCACAATCGCGGCGAGGTCTCCAAGAAGAGCAAGGAAATCGTCATGGAGGCCATCCGGCAACTGGGCTATGAGCCCAACGTCTATGCTTCGATGCTTGCCAAGAAGGAAAAGCCGATGATCGCCGTCCTTCTCCCCGCCTACGAGCCGGGCTCCTTCTGGGAACTCGCCGTCTCAGGCATCGGGAAAGCTTCCGAAACGATGGGCGCCCTGGGCATTGAAACCAGGCTGTTCGCATACGACCAGTACGATATCGTCTCTTTCCAGGACGTTTGTGAAAAGATGCTGGAGTCCAACCCCTCCGGCGTAGTCGTCGCTCCCATGTTCCAGGAAGCCACGGACACGCTGACCGCGCAACTCCGGGAGCGGGACATCCCCTATGTATTCATCGACTCCAAACCCGATACGGAAGGCTGTCTGGCCTATTTCGGCATGCCGCTCTACAAAAGCGGCTATCTGTGCGGCGACCTGCTTACCGGCGGACAGCCCGTTTCCAGCGTGCTGATCGTCCGCATCCGGCGCGACCGCTACCGCCAGTCCGACCCGACGATCAACCGGCGGGCCGGCTTCATGGACTACATGCTCGAGCACAGCCCCGAATGCGCCATTTCCAATGTCTTTATCGACCCGAACGATCCCGGGAGCATCGACCAGACACTCTCGGCCTGGTACGTGGAACATCCCCAGGTCCATCATTTCGTGATGTTCAATTCCCGCATCCATCTGATCGTCCCCTGGCTCGACAAGCATCCCGACGCGAAGCGCCGGGTCGTCGGTTTCGACAATCTGGAGGCCAATATGGACGCCCTGCGCCGCGGAACGGTCACCTCGCTGATCGCCCAGCACCCCGACGAACAAGTCCGTCTGGCCATCGAAGCCCTTCGGGAATACATCGTATGGAAGAAGCTGCCTGCCCGCAAGGACAACTTCATGCACATGGACATCCTGATGCGCTACAACGCGGAATACTATTAGCGGACAGAGAAATCCAGGACATCCAGCCAGCCGCCGTCGTTCTTCGGCGCATACCGGTTGCAGTAAAAGCCGAATTTGGCGCCGATCCAATGCTCCGGACTGGCGATAAACGGATCACCCACCGTAACGAAACGTTTTCCGTCCCGGCTGAAACTGAAACGGCACTCTGCGTCGGGAATCGGCGTTCCCGTGTCTTTCGCCTTCACTTCCAGTTTGATCCAAAGCGTCACTTCCCGTTCGGAATCATAGGGCAGATCCATCCAGTCGTCGATGCTTGCATCGCGGGTAGCATAGAATTGCAGTCTGACTTCTTCTTTTCTGGCCTGCAATTGCAAACCAGCCAGCTCACTGCCCGTAACGAGGAATCCAGCCTGCTCCTGCAGGTCCGGATGGGGATGGAAGACCATCCGGGCCGTCACGACAAAATCTTCCGCCGGAAACTTCTGCAGCAGCAGATTCGGGCAGTTGTCCAGCGCAGGGCTGCCCGTCTGCTCGACAGAAAAGAGCCGAACGCCGCCATCCGGCAGAGCATAGTGCCAGTAAGGCGAAGGCACTGCCGGATACTGCCAATCGAGCGGCAAACCATAAGGGCCGACAGCCGCCGGTATCCGACTGGAATCCGATACCGGCAAATCGTACGAATCAACGGGTTGGCCGATGCCGTCGCCGTCAGGGTCCTCGCCGATGAGGGGCCAGCCGTCACTGTTCCATGTCATCGGCTGCAGATGGACGATGCGCCCGTAAGCGCCCTTGTCCTGGAAATGCAGGAACCAACTCTCCCCTTCCGGTGTCTCCACCCATCCGCCCTGGTGCGGCCCATTGATGGTACCTTCCGTAGCGGCCATCACGATACGTTCCTCATAGGGCCCGAATGGATTGTCAGACCGGAGGACGGTCTGCCAGCCGGTCGAGACGCCGCCGGCCGGGGCAAAGATATAATAGCGGCCGTCCCGTTTGTAGAATTTGGTCCCTTCGATGGTCGGCTGGGTCTTGTGGCCGTCGAAGACGATGCGGGACGGCCCGAGCAGATGCGTCCCGTCGGGGGCCATCGGCGCCACGAACAACACGCTCTTGAGCCCGGCACGCGAACCTGCCGCCGCATGCGAGAGCCAGGCCTTTCCGTCTTCATCCCACAACGGACAGGGATCGATGAAACCCTTGGCTTTCACCACCCAGACAGGGTCTTCCCAACGTCCACGCGGGTCCTGTGTCCGAACCATGAATATACCCCGGTCCGGATCGCCGCAGAAGATATAGAACCAGCCGTCGTGGTAACGGATGGCCGGCGCCCATACCCCGTTTCCGTGCTGGACTTGGGTCCGGAAATCGTGCTCCGGCCCCTCCCATCCTGCTCCGGGATAATCGGTCAGCGCCGCCCCGACCAGCGTCCAGTGCACCAAGTCGCGCGAATGGAGGACCGGCAGCCCCGGGAAACAGTTGAACGACGAGGCCGTCATATAATAATCCTCCCCTACCCGGCATACGTCAGGATCACTGTAGTCAGCATGCAATACCGGATTCGTATAGCTGGACTGCGCCTGGACAGGCCATACGGCCAAGACCAGCCCGAGCAGCAAGGGAAGCAATATACGTTTCATAAAGCGTCGATTTTGACAAAGATACGAAAAAAGCACGCGCCACGTAAATTATCGCTACCTTTGCAGGCACTATGTGGAAGAAACCTCACAACTGGCTCATCGCGGCAGCGGCACTGCTCGTCATCGTGCTGCTGGGTCTGAACGTCTGCACGGCCGTCAATCCGGAAACGGGCATGCACTATGCCGTGGCATTCAGGGACAGACTCATCTATATCATCTTCATCGTCCTGTCGTTCATCATTTCCGATGTGACGCTGCTCTCGGCTAAGAAACCTTTCTACCAGGTCTTCCTGGCCATCGTCAACGCCATCGTGCTGCTGGGCTTTCAGATCTGGATCCTCGTGGAATTCTTCACCACGAAGCTGCCTTCCGGCCTCAGGATGTCGTCGGTCTATTCGCTTTCCATCGGCGCAGTATTCCCGCTGGTAGCCATCATCCTGCTGGTGCTCGCCGTCAAGCGGGCAGCCGATGAAGGCACCGCGCAGCGCATCGCCGCCGCGTTCGAAAAACGCAATCTCTAAGCGCTAGCTGGCAAAGACCAGGATCGCCATGCTGATGAGCAGGATCAGCAGGGCAAGCCCTTTCTGCCGCAGATTCTTCTCCTTGAAGATCAGGGCTCCGCAGAGGAAGGTGATGATCACCGAACTGCGGCGGAGCATCGACACCACCGACAGCATGGAGCCGGCGCTGTGGAGCGACAGGAAATACAAGAAATCCGACGCCGTGATGAACAGCGCGATGATCCAGATGGCCCAGTCGTGCTTATAGGGCTGGTAGTACTTCTTCCCCGTGAAACGGCCGAACAGGACGATGAGCGCCATGATCATGGTGATGTAGAAATTGCACCACCCCTGCACGAACATAGGCTGCATACCCTGCATCAGATGCTTGTCGAGCAGCGCGCTGATCACCCCCGTGATGACGGCGATCCACATGCAGAATATCCACTTGTTGCGGACGAAATCCACGCCTTCCTTCTTGCTCGTGCGACCAAGCAGCCACAGCGCGAAGAGCGCGACGATGATGGCCACCCACTGCCAGGTGTTGAGCCGCTCGCCGAAGATCAGGATGGAGCCTAGCAGCACGAACACGGGACGCGAAGTCTTGATCGTCCCGGCCGTGGTGATGGGCAGATTCTTGAGGCCCATCAGGCCCGTAATCCAGGATATGGCCACGATGACCGACTTGAGGAGCACCAGCAGATGGTCGTGCAACGTACCGTCGCCCACCGCGAACACCGTCCCGTCCAACCAGTGCCAGCCGAATACGGAGGTCAGGATGAAGGGCGACAGAAGCACGGTCGAGAGCATCGTCGCATAAAGAAGGATATGGAGTACATCATTGCGGGTGGACGCCTGCTTCTTGAAGACGTCGTAGATACCCAGAAGGATTGCGGATCCGACCGCTGTCCAAAGCCACATGGTCCAGTTAAAGTTCTTCTTCGGTTTTACAATATTTCTTGATCACGCTGTAGGCGTCCTGGATGCCGAGCTCGCCGGCCGTGCTCAGGTCGATACAGCCTTTCTCCTTGTCCTTGAGATAGATCAGGACAAGCCCCCGGTTGTAGAAGGCCTCGCCGATATAGGGATAGAGATCGATGGCACGGCTGTACTGCACGATGGCCTCGGGAAGGTCGTTCGACAGGCAGTACAGATTGCCGAGGTTGTAGTAGGTGTACGGGAATCCCGGATTGAGTTCGGCCGCCCGCGTCATGTCGTGGATGGCCGAGGTATAGTCGTAGCTGCGCGTCACCTTGTCCTGGACGCGCGTCTTGACGGTATTGGCATTGTCGAGCGTGAGCACCTGCACATTGTTTTCCATCGAGGAGATGAAGTCGATCATCTCAGCCTGCAGGGCACCGCGGTTGATGTAGTAGAAGAAGGTTTCGGGTGACTTTTCGATCGCCTCGTCGTAGCAGACCAGCGCGGTGTTGAACTGGTTGTTCTCCGCCTCGACCAGCGCCTTGATGAAGAGGTTGTCGCTGCTGCGGTTCGCCCGGACGTTGCGGTTCACCTCCTCACGGACGCGGACCGCGTCGCGAAGGGTCTCCTTTTCGGCGGAGGCGAACTTCAGGGCAAGCGGGCTCTGGGCGATGAACGCGTCGATCACCGCGTCTTCGAAGCGGTGGGCTATCGAAGAATAGCCGCGCACACTGTCGGCCGGCTGAACCTTGTAGAGCGGTTTGAGGCGGATGTCCACGTCGCGGTATTGCAGGAGTTCATTGTCGAAATCCTTCTTGGCAAATTCGGCGTCGAGCGCCAGCAGACGGTCGTACTTGCGGGTCGTATCGGCAAAGGCGGCCCTGCCCGTGGAATCGACCGTCATGGCCTGGTACTCACGGATCTTGCGCTGGGCGATGTCGTAGTCCTGCTTGGCGGAGGTAAACTGCCCCAGCTGGCTCTTGGCATAGGAACGGTTCATGTACGCCTTCGCGAAATCGGGATACAGGTTGATGGCCTGCGAATAGTCGTCCATCGCGTCCCGGTAGCGTCCCAGCTCCATGAACACGGCCGCGCGGTTGAAATAGGCCAGCACGTTGTTGGGATTGATGTTGAGCACCCGGTCGTAGTCGTCGAGCGCCGCGCCGAAATCCCCCACCTGCGCATAGATCAGCGCCCGGTTGTACAGGGTCAGCGCATTGCCCGGCTCCTCCTCCAGCACGCGGTTCAGGTCGGAAAGGGCACCCACGATGTCCCGGCGCTCGTACTTGAGGATAGCCCGGTTGAAATAGGCGTAGGTATTGGTGCTGTCGAGTTTCAGCGCCACGTCGAGGTCTTCAACCGCCTTGTCGGTCTGCTGCCGCATGGCATAGACGCGGGAACGGCGCACATATCCCTCCGGATCATAACGGTTCAGGGCGATGGCCTTATTGTAGTCGGCCAGGGCCTGGGTCGTGTCGCCCAGATAGAGATAGCAGGCTCCGCGGTTCAGGTAGGCATCACTCTCCTTGGGTTCCTTGCGGATAAATATGTTGAAGTCCTTGATGGCCTTGTCGAACTGCTGCGAGAGGAAATAGGTCACGCCGCGGCTGAAATAGAGCCCCGTGTAGCTCGGGCGCAGGTCCACAGCCTCCTCCAGGTCGCGGAGCGCGTCGTCGTACTTGCCGATGCGGCTCAGCGTAATGGCGCGGTAGTGATAGGCCGGCGTATAGATCGGATTGAAGTGGAGCGTGCGGTCGAAGTCGCGCTGGGCGCCGGCGAAGTCGCCGAGATTGTATTTGGCGATGCCGCGGAAGAAATAGGCTTCATACACCGTACTGTCGAGGTGCGACAGGATGTTGAAGCTCTCGATGGCCTGGGCGTACTTCCCGTCAATGAGCGCCTGGCGGCCGCTATAGTAGAAGTGGTCGAGGTCGTACTGCGCAAAAGCCGTCCAGGCGGAGGCCAGGGCGAGTACAAGAAGGAAGAAGCCCTTTTTGAACATCTTCGCAAAATTACTAAAAAATACTATTTTTGCAGGTCATTTGAGATGAAATGAGAAAAAGTCGTGCCATACTGACCCTCCTGACCGCGCTCCTGCTGCTGGCCGCCGTCCCGGCATCCGCCCAGAGCCTGCGCAAATACGAGAATCTGGTCAGCATCGACGAGCAGCGCCGCACGCTGGAACACCTTGCCCACGAGATGACGGAAGGCCGCGCGTCGGGCACGACGGGCAAGTCACTGGCGGAGCATTTCCTGGTGGAGCAGTTCCGCGCCATCGGGCTCAAGCCATGGAACTGGACCTACACCCAGAGTTTCCGTTACCAGGATTCCATCGCCGTCCGAAACGTCGTGGGCCTCCTTCCCGCATCGGTGCCCAGCGACGAATACATCGTCATCGGCGCGCACTACGACCACCTGGGCCGGCTCGGCCACAGCGTCTATCCCGGCGCCGACGACAACGCCTCCGGCGTGACGGCCCTCCTCTCCCTGGCCCGGATGTTCGTGGCCATGAAGGCCGACGGCGCCGGCCCCCGCAAGAACCTGATCTTCGTCGCCTTCGACGGCAAGGAGCTCGACATGGCCGGCAGCCGCTACTTCGTCCGGCATCTTTCCATCCCCCGCAGCAGCATCACGGCCATGGTCAACATGGACATGCTCGGCACCAACCTGGTGCCGCCGCGCAAAAACCCGGAATACATCTTCGCCATCGGCGAGGAAACCCTCCCGGAATCCTACCAGGGCTATCTGTCCTACATCTGCCGCCGCGCCTTCTACAAGATGGACCTCGACCTGACCTTCTACGGCAGCCGCGACTTCAGCAAGATGATGTACCAGACCAGCGACCAGCACCCCTTCGCCCGCGCCGGCATCCCCGCCGTCCTCTTCACCTCGGCCTTCCACGAGCACACCTACAAGAAGACCGACACCCCCGCCATCATCGACCACCCCCTCCTCCGCAAACGCACCCTGGTCATCTTCAACTTCATCAACCGCCTCTGCATGCAGAACTAACCGCCAGATCTATCGGGACTGGCGGTGAAGGATGCGACGATTTGCGTAAGGGGCAGGAAAGTGGCAAGCGAGTGAGTGCCCGTCTCGTGACGGCGCAGGTTCTGCGACTGTTAGGCGTCGCTTGCGACGACTAAAAAGGAGCTGTTCGCCGTCAAGGGCATGAAGCGAAGCGCGGCCCCTGAACCTAGCCATGAGGAGCAGCATTCACCGCCAGTCCCGATGGAACGGACGACTCCGGCGGGACTCGTTCGAAAAGTGGCCAAGGAAACAGGGGGTTTTTATGGCCAGAGGGGGTGATTGTGGTCATCTGGCCATAAAATGTGGGGGTTTTTATGGCCAGTTGGAGCTGGGACTACGGAGTCGGCTTGGATTTCGGACAGGATTTGGTTTTGGCTTTCGGTTTCGACTTTAGCAGGGCCGGGATTGTGGCGCGGAGGATGGTGGTCAGGTAGTCGCGGTTGTCGACGTCGCCAATGTAGAAGTGGGGTTTGGCGCCGGGGTACGGCGGGCGCAGGATGACCTCTTCCAACTGGGTTGCGCCTTCTTCTGTGGGCTTGATATACAGGTTGTTGTCGCAGATGAGGCCAAAGAGGATGCCGTCGCAGTAGATGCAGTAGTCGCCCATCATCTTCTTCACCGCTATCTCGCCGGCGCCTGAACACTGGTCTGCGATGTATTGAACGAAGTCTGCGTTACTGGCCATCATTCAGGGAGATTTCGCAAGCTTTCATGGCATCAAGGGTCTTTTGGAGCAATTCGTCCAGGGGCCATCCCAGCATCTGGGCGCCTTGCTCGATGACTTCCCGGGAGCAGCCGGCGGCGAATGTCTTTGTCTTATACTTCTTTTTGAGAGACTTGAGTTCCATATCCTGGACACTTTTCGAAGGACGCATCAGCGCGGCCGCCCAGATCAGCCCGGTCAGTTCGTCGGTGGCAAAGAGCACTTTTTCCATCGTGTGCTCCGGTTTTACATCCACATGCATTCCGTAGGCGTGGCTGCAGATGGCGTGAATCATCTCTTCGCCGACACCGCCTTCACGCAGGAGTTCGGGCGCCTTGATACAATGCTCCTCGGGATACATCTCGAAGTCGATGTCGTGGAGCAGCCCCACGATTCCCCAGAAATCTTCCTCGTCGGCATATCCCAATTGCTTGGCGTACCAACGCATGACGCATTCCACCGTCAGGGCATGGCGCAGGTGGAATGCGTCTTTGTTGTATTTTTTCAGCAGCGTCAGCGCCGCTTCCCTGGAAATGTGTTTCTCCATAATAAGAAATCTATTCGTTTTCGAACAGCTAAAGTCCAAAGTATTCCCGATACCGGTCATACAGATGGCCGGCCTGCAGGTAGGCTGACTGCGGGGACATGAAATGAGAGAATTCGAAAGTGATGGCCTTGTCGTAGCCACAGCGGGCGGCGGCTTCCAGCTTGAGTCTCAGCTTATCGAACTTGATGGGAAGGAAATGGATGGGCATGTCGCGGTCGAAGGTCTCGGCATTGGTCCAGCATTGCATCCCGTATTTGTCGGCCAGCCGCTTGTTCACGGAGAAGAAAGCGTCGAGCTCATCGTAATCGATATGGCCGTCCTGGAAAGCACAGGCGTCCACGTATTCGTGGATGCCGTCGAATATCTCGTCCCATTCCTTCTCGTGCTGCTGAACGGAAACAGCCTGCTCCTTGGTCAAGGAACCGCTGGCCGCATCCACGGCCTTCTTGCCGTCGATCCAGGGGGAGATGAAGGTCGGCAGGCCGCCCGACACCTCCTTGCACTGCCGGCCCATCGTCCGGAAACTCTCGATGGCACCCTTCGTGGCGCGGGAAATCTCGCCGGAGATGTACCAGCCGCCGAAACTCCTGTACCTGGAGCCGTAGCGTTGCCAGACTTCGTCGATCACGTATTTGTTGGCTTCTACCTCATAGCCCATATCGCCCGTGTCCCAGTATTTTCCGGAGTCATAAAGACCCAGCCAGAACTTCATCCCGTATTTCTCCGCCAGCCGGCAGAACATATCGATCAGGTCGACCGACGGCATATAGCAGCCTTTCTTCAAAAGATACGGCGAAGGATAGGTGATGAACTTGCGATAGCCGCAACGGATGTCGATCACGGTATCGATGCCGATATCCTTCATATAGCGGAAATCGCGGTCCCACTCGCGCTCGCCCCAGTTCTGGTGCGGGATATCGTGGGAGATCTCGTCGAGGAAGGTACCCGTGATAGGCAGGGCCTTGCCGGGTTCGACGATGAGCCGGCTCTCGACGGCGGGGTCCACTTCTATGCCCCATTTGTCTTCCGTCCGCGCAGACTTACAGCCCGAAGCCAGGAGCGGAGCGGCAGCGGCGGCAAGCGCACTTTTTTTCAGGAAATCCCTACGATTTGCCATATCAGGTTGGAATTAAATAAGATCAGTTGCTGGTTGCGCAGTAGATGGTATCGTTATAGAAGGCGATGCGGGTAAGGGTCGGGCATGCGAGCGCATCGTCGATGGTGAGCCGGAGGGCGGCTGTAGTGACTGTCGGGATGAGGAGGATGCGCTTGTAGCCGATGGTGGTTTCGCGGGCGATCTCCTTCCAGGTGCCTTCGGGGGTCAGGGCTTCGATGTGGAAGGCGGCGATGCGCTGGCCCAGGGGGATGTATTCCTGAAGGAGGATGCGGTTGAAGGTTTTCTCGCCATCGAGGGTCAGGGTAAGCGTGCCAGTGGTTTCCCCGTCGGAAAGAGCCCAATAGCGGTCGTAGTCGGAGGAGAGGACGTTGGCGGGTGCGAATCGGCGGCCACGGGCCTTGCCGGTGGCCACGGCGCCTTGTGTCTGATCGTCGGCGAAGATCGCGTCGAGGGCGGAGCGGAATTCCGTGAGACGGAGCGAATCGACCGGGTCGATGCGGCCGCGGGTATCGGGCGGGACATTGAGGAGAAGCAGCGAATTGCGGCCGACGCTTTCATAATAGATCTTCAGCAGATTGCGGACAGTCTTGACCTGCGGCGTCTCGGAGGCGCGCCAGAACCAGCCCGGACGAATGGAGACGTCGGTCTCGGCGGCGGCCCAGTGCGAAGCGCCGGGGATGCCGCCGTTGAGCACCTCGACGGGCGGACTCCCCGCCCCCGGCTCGAAGCCTTCGACTTCGAGCGTGGACCAGTTCGTCCGGCCTGCCTCGCCCCGCTCATTGCCGACCCAGCGGCAGCCGGGACCGACATCGCTGAAGATCACCGCCAGCGGTTGCAGACGTTGCACGGTCTCGTTGAACAGCGGCCAGTCGTAGACCTGCCGGCGGCCGGTCGGACCTTCTCCGCAGGCCCCGTCGAACCATTGTTCGAAGACCGGGCCGTAGGCGCCGCCCAGGACGCTTTCGAGCGTCCGGACGAAAGCGGCGTTGTAGGTCGGCGTACCGTAGCGGGGATCGTTGCGGTCCCAGGGCGAGATATAGACGCCGAAGTCCAGTCCCTCGACCGCACAGGCTTCCGAGAGTTCACGGAGCACATCGCCCTTTCCATCCCGCCAGCGGCTTTGCGCCACCGTATGAGCGCTTTCCGGTGAAGGCCAGAGACAGAATCCGTCGTGATGTTTGGCCGTGACGATGATGCCCTTGAAACCGGCGGCCCGGGCCGTAGCAGCCCATTGCCGGCAATCCAACTCCGTGGGATTGAAGATGTCTTCGGGCTCGGTGCCATCGCCCCACTCTACCCCCGTGAAGGTATTGGGACCGAAATGGCAGAACATATTCATCTCCCGCTGCTGCCAGGCCACTTGCTGCGGAGACGGACAAGCCCCGAAGGGCGCAGGTGCCGGGGTCTTACAGGAGACGGCTGACAGCGCGGCGAACGCTGCCGCGCAGAGGCAGGAAAAAAGGGAACGCACGTTCATGACTCCATCGTTACGACTTGTGAAATTACGAAATATTTTCGATATTTGTTTTTCAAACCCGTTTGACCATGAACCGAAAACCCATTCCCAGTTCCGAACTCATCATCAACGATGACGGGTCCGTGTTCCATCTCCATATCCGCCCCGAAGACCTCGCCGACATCGTCATCATGATGGGCGACCCCGCCCGCGTGACCCTCTTCGCCACCATCTTCGACTCCATCGAAATCGACAAGCAATCGCGTGAATTCCACACAATTACAGGAACCTATCACGGCAAGCGCGTGACCGCCATGTCCCACGGCATCGGCACCGACAACATCGACATCGTGATGACCGAGATCGACGCCCTGGCCAATATCGATTTCAAGACCCGTCTTCCGAAAAAGGAGCACCGGCGTCTGAAGATCCTGCGCGTTGGCACCTGCGGCGCGGCCCAGCCCGACATTCCGCTCGGCAGCTATATCCTGAGCCATATCTCCATCGGCTTCGACGGCGTCCTCAACTGGTACAAGGATGGAGAAGACATCATCCTGAAAGACTTCGAAGAAGCTTTCATCCGGCACATGAACTGGCCTGCGCGCCTCGGTACCCCCTATTTCGTCCGCGCCAGCCAGACGATCATCGACAAGTTCAAGGACTGGACGATCCAGGGCATGACCGTTTCCGCTCCGGGATTCTACGGACCCCAGGGGCGTTCCGTACGGCTCGCCCTCACGATCCCCGACCTGATCGAGAAACTCGAAAGCTTCTCCTACGAAGGTTATCGTGTGACCAATATCGAAATGGAGAGTTCGGCCCTTGCAGGCATGGCCGCCCTGCTCGGCCACGACGCCGCCACGATGTGCCTGGCCATCGCCAACCGCCACATCAAGGAAAGCCTGCCGAACTACTTGCCGCTGATGTCCCAACTGGTCAGAAAAGCCCTCGACGCGCTGACCGCCTGACCATGAACATCGATCCGGAAGAAATCGAACCCCTGATCGCCCTGCTGGACGACCGGGACACCGTGGTGACCGAGCTGGTGGACAGCCGCCTCGCCTCGTTCGGGCCGGCTGTGCTGCGCACGCTTCGCAACCGTGCGCAGCAGGAGACAGACCCGGCCTTGAAAACTACCATCGAAGACCGGGCACGACAGCTGAACACCACCTTCAAGCTGGCCGACCTGCAGGATTTCATCAACCGGGCACCCGGTCCCCTCTCCCTCTTCGAAGGAAGCTGGATCCTCAGTTCGCTGTTCGACTGGACCCTTCAGCGCGAACGCTACGAAGACCTGTTCTTCCGCTGCTCGCAGGAATACCTGGCCGAGGGATCGGACCAGCGCACGGGACTGGAGAACATCCGCATCCTCAACCACATCTTCTACCACCGGCTGGGCTTCACGCTCTACGACGTGCAGCTCAAGGATCCGCGCTACGCCTTTGTGGGCGACGCGCTCAAGACGCACCAGGGCAATCCGTTCGTACTGGCTTTCATCTACCTGATGATCTGCCAGGTATCCGGACTTCCCGTGGAACTGCTCTGCTTCCCGGGCGGATTCGTCCCCACCTACGTTGAAGGAGGAAAAGACCTGTTCTACATCAACCTCTACCGCGGCGGTGAACTCTTCCCCAAAGACAGGCTCGACACCTTCCTCAAAGCCACGGGGCTGAAAATCGACCGCAGCGCCTTCCGCCGCCGCGACGAATCGGCGATGCTCACCCTCTACCTGGAATCGCTGCTTTACATCCACACCAACCGCAAGGATGAAAAAATGAGCGCGGTCATCGACCGCGCCCTTACGATCCTGGGTCCTGAACGTTTCCTGACGATCGACGAACCGGAATAGAGCGGTTAGCGTACCCGCAGTCGCTGGCCGATCTGGAGGACCTTCTTGGAGGAGATGCCGTTGAGTTTGCAGATGGCGTTGACGCTCGTGCCGTATTTGCGGGCGATGCCGCCGAGCGTATCTCCCTTCTTGACCCGATAATACACCGCGTCGGTTACGGCTTTCGACTGCTTGTCGGTCATGCCGTAGTGGGAGCCCACGTTGAAATAGTGGCGCTTGATGGTGAGCATCGTGTCACGCAGGGCGCCGTTGGGGAAATCGATGACGCGCTCCGGATCGAAAGGTTTGCCCATATAGCGCGTCTCGAAATGCAAATGCGGCCCCGTGCTGCGGCCTGTGCTGCCGCCCAGGCCGATCGGCTCGCCGGCCGCCACCAGGTCGTTCTCCGCAACCAGGCGCTCGGACAAGTGTCCGTAATACGTCTCCAGGCCATTGGGGTGACGGATCACGATCAGATTGCCGTAACCGCCCGTAGCCTTACCTCCTCCCACGTAACGCACAACGCCGTCGAAGGGCGAGCGGATGGTATCGCCTACGCGAAGCGGGATGTCAACCCCATTGTGAGGACGGCCGCGGCGATACTTGAACGTCGAACTGAGCCGTCCGACAAACGGGGCTACAAAATGATGGCCGGAATCGACCAGCAGCAGGTCCACTTCCTCGGGCAGGTCGGAAATCTTGACGTCGCGGTAAGCGTGGATCGACTCGATGTCCCAGTCCTCGAACAGGCCGGTGGTGTCGATGTCGGGGCGTTCCATCTCGATATAGTCCCAGGTATGGTCGTTGAACAGGATGATCTTCACATACTTGTCCTGCGTGTCGATCGTGTCGATGGCGCGGACCAGCATCATCGTGGTATCGGCGCTATCGTCGTGGATCTCGTTCATTTCCTGCATGCGGTTGTACAGGCTGTCCGGATCCTGCGCATGCAAAAGCGCCGCCGAGGACAGAAGCAGGGCGGATAAAACGGATATGATTTTGTTCATTGGGTTCAGGTTTTCGTGCAACATACAAATGTACGTATTTTTTTGCGGAAAAATCCCTACTTTTGTTTGACTTTTTAATCCGTCTCCCTATGAAACGGCTGCTGCTCGCCTTATGCCTTCTCCTTCCGCTGGTCGTCCAGGCACAGAAAAAAGAGAATTTTTTCACGGACCTGAACGACTTCCTGGAGATGCGCTCCGCCAAGAACTACGCCCGGCAGGATACCAACTATGTCGCCCGCTACCCCTACATCTGGGACACCCGCACCTTTTATTACGTAACGTCGCTCCACATCAAATCGGAAGGAGCCGGCGACGTGGACCTTTACACGGGCGTCAGCAACCGGGTCGGCCTGAGCTTCGGCTACCGCGGCCTCGCCCTGAGTTACTCGTTTGCCCTGGGCCGCAAGCTGAACTTCGACTTCGGCCTGTCGAGCTACGGCACCCATTTCGGCTTCGAATACAACCTGCGCGCAACGACCAGCCTCCAGGGAACCATCGCCACTTCCGGTATGCCGGAAGCGATCGGGAACAACGAAATCACGCTGTTTGCCAGCAACCTGAATCTTCTATACAATCTCAACCCCCGGTTCTCCTACGCCGCCGCCATGAAGCAGAGCCGCATCCAGCGCAAGAGTGCCGGCAGCTTCATCATCGCCGCATCCTGGACCGTATGGGACGTGCTGGGCGCCGGCTCGGACATCATCTCCCGGAAAACTTCGATCCAGACGTTGCTGGACCAGCCCAACCTGCTCTACGACCGCATCTCCATCGGAGCGGGCTATGGCTACAATCTGGTCTTCGGAAAGGAGCACTGGCTCCTCCACGCCTCCTTCATTCCGATGTGGACAGTCTATGAATCCTCGCTCCAGAGTCTCGAAGGCGTCAAGACAAAGACCCGGCATCCGATGGGCCATATCGCCTTCATGGGCACAGGACGCGTCGGCGCCTACTATCGCTGGGGAACACGATGGTCGGTGGGACTGAGCGGTATTATCAACCAAATGGTTTCCCGAAACGGCGTGAACCGTTCGAAAGAGGGCTTCACGCGTTTCGGAACGCAAGACTTCCAGGCGCGCCTGCAGGTCGGATTCCGTTTCTGATCAGTCGATATTCAGGAAACTCTTCGAGAGTCCCGTCACGTCGAACACCTCACGGACGGAAGAGGATATATTGTGAATCCGCATCTTCCCGCCACGGGCCACGATGTCCTGCTGCAGCGAGATGAGGATACGCAGCCCGCGGGATGAGATGTATTCCAGTTCCGAGAGGTCGAATTCCACGTCCAGGCCTTCCTTTCCGGTCAGCGGCTTCACCGCCTCCTGGAATTTGGCACAGGTACCCGTATCGAGTTCTCCTTTTATGCTGACCAGGGTCTTTCCGTCTTTTTCCAGAATCGTTGTCTTCATAGTATCTTGATACACATAATGGCTATATCGTCGTTCTGCTGCGCCTTCCCCCTGAAGTCGTCCAGAGCGGCAAGCAGGCTGGTACAGGTCTTCTCGCAGCTGTCGGCAGGGTCCTGTGCAGCGACCCATTCCAACAGGCGCTGCTCACCGAAGAACGCGCCACCGGTATTGCGGTTCTCCGTTACACCGTCGGTATAAAGCAACAGCCGGGAACCGGGCGGAAGCATCATCTTTTCGGTCTTGTAAGGGAAATCGCGCACCACGCCGGCGATCAGCTGCGGGTCCTGCGGCAGGAAACGGCCGTTGACCACGGTCTTCGTATGGCCGGCGTTGCAATATTCGAATTCGCGCGTATCCAGGTCGATGGTGCCCAGGAAGAGCGTACAGAACATTTCGTATTCAGGGTTGTCGAGCAACAGCCGGTTGATTTCGCCGGCCAGGGCCGTCAGCGAGAGATGGGCACCTGCCTGCGACTGGATGACACTGCTCAGGAGGAACATCACATAGGCGGCTGCCATCCCCTTGTCGGACACGTCGCCGACGGCGAAGAACAGCTTGTTGTCGGAGAGGAGGCAGCGATAGATGTCACCGCCCACGGTCCGGGCAGGCTGCAGCAAGGCGGAAACTTCGCAGCGGTCGTCCCGGGGGAAAGTCTTGGTAACGGCTTTCTGCTGGAGGTCGCGGGCCACCATCAATTCTTCCTCCGCCCGCTGCTTTTTCTCGAGCACGCGGCTCAGGGCAGGGATGATCCAGAACCAGGCCAGCAGGAGAATGAGCAGGAACAAGCCCAGAAGGATGCCGACGAAAAGATGGATCGCATAGTCGAGATCCCCGAATACATACTGGTCGTCATAGATGCCCAGCAGTTCGAGGGGATGATCCTCGAAAGCGTAACGGACCACGAAGCATTCGACGCCCCAGACATGGGCGACGAAAGCGGTATTGTCTTTCCGGAGCATGTGGATGTCCTTCATCTTCAACTCCCGGTCGAGCATGAACGAGGGGGCCAGGATCGTCCCGTCCTGCTCGCGCAGGATATAGGAGAAGTGCCTTTCGTCCTTTTGGATGCGGGCAGTTACCTCCAGGAATGCATAAGGGTCTGCATCGTCGTCATCCAGCTTTTCGGACACTTCGCCTGCGATGATCTTCAAGTCGTCCATCAGGGCATCATACTGCCGGACGAGGCTCACATCCCGGGCGAGACGGACCGCCAGCAAGGTAGAAGCGGCGATCAGCAGGCCGAAAACGGTCAGCAGTAGCAAGATACCCCCACGGGCTGAGAATTGCGTTTTCACAACTTAAAAATAGGCAGAAATCTTGATTACACCAAGTTTTCTCATTATTTTTGTTAGATAATAAAGGAATCCCATGACCTATCCCCTCTCCCAATCCCAGCTGAGCATCTATCTGGCTTGCCAGGGGCTCGACCCTGAAGGAGGAAACTACCAGCAGGCCTCCCTGTACAAACTCCCTGGAACTATCGATACCGGACGCCTGGCCGCCGCTACCGAGACGTTGATCCGCGCCCATCCCTATGCCCTGTCCAGGATCGTATTGGAAGAAGGGATGCCCCGAGTGGAAGACCATACCGGCGAAGAGTGGCATCCGCTCATGCGGATCATCGACTCGATCGACGAAGTCCGACCGGGCTTCTGCCGTGCGATGGATCTGCTGAAAGACCGGCTGTTCCGGATTGAAATCTTCCAAACGAAAGAAGGGGCCTACATCTATATCGATTTCCACCACATCCTCTTCGACGGCGCTTCGGCCCAACTGCTGATCGACCACCTGTCGCGTGCGTACGCGGGAGAAGACTTGCCGGCCGAACCGGTCGACGGGTTCCAGATCGCCCTCCATGAAGAAGCACAGCGCAACAGCGAGGCCTACGCGGAAGCGGCACAATGGTATGCCGAGACCTTCGGGGAAGGCGCGCAGCTCGATTCCCGGATCCTGCCCGACGTGTATGGCCTCCCCGCCCAGCCCTACCGGGAACTGGTCATGGACCTGCCTGTGAAAGGGGAAGCCGTAAAATCGCTGATCGCCAAATACCGCTGTGCCGACAGCGTGCTGCTGACGGCCGCCTTCGGAGCCACCCTGGCCGCCTGGACCGCCAATACGCGGTCCTGCTTCTCCACCATCTGGAATGGACGGCGCGGCCCGTCGCTGAACGCCCTGTCGATGTGCGTCCACACGATGCCCGTTTTCGTCGATGCCGATCCTTCCCTGAGCGTTGCCGAACTGCTTGACAAGATGAAACAGCAGGTCAGCGGCTCACGCGCCCGCGCCTTCTACTCTTTCGCCGACTGTGCGCGCGATCTGGGCATGAACGCCGGCATCAGTTTCGGCTACCAGGGTCAGTTCGTCACCGAGACCCTTCCCCTCCGTATAGACGGAGAGGAAATACCCGCCGAAGACCTGCGGACCAACCCGCCGGGCATCGGTCTGTCCATCGAACTGTTCAGCCGCCCCGACGGCAGCCAGGTCATCCGTTTCTGGTACAAGCCCGAGCAGTATTCCGAAAAGATCCTCCGCCAGTTCGCCGAGAGTTTCGCAGCGGTCCTCGCCTCAATGGAGAAAGCCGGCACGCTTGCCGACCTGAAATACGTCACCCCGCGGCAGCGCAAGCAGCTCGACAAGCTCCTCCCGGACTTTACCGGTGTCGACCTTCGGAAAACCGTCCTCGATTTCTTCCGGGAAAACGTACGGAAAGCGCCCGAAGCAACCGCGCTGGTCAGCCACGAAACCCGGCTCAGCTATGCAGAGCTGGACCGTCTCTCCGACCATCTCGCCGTCGAAATCGAAAAGCACGTCAAACCGGGCGGCGTAGTCTCCATCATCCTGGGACGAAATGAATTCATGGCCATCGCTCCCCTGGCCGCCATCAAGGCGGGCTGCACCTACCAGCCCCTCGACCCCTCCTACCCGCAGGAACGGCTCCATTTCATGGTGGGCGACGCCCACGCCGGCATGCTGATTGCCGATCCCGGCATGGAATCGCTCATCGGCGACTATGACGGCCCCGTCCTGACGACCGACCGGATCGCGGGCCTTCCCGCCGGAAAGCCGAAAGGCGCCCCCAAGCCCGAAGACCTGATCATCCTCCTCTATACCAGCGGAACCACGGGAACGCCGAAAGGCTGTATGCTCACCCACAGTAACGTCAGCACCTTCTGCCAGGTTTCCAACGCCCAACTCGGCCTCGGTCCCAAGTCCGTGATGACGGCCTACGCCAGTTTCGGCTTCGACGCCTTCATGGGCGACCTGTGGAGAGTCCTGGTCGCCGGAGCCTCGATCCATATCATACCCGAAGAGATCCGGCTCGACCTGGTCGCCCTCAACGCCTATTTCGAGGCCAACGGCATCACGCATGCCTTCATGACCACGCAGGTGGCCACCCAGTTCGCCCTCAATTTCCCGCGCTGCAAAGGGCTCAAGATCCTGACGACGGGCGGCGAGAAAATGGCCAGCATCGCCCCGCCGGCGTACAAGCTTTACAACTGCTACGGCCCGACGGAATGCAGTTGCTATGTCGTGGACAAACTGGTCGAAAAGAAGGAAGAGAACATTCCCATCGGCCGTCCCTTCCCGGGCGTCCACACCTTTATAGCGACCAAAAACGGGCAGCTGCTGCCGGTCGGCGCCGCCGGCGAACTGCTGCTGGCCGGCCCGCAGGTCGGTATGGGCTACCTGGGGCTCCCCGAAAAAACCGCCGAAGTATTTACGGAAAACCCCTTCGAAAAGGATCCCCTCTACGGCCGGACCTATCACACCGGCGACATCGTCCGCTGGCGGGAAGACGGCGACATCGAGTTCGTAGGCCGCAAGGACTCCCAGGTCAAGGTCCGCGGATTCCGGATCGAACTCAAGGAAGTCGAGACCGTCATCCACGACTTCCCCGGCATCAACGACGTGACCGTCCAGGCTTTCGACGACAAGGCTCCCGGCGGCGGCAAGTTCCTGGCCGCCTACGTGGTGGCGGACGAGCCTGTCGACATCAAGGCGCTCAACGCCTACATCCTCGGCAAGAAACCACCTTACATGGTGCCTGCCGTCACGATGCAGATCGACCGGATCCCGCTCACCATCAATCAGAAGGTCGACCGGAAGGCCCTGCCCGAGCCCGTACCGCAGCAATCGCAGCAAAAAGTCGAGGAAGCGGCGCCGTTCAACATCCTGGAGCAGGAAATTGCCGACCTGATCTCCGAAACCGTCCACATCGACGGCATCTCCCTGACCGAACCGCTGATCTACTACGGCCTTACCTCGCTCTCCGCGCTGCGTCTGGCCACGGAGATCTACAAGAAATATGGCGTCCAGATGAACATGGATTCCTTCGTCCGGACGGCCTCCCTGCAGAGCATCGAGAACGAAGTGCTCAAGGCCCTGATCGCCGGACAAGGTCCCCAAGAGAGCCGGTCGCTGCACCGTGCCGACTCACCGCAGCCGCTCACATTCCAGCAGTCGGGCGTCTATTTCGACTGCATGAAGGCGCCGCAGGAGACGATCTACAACATTCCGATGATGTGGACACTCCCCGCTTCGCTCAGTTCCGAGACGGTCTGCAAGGCGGTAGAGGAACTGATCCGCTGTCATCCCGCGCTGAACGCGCATTTCGAGACACGCGACGGCCAGGTCGTCCAGGTACCTTCCGACGCGGCCCCGCACGTGGAATGCGAGACGGTGGATCCCGAACAGTTCGAATCTTACAAAGCCCATTTCAAACAGCCGTTCAACCTGTCGGAAGGACCGCTGTACCACGTTGCCGTGGTGCGCAGCGGCGACGGGCTCTACCTGTTCACGGATTTCCATCACCTGGTATTCGACGGCCGCTCCTACGACATCTTCATCACCCAGCTGACAGAGGCGCTCAGCGGCAAGGATCCCGTACCGGAGAACTACACCTATTTCGACTACGCGCAAGACCAGCTGGAAGCGCGGGAAAGTGAAGCCTTCGCCGCCGCGCGTGACTTCTTCGCCGGGCAGATGGCCGGCTGTGAAGGAGCCAGCGGCATCCTTCCCGACCTGGAGGCCGAAGGCCCCGGACGGGAAGCGCTGCTCACCAAGCGGGTCGGCGCCGACATCGCACAGCGTTGCCTCGACCTGGGCATCTCCCACGCAAGCTACTATCTGGCTGCAGCCTATCTGGCCGTCGGGGCCTTCTGCGGCAGCCGGAAGGTTTATATGTGTACCATCAGCAACGGCCGCAGCGACATGCGCACCGCCGACACGCTGGGTATGTTCGTCAATACGCTGGCCCTCGCCAGTGACATCGGGCACGGCAACGTGGACGACTACCTGAAGGAAACCGACAGGTTATTCTCCACGACGCTGCAGCACGAATCCTATCCGTTCGCGCAGGTTGCGGCGGACTACGGTTTCCAGCCGCAGATCATGCTCGCCTACCAGGTCGGTGTCCTGACCCGCTATGAAGTGGACGGCCGGGAGGTCGAGAGTGAGAACCTCGAGATCGGAACGCCGAAGTTCCCCTTGAGCATCTTCATCGACGGAAAGGAAGGGGAAGAGTATATCGCCCTGGAATACGACAAGACCCGCTTCAGCGAAGGACTGATGCAGTCGTTCGCCGATGCGATGGAAACCCTGATGCGGGGAATGCTCTCCGACGGTCCGCTCGACGCCCTCGCCCTGGTCGACGGCGACCGGATCAAGACGCTGGATGGCTTCAACAACCATACCCTCAAGGTCGACACGAAACAGACTATCGTGTCGCTCTTCCGCGCACAAGCAGCCGCCCGGCCCGAAGCGCCGGCAGTCTCCTATGAGGACATCACCCTCTCCTACGGCGAACTCGACCGTCTGACCGACCGCCTGGCCTCGGCCATCGCGGCCCGTGGGCTCGGCCGCGAAGACGTGGTCTCCATCCTGATCGGGCGCAGCCAGATGATGGCCGTCACGGCGCTCGGCGCGCTCAAGGCAGGTTGTGCCTACCAGCCGCTGGACCCGTCGTATCCCCAGGAGCGCCTCAATTTCATGATCCAGGACGCTTCCGCCCGCCTGCTGATCGCAGAGAAGGACCTGCTGCCGCTCGTCAAGGATTACAAAGGTCCCGTGATCCTGACCGACGAAATCGCCGGCCTGGGAGAAGGCCCCGTGCCCGAAGGTCCCGCACCCGAAAGTCTTTTCATCCTGCTCTATACATCCGGATCAACCGGTGTGCCGAAAGGCTGTATGCTGGAGCACCGCAACCTGGTGAATTTCTGCGCCTGGTACCGGAACTACTATGACCTGACCCCTGACTGCCGCGTGGCTGCCTACGCCAGTTTCGGCTTTGACGCCTGTATGATGGACCTCTACCCCGCCCTGACCAGCGGCGCCAGCGTCCACATCATTCCGGAAGAGACGCGGCACGACATGTCCGAACTGAGCGCCTTCATCACCGACAACCACATCACCCACAGCTTCATGACCACGCAGGTGGGCGTGATGTTCGCCCGTAACTTCCCGGGCAATCCTGCTTTGAAGCACCTGTCGGTAGGCGGTGAGAAACTCGTGTCGATCGATCCGCCTTCCTATGCCTTCCACAACGGCTACGGCCCCACGGAATGCACCATCTTCTCGACCATCTTCGACGTCCGGAAGAAAGAGGCGAACATCCCTATCGGACACCCGCTCGACAACCTGCGGCTCTACGTGGTCGACGACTGTGGTCGCCGGCTCCCGGTCGGCGCCGCCGGCGAACTGTGGATCAGCGGTCCGCAGGTCAGCCGCGGCTATCTCAACCGTCCTGAAAAGACGCAAGAGACCTTCATTGCCAATCCTTTCGACCAGAAAGCGCCTTACGACCGCGTGTACCGCACCGGCGACATCGTGCGCTACCGTCCCGACGGCAACATCGAGTTCGTGGGCCGCAACGATGGACAGGTCAAGATCCGCGGCTTCCGCGTCGAGACCAAGGAGGTCGAAGCCGTCATCCGGGAATTCCCCGGCGTGAAAGACGTCACCGTACAGGCTTTCGACGCCCCTTCGGGCGGCAAGTTCATCGCAGCCTACATCGTGATGGACGGCACGCTCGACACCAAGGCCCTTTCGGCGTTCATCCAGGAACGCAAGCCGCCTTACATGGTCCCGGCAGCCTTCATGCAGATCGACAGCATCCCGCTCAATGTCAACCAGAAAGTAGACCGGAAGGCCCTGCCCGCCCCCGTCTCCTCAACAGACGAAAACTACGTGGAGCCGGAAAACGACACCGAACGCACGCTCTGCGAAGTCTTCGCGCAGGTGCTCGACCTGAAACGCGTCGGCGCACTCGACAACTTCTTCGACCTGGGCGGTTCCTCGCTGATGGTGACCAACGTCCTGGTCGAAGCCGAGAAACGCGGCCTGAAATTCAGCTACGGCGAAGTCTTCATCTATCCTACCGCCAGGGCACTGGCCGCCCATCTGTCGGGCAACGAAACCGAAGCGACCGGTGCACCGCTTTCCGACAGCGAACTGAAGAAATATGACTACACGGCCATCGACGAACTGCTTTCGCACAACACGCTCGAAGCGCTCGCCGGCGAGCCGCAGCCGCTGGGCAAGAACATCCTGCTGACCGGCGCCACGGGTTTCCTCGGCGTACACGTGCTGCGTGAACTGCTGGTACAGACCGGCCGGGGCACGACCATCTGGTGCCAGCTGCGCGGCAAGGGCGACCTGACGGCTGAAAGGCGCCTGGCCGAGATGCTGGTCTACTATTTCGAGAAGAAATACCGTCTGCAGATCGGCAAGCGCATCCGCGTGGTCGAGGGCGACATCACCCATCCCGAAGATTTCGAGGCGCTTGCGGCCTCGGAAACGAAGTTCGACCTGGTCATCAACTGCGCCGCCAACGTGAAGCATTTCTCCAAGGGCGATGACATCGAGCGCATCAACTACGGCGGTGTGAAAAACCTGGTGGACTTCTGCGAGAAGACGGGCGCCCGGCTTATCCAGGTCTCGACCGAGAGCGTAGCCGGCATGGCGGAAGGTGACACGCCCCACTTCCTCACCGAACAGGAACTCTGGTTCGGACAGCTGACCGACAACCAGTACATCCAATCCAAGTTCCTGGCCGAAAGGCTGGTGCTTGAGCACATGGCCGCAGGCACGCTCGATGCCAAGATCATGCGCGCCGGCAACCTTTCGCCCCGCGCTTCCGACGGAGAATTCCAGATGAACCTCAACGCCAACACGACGATGGGCCGCATCAAGGCCTACCGGATGCTGGGTGTCTGTCCCTACGCACTGCTTCAGTCACGGATGGAATTCTCGCCCATCGACGAGACCGCACGGGCCATCGTCCTGCTGTCGGGTACGCCCCGCGCCAACTGCGTGTTCAACGTGTCGAACGACCACCTGATCCCGATGGACGACATCCTGGCGAGAATCCGGCTCGACGACGGCAGCCGCATCGCCTATGTAGAATACGACGCCTTCCTGCAGCGGATGGAAGAGGCGAAAGCCGACCCGCAGAAAGCCCAGGTACTCTCGAGCATCCTGGCCTACATGACCACGCCGGGCGGAGCGAAGATGATCACCAATCCCGCCTCGAACGACTTCACGATGCAGGTGCTGCACCGGCTCGGATTCCGTTGGGACGAAACCTCGAGCAGCTATGTCGACATGGTCTTCGACATGCTGTCCTCGCTTCGCTACTTCGACATCTGAGCGTCTAGGAAACCTTGACGCAGAGCATCGTCAGGTCGTCGCTCTGCTCCGCATCGTCAACGTGGAGCGCGACGGCCTGACACATTTTTTCGACCGTCGTACGGGCGTCCACGAATTTGTCTTCGCCCAGTACTTCGAGCATCTTTTCGTTGCCGAATTCCTCCTTCTGCCGGTTCTCGGCTTCGTTCAGGCCGTCGGTATAGAGGAACAAAGGTTTTCCCTTGACATTCTCAATCCGTTGTCCCTCAAAGGCAAAGCCCTGCTGGATTCCGATAGCCATATTGGGCTTGCAGTCGAGGAACGCAGGCTTTCCGCCCTTGGTGGAAAGCAGCACGGGCGCATTGTGGCCGCAGTTGCAGAATTCCATCGTGCCGCTCTGCAGGTCGATCGAAGCGATGAACATCGTCACGAAAATCATCTGGTCGTTTTCTTCCGATGACATCTCGTTGATCTGGCGGGCGATTTCTGCCGGTTGCAGCGCCTGCTTGGCCAGGATGCGGAACATGCCGCGGGCCACGGCCATCAGCAGGCTGGCGGGTACGCCTTTTCCGCTGACATCGCCCAGGCAGAAGAACAACTTCCCGTTGACGAAGCAGAAATCGTAGAGGTCGCCGCCCACTTCCCGGGCCGGCACCATCGAGGCGTACAGGTCCACATCCTTGCGCGCAGGGAAGTCGTGCGGCACCATCGCCATCTGGATGTTGCGGGCGATCTGGAGTTCCCGCTCCATGCGTTCCCGCGAGGCGGTTGCCGCCGTCAGGTCTTCGATATGCCGCACCAGGGAAGACTGCATGTTCCGGAATGACTGGTTCAGCATGCCGATCTCATCGGTACGTTCGACGGGCTCCAGCTGGTGATCCAGGTCGCCGGAAGCGATGGTATCCGCCTCGAAGGCCAGCCCCCGCAAGGGAGACAACTGCTTATGGATGAGCAAGGCAAGCAGCGGGAACAACAGGAGCAGTCCCAGCAGCATGATCCAACCGACCTGGCGGCGCATGCGGTTCAGGCTGGCGAAAATGTCGTTTTGCGGACAGACGATTGCCAGGCTCCAGCCGGTAATCTCAATGGGTTTGTAGTACACATAGCAGTTGACACCTTCGAGTTTCATTTCCCGCATGCCTTCCTCCTGCCGGCGCATCGACTGTCCCAGGGCGTACTTTTCCGGATCGGGCTTGACGAGTCCGTCGGTAAAGAGCGTCTGGTAGAAGAGTTTGTCCGGGTTGGGATGGACCAGATAGGTGCCCCCGTGTCCGACCAGGATACTGTAGGAGTTGGGATAGGGCTTCACGCCGGAGATGGTCTCGGACAGCCATTTGAGCGAGAGGTCGAGTGAGATGGAGCCCACGAAAACGCCGTTCCGGTCGTAAAGCGGCCGGCAATACGACACCATCATATGCGTTCCCATCCTGCGGTCCAAATCGGAATGAGCATCATCATAAGGCTCTGTCCAGCAAGGCTTTTCAAGCAGCTTTGGCAGCAGATACCAGTTCTTGTAGAAATACTGGTAACTTTCGTCACCCTCCTGTTCCCACAGGATATGGTCATTCTCGTCCCGATAGGCGAAGATGGAATAGTAAAGCCCTTTCTCAGGATAATGATACGGCTCGAAAGAGATGGAACAACTGTTCAGGTCGGGGTTGTTGCGCACAACCTGGTTGGCATACAGGACCATGGCTTCCGGATCGTCGATGTCGCGCAAGACAAGCCACTCCAGATTGTTGGCAGCCAGTTCGACATCCTCCATGATGCCGCTGACACGAAGTGCCGTGTTGTCCAGCACCTGGACCGCCCGGTTCGAAGCCTCACGTTTGACGGCGATATCCGAGCGGTGGAAGAGATAGCTCAATGTCCCGAGGAACAGCAGCCCCGCCCCCAATACAACCCACGCGCTTGTGCGCATGGCCAGGGAATCACGAAATCGGTTCAGTTTCATGGCAGCAGATCCTCCATCGTGATCTTGCGGCGCAGCATGCCGTTCTTGAACATCAGCTCGGAGGCAGCTTCCACCATCTCAGGCCGCAGACGGAATTCCCTCTCTCCTGAATCTTTCGCGACCTGGAGACGCAGGATTTCGTCGAGCATCAGTTTCTGAAGGACCCGGTTGGTCGCGATGTATCCCTGGGACGTATATTGCATCACGATGTCGAGCGCCTCGTCGGGGTGCTCGGCCGTCCACTCCCACCCCTTGCGGCTGGCCTGCGCGAAACGCCGGGCCCGCCCGGGATTCCTGCCATAATTCTCGCGGGTCATATAGATTCCGTCTTCCTGGATGTTGAAGCCGTTTTCAGAGAAACGGAATACGCCCTGGCCGGGTTCCACCAGGCCGGTCTGCAGGATCTGGTAGTACTCGTTGTAGGACATGGCCAAAGCCGCGTCCACGGCTCCCACGATGAACAGGTTGAGAAAATCAGCAGCCTGGATCCATTCGTAATCGAGCTTCCGCTCAACCGACATGCATTCGGCGATCTGGTCGAAACCGATGCGCCAGGTCGATATCCTTGCGCCACGCAGGGTCGTGGGGTCTTCACCATGTCGTGACACGATCACCATTGCGTTTTCCATCGAAGTCTGCAGGATGTTGACCAACTGGACGTCAGAGTCCAGCATTTCCAGCGCCTGGGCCATTTGGAAGGTCGTAGCGTCGCAGGAACCGTTGCGAAGCCTGTCGGACACGGGCAGGGTCTCGGTCGGATGTTCAATCCGCACGTCAAGTCCCTCTTCCGCGTAGAAACCCTTTTCCAACGCCACATAATAACCGGCGAACTGAGCCTGAGGCGTCCATTGCGGCATGAAGACGAACGGCTCGAGATCCTGTGCCCGGGCCGTGGTTCCGGCCAGCAGCAGGATTGCGGCGATAAGGAAGCTGTATCTTTTTGTCATAAGGCGTTAAAGGACCAGGAAACTGTATTTGCCGGAAGGCAGTTCGTAGCTGCCGGGACGCGGGCCTTCCACGGCATATCCTTCTCCGCAAAGGACCTCCACGCGGGAATCTTCCGAGACAGGCAGCATCAGGCGCGCCCGCGTGTTGGCCGGAACCGTAAAGTCGAAACGGGTGCCATCCTCCGTTATCTGCCAGGCACTTTCGATACGCCCGTAAACCGAATCGAAATGGCCGCTGACAAACGTGAAGGAGCCGCCCACGCGCGGAGAAAGCTCGAAGCTGTGGTAGCCCGGATCCGACTCGACGGGCCGGATGCCCAGCATGCAGGAGAACATCCATTCCTCGATGGCGCCGAAGGAGTAGTGGTTGAACGAGTTCATGTCAACCGGTCCGAAGCCCTGCCGGATCGTATAGGAATTCCAGCGCTCCCACATCGTGGTTGCGCCCTGAAGCACAGGATAGAGCCAGGACGGGAAGCCTCTCTGCTCGAACAGTTTGTAGGCCACGGTGTCGTAGCCGTTCTCAGAGAGCACCAGGTTGAGATAAGGCGTCCCGATGAAGCCGGTGGTGAGCTTGTAGCCGTGGGAGGCCACGTTGTCTACGAGATTCTGCACGGCGAGAGGCTTGTGCTGCTCGTCGAAGAGCTCGGCCTGGAGCGGCACGACGTACGAAGTCTGGGTATTGGCCTTGAACGTATTGTCGGAACTGCCGGCGATCCATTCCACGTAAGGCGGAACGTGGCGCGATTCCTTCGTGATGCCGTCGGGGCCTACGAATTCACGGTTGAAGGCCTTCTTGATTCGCGCGTGGAGTTCGGCGTAGCGCTGGGCGTCGGCGTGCTTGCCGATGGCCGAGGCCATCTTCTCCATCAGCAGCGCATCGTAGCCGTAATAAGCCGTATTGGTAAGCGGCGAGTTGGTGTGCTCGACCGCCACCCAGTCGCCATAGCCGCTGCCCGGCTGGATATCGCCCACGGCCCGCTGCTGCAGATAGTCCATATAGGCTTTCATCGAATCGTAATGTTCCTCGATGAAGCGCGTGTCTCCGTACTGGAGATAGATCTGCCAGGGGATGATCACGCCGGCTTCCATCCAGCCCATGGCGCCGCCGCCCTTGCCGGAGCCGTACGGCGGCTGGCCGACCTTGGGCACGTAATCGCAATAACTGCCGTCATCGCCCTGGATATCCCGGACAGACTGGAACCAGCGCGTAAAGAAAGGATCGACGTTCATGTTGTAGGTCGCGCTGCGCACGAAGACCTGCGCATCGCCCATCCAGCCCATGCGCTCGTCGCGCTGGGGACAGTCGGTCGGGATGGAGAGGAAATTGCCGCGCTGACCCCATACGATGTTCTCGTAGAGCCGGTTCACGTCGGCGTCGGAGGTTTCGAAGCCGCTGGTCTGCCGGTCGACAGACGCCAGGACGAGACCTTCCACGTGTTCGAGCGGCAGCGGCTCCTTCAATCCGTGGACCTCGATGTAGCGGAAGCCGTGGAATGTGAAATGGGGCTGGAAGGTTTCCGGCCCTCCCCCCTTGAGGATGTAGTGGTCGGTGGAAAGGGCGCCGCGGTAATTGTCGGTATAAGCAAGTCCCCTGCGTTCGGCATAGACTTCCGCCGTCAGCGGCGGGAGGGGATCTTCCGGCACTTCGGTAGGATAGATCATCTCGCCGTAGCGGAAGGTCACTTCCGTGCCCCGCTCACCCTGCAGGCGGATACGGGGCACGCCCACCATATTCTGGCCCATGTCGTAGACGAACACGCCCGGTTTGGGCTCAGAGACCGAAACTGCCTTGAGCACCAACTGGTTGCGGATAGGAGAACCGATGTAATACACAATCTTGACGCTGTCGGCAGGTGCTGCGACCACCGTGGCCGGCTGCCAGGCCGAGTCGTCGAGACGGGCGTCGCTCCAGAGCGGAAGCTCGCGGCGGGCGTCGTAGTCCTCGCCGTTCTGGAAGCTGTCGCTCAGGATCGGACCGCCATTGAAGGCCTTCCAGCTGTCATCGGAGACAATCACTTCCTCATGGCCGTCACCGTAGCGCAGCACGATCTTGGCCAGGAGCGAAAGTTCCGTACCGAACTGGTCCTGCCAGGCCGTGGCGAATCCGGTGAAGTCGCTGTACCAGCCGGCGCCCAGACGGGCTCCGATGACGTTACGGCCCTTCTTGAGCAGCGGCGTAATATCGTAGGTATTGTAAAAGATCCGGTAGCGATAGTCGCTCGAGCCGGGATTGAACCAGTCGCCGGCCATCGGTTTTCCGTTGACTTCGTATTCATAGATGCCGCGGGCCGTGGTGTAGAGCCGGGCGGACACGAGATTGTTCCTGACTTCAAAACTCCTGCGGAGCATCGGCTCGCCGCTCTCCTCGGCAGGCGAGAGTATTTTCTGCTCGCCTCCGGCGACCGCGTAGGAGGCATCGCTCTTGTAAAGTGTAGAGTTCCAGACCCGTTCGGTCACAGCAAGATTCGAGAATGTAGCTGCACTGCCTTCGGGCTGGTCGAAGCCCAGCTGATAGAAGCGGCAGTAAGGTCTGTAGCCGTCCTGAAGGAACGGATGGACGACAACAGGCTCCTTCACCAGTAAACTACCTCCGACCGAGGGCCAGATCTTGTAGCCGTGTGCATAGTCCTCGCCTACTACGCGCAGCTGCACATGCGTCCCCAGCGCAAGCTGTGCGTTGGTCACATAGCCTTTGAGCGATTTTTCATAATCGAGCGAATCCACGCTGCCTGCCTTGTGGCTGATCGAGAATACGGGTACGTTGTCTTCACGGCGCAGCTTCATGCGCAGGTAGTTCTCGCTGTCGCGCCAGCAGAACAGGAAATCCGCCTCCTGGCTTCCATCCGGCAGCGCCACATCGAAATCGATGACATAGTGGGAACGATACTTCGAGAAATGCGCCTGACCGCTGGAAATCCACCGGGCTTCAGACCAGCCGCTGTCCATCAGGCCGGTCTCGAACCAGGAGGCAGCCTTGACCGAATCGGATTCGGCATTCCAGACCGTCACGTCCCAGTCGTAGCGGGTCCGGGGTTTCAGCGTCTTGCCCGCATACATCAGCCCGACCGAAATATCCGAGGGATGCGGATCCGAGACCCACACCGTCTCGCCGGTCGAAGCATCGGTGACCACGACCCGGCAGGCCGTCTGCCGCTGGTCGTAGCGTTCGCTCTCCATCTTCCAGCTGAAGCGGGGCGCCGGCTCGTCGATGCCGAGCGGAGTGGTCATATAATCCACCTGAAGGTCCGTAACGCGGAAAGGACCTTCTTTCATACGGTCGCAGCCCAACACGAGCAGGCTTGCCAGTAAGACCGCTGAAAGGAAACGTTTCATCGCAGTATGTTTTGGTATTTCTTATATCCCTTGTGCCAGGCTGCCGTAGCGCCGGGCGTATAGACTTCCGTCGGAAAGCTCGCACCGACCAGCGCTCGCATCGCATGGAGGTCTTTGACCCGTCCGGCGGCGAAGGCCTGGAGCAGCACGTTGCCGATGGCCGTGGCCTCGGCAGGGCCCGCCACCACCGTCTTGCCGGTGGCGTTGGCGGTAAAGCGGTTGAGCATGCGGTTCTTGGAACCGCCGCCGATGATATGGAGCATATCCACAGGGTGGCCGGAAATGCGCACGATCTGCTGCAGCACTTCGTGATAGCGCATCGCCAGGCTTTCGAAGACCGTGCGTATGCAGGCCGCATGGCTCGCGGGACGCTCCTGCCCCGTCCGGTCACAGAACGCGTCAATGGCAGCGCACATCGACGTGGGATGGGCGAAAGCCGGATCGTCGGGGTCGATGAAGCAAGTGAAGGGCTCCGAACGGTCACAAAGGCCGGGGAGATCGTCGTACCCGTAATGATGGCCTTGCAGCGCCCATTCCTTGAGAAGGTTCTCCACAATCCACATGCCGGTGATGTTTTTCAGGAAACGCGTGGTGCCGAAGACACCGCCTTCGTTGGTGATGTCGGCCTCGGCAGCTTCCGACGAGAGGATCGGCATGGGCGCTTCCACCCCCATGAGCGACCAGGTTCCGGAACTCAGGTACGCGAACCGGTCGGTCGAAGCCGGGACGGCGGCTACGGCGGAAGCCGTGTCGTGCCCCGCTACCGATACAACGGGAATCTGCGCCAGGCCGCAAGCCTTCGCGATCTCAGGTTTCAGCAAGCCTGCCACCGTGCCCGGCTGGACCAGCGGTGCGAAACGTTCCGCGGGCACGCCCGCTTCCGACAGCAGCTCCGGATCGAGCCGCTTGCGGACAGGATCGAGGAAATGAGAAGTCGAGGCGATGGTGCATTCCGTCACCATCCGGCCCGTAAGCCGGTATGTCAGCGCATCGGGCAGGAAAAGGATATGCTCGGCTTTTTCCAGGGCAGGGTCTGCGGCACGACGGAGCGTATCCAGCTGGAAAAGCGTATTGAAATCCATCACCTGGATGCCTGTGCGCGCATAGAGGCGCTCCCGGTCGGTGCCGCTCGAGAAAAAGCGACCGGAACTCCCGGCAAAGGCGGGGTTCCGGTAGCAATAAGGCTGGTCGATGAGCGTGCCTGCCGCATCGAAAAAGGCCACATCCACGCCCCAGGTGTCGATGCCCACGGAAGTAAGGGGATACCCCATATCGGCGGCTTTGCGCAGTCCTTCCAGGATCTCGACCCACAGGGCTTCGAAATCCCAGTGCAACGTACCTTCGCGCGAGACGATCCGGTTGGGGAAACGATGGATCTCCTGGAGGCCGAGCCGCCCTTCCGCCAGCGAACCCAGCATGGCACGGCCGCTTGTCGCACCCAGGTCGAAGGCAAGGAAGTAGGCCGTCTCCATAGCGCTATTCGGGCAAACGCTGGACTTGTTCCATCACGCGGAGGAAGTTGCCGCCGGCGATGTGACGGATCTCGTATTCACTATAACCGCGCTTGCGCAGTTCGATGATAATCTTCTGCATGCGGGAGATATCATCCAGGCCTTCAGGGCATACTTCGATGCCGTCGAAGTCGCTGCCCAGTCCCACGTGCTTGACGCCGACCAGTTTGACCACGTGGTCGATGTGGTCCACGATTCTCTTGTAGGAAGGCCTGGGGATGGCTTTGAGGGCCTCGACGGCAGCGCGCATCTTCTCCTGCACCGCCGGATCCGAGGGATCCTTCAGCCAGACGTCCTGCATGTCTTCCTGCGCATCGATCAGCGCGGAGGCCTTCGCGGCGTAGGTCGCGTCGAGGAAGGAAGGATAGAAATTGACCTGGATCACGCCTCCCTTCTCTGCCAGGGCCACGATCATCTCGTCGGTCATGTTGCGGGGATGGTCGCTCAAGGCGCGGCAGCAGGAATGCGTCGCCACAACGGGCGCCTTCGAATAGCGGAGCACGTCCCAGAACGAATCGTCGGAGATGTGCGAAACGTCGATCATCATGCCGATGCGGTTCATTTCCTCGACAACCTCGCGGCCGAAGGGGCTCAGACCGCCCCAGCGGGGCTCCGGCGATGTGCAGGAGTCGCAGATTTCGTTGCTGCGGGCGTGCGTAAGGGTCATATAGGTGATGCCCAGCCGGCGGAACATCCGGAGCATCGAGAGGTCTTTCTGGATCGGGGCCCCGTTCTCCATGCCCATGAAGATCGAGATCAGGCCGTTATGCGCATTGCGCCGGGCCTGGGCGGGCGTAGTGGCGAAAGCCACCTGGTCGGGATTCTGCTCCACGGCGTCATAGACCCGGGAAATCAGTTCGAAGGCCCTCCGGGTCGCCTGGTCGGGCGTCAGCGCGCAGGAGGTATAGATGGCGAAGAAGGAGCCGTTGACACCGCCCTTCTTCATCCGTCGGAAATCGACGTGCGTGATGGGAAACCTGCCGGGGGTGAAACCTTGTTCCACCCGCCGGCCGAAATCGGCTCCCTTGGCCAGCATCAAAGGGGCGTCGCAGTGGGAATCAAGCAGGAAAAGCATGACCATATCCTCCCGCTACTGACGTTTGAGCGACGATGCGCCGGTTAATTTCTCCGCCTTGACCGTCAGGTCTTCGTAGTCGCCGTAATAGCGGCATTTCGAGGCGCCCGTAAGTTCTATCTGCAGAACCTTGACCGGACGGATATCGACGTTCGAGGCGCCGCCGGCCACGACGGAAGCCTCTTCAATTTCAAAGTCTTCTCCGTCGAAACGGGAAGCTCTGGCGAGTTTGAGGTCGAGGTGGCTTGCCTCACCCGTAACCTCGAGGCGGGAAGCGCCGGCAAGGTCGGCATCCACATCGCCGGAACGGAGACTGACCACGGCCTTGGACGCACCGGCGAGCTTGATCTCCACATCGGGAGCCTTGATATTGAGATTATGGATCGTGCTTGCGCCTTTGAGGTCGATCAGGAACTTGTTCATCGCATTGGAGAACTGGTCGTTGCTCACCAGCGAAGCGGCACCCGAGAGGATGACCTGCGTCAGGACAGGCATTTTGATGACTGCCTGCGCCACTTTGTTGCGTTCCTTCTGGCGGAGTTTGAACGGGAGTTTGGTGAAACTCAGTTCCAGCACGCCGCCCCGGTTCTTGACCAGCAGGAACGGCAGGAATTCCTCGGAGATCTCGATCTCGACGCCGAAATCCTTCGACTTCTCGACCGTTACCTGGAAGGCCTCGGTCGCCTTGATGCCGGTGAAATCATCTATTTCGTAAACTTTCTTGACGGTGCGTGCATCGGCCAGGAAAAACGTGAGCAGCATAGCCGCTAAGAGGAAGCAGGTTCTTTTCATATCCAAAGATTTATAAATTGTTCAGACTATAAATTTAGCCGTTTTCCGGCAATTTTCCAAAAAAGCTTACATCCGTTGGCGCACGGCCTCGAACAGCAGGAGCGCCGCGGCGACCGAAACGTTGAGGGAGCCGGTCTCGCCGGCCATCGGAATGCGGGCCCCGACAGTGCAGAGGCTCAGGACCGGTTCGGAGATCCCCTTCCCTTCCGAGCCCATCACGATGGCGCTGGCTTTCCGGAAATTGACGGCATACATGTCGTCCTCGGCCTTCTCGCTGGCCGCAACGATTTGGAAATCAGAATCACGGAAATAATAAAGAGCGATCTTCAGGTTGGCCACCCGAGCCGTGGGGATGCGCAGCAACGCCCCGGCCGAGGCCTTCACGGCTTCGGCGTTGATGGCCGCGCTGCCCTTGGCCGGCACCACGATCCCGTCGATACCGGCGCATTCCGCACTGCGGGCGATGGCGCCCAGGTTCCGCACGTCGCTCACGCCGTCGAGCACCAGGAAAATGGGATTGGCCTTGCGCGAGAGCGCAGCCTCGACCATTTCCTCGAACGGGACATAGTCGATCTGGGCCAGATACCCGACCACACCCTGATGCGAACCTTTCACCATATGGTTCATCTTTTCAATGGGCACGAACTGGTACGGGATGCCGCGCTGCGACACCTCTTCGAGCAAGGAGCGGAACTGCTCCCCTTCCAGGCCCTTCTTGAACAGGATCTTTTCAAACTTGCGGCCCTGCCGCACGGCATCCGTCACCGGATGCATGCCATAGAGATAGTACGGATTGCTTTCTTTATCGATGTTTCCCATAATCTTGCATTTTCGACGCAGGAAGCGTCATCCACAAAAATACGAAAAACCCGCTAATCAGCCAAGTTTACCGCCTGGAAGGTGATGTGGGCCTGGGAACTTTCGTACAATATGCCGACTGTCGACCGATCGACCATCGTGAGGCAGGAATACCCCCACCCCTCTTCTTCGTCGAGCAGGATGGATTCAGGCCAGGTCCGGCCGCCGTCAAAGCTGATGCGCAGCGTCAGGTTGCGGCGGCGTCCGGCATCGGCCGGGTTGGCAAAGAGCAGCAAATCACGCCCCAGAATATTATCAGACGCCGGTACGTGCAACAGGGAGGCCATGCAGACCGGCTCTACCAGTACGCCGTCCGACTCGTGCGGCGTCCAGGTGCATCCAAGGTCGCGAGTCACATAAACAGCACGCCCTGTTCCGCGGTTGTCTCGGATATTGAGCATCAGCACACCCGGGGCGATCTCCGCCACCTGCGATTCCGTAGTGTTGCTCTTGGCGGCTTCGTGGACCCGCCACGTCGCTCCGTGGTCCCGGCTGTACATGATGCCGGCTGCCGGGGTGCGGTCGGGCTCCTGGTGCTGGAAAGGAACCACCAGCGTGCCGTCGTTCATAGTGATGCCCCGGCCGGGGGCCTGAAAGGTAAACAGCCACTCCTGCCGCTTGACCTGCCGTGTGAGATTCACCGGCTCAGACCATGTCCGTCCATCGTCACGGGATCGGACCATCAGCAATTGTGGCGTGTGCTCCGGGTCAAAACCGTCTTCCGCGCTCCACCAGGCTGTCTTGCCACCTTTCCCATGCACCCAAGTAGCGAAAACCATCAGGTCACCTGTGACTTCGTCGAGCAGGATACAGGGATCCCCCACGCCGTTTTCAGCGCGAGGCAGTCCGCCATAACCCGCCATCGTCATTGCGACGGTCATCGGACTCCAAGTCCTGCCACCATCCGTGGAACGACTGGTGCCTATCTCGATATCACCCTGAAGGTCACGCGAACTCTCATGCCGGATGTCATAGACAGCCACCAGCGTACCTGCCTTCGTGGTCACCAGTCCAGGGATCCGATACGCCGCCACACCATCATCGCCTGCCGTACGCACACATCTGGCAAGCCGATGCTTCCGCGCTCCGCTTTCCACCACACGCACACCCCGAGCCCGGATCCTCAGCGAGAAAGTCTTTCTCAGATCGCGGATACGACGTCCGTCCAGCCGGACATAGAGCAGCGAATCACGAACATACGCCTGCTCCAAAGCCCTCGCCGGCAACCCCTTGATACAGATAGATAACGCAGGAACCTCACCCTCGTCCGAAACAACGGTTGCAACGGCCACATCACGGTCCGGAATCACCGGCACCTGACGATGCTGAACCTGAACCGTCACCAACGCCAACAACGTAAACAACAAAGTCTTCATCGGTTTAAAATTACTAAAATAAACAATCCCATGATGTTTTTCTCTTGACTTTTCTTCCCTGACCTATTAACTTTGTGGCTGAGCAGCCTCTTGTGGCGCTGGATATGATGATGAAGATTGAAGAAAAACTGCTCAAGCAGATCGTTTCCGATCTGGGCCTCGATGTCCCCTTCTCCAGAGGAAAAAACATCCCTGTCAACAATTGCTGGCATTTCAGTACTGACGGCAACGCCGTTGAAGCCATTTTCCAGAATGAAGACGATTTCATCAGCGGAATGAACCGCGTGTATCTGACCGTCCGGGGATTTCGTGTGATTATCCTCGCTTTCTGTCTGATGGATACGCACGTCCATTTCGTCCTGTATGGGGAATATGATGAATGCAACCGGTTTATGCATGAATTCATCCGAAGGACATCCTGGGATATTTCCGTCAAACACGGGGAGAGCAAGAAACTCAAAAGAATACCCATAAGCCATCAAAAGGTAGATACGGACTTCTACTTGAAACTGGTCATCTGCTACACCATCAAGAATCCGTCCGTCGGGGGCATTCCGTTTCATGCCCTTGATTATCCCTGGTCCAGCGGTTCGCTGTATTTCCGCAGGCCTGGTTATTGGACGACGCCAGGCTGGCTGCAAGAAGGATGTCGTGCGGGCCATCTGTTCGACCATAGCCGGGAGCTACAAAGAAAGTTATTGAATACCAGAGATTTGCCAACAGAAAACGTTCGTATGACCGGCCCGATGGTATTTCCCGGAGAATACGTGGCCTGGGAACTCGTCGAAAGAATCTACAAGACCTGCAAGAGTTTCAATTACTTTTTCTGCATTACCAAAGAAGAAGATATCGAGGCTCGCGGCGGAACGCTTTCACTCCTTTCTCTTCCCATGCAGGAAATGCGTCAGCATAAGAACGATGTATGCAAAGAGTTATTCGGCGTCGGCAGTATCAAGACCTTGAATACCCAGCAGCGCATCCGTGTCGCCAAAACGCTGCGCGCCCGCTACAACAGTTCCATCAAGCAAATCGCCCGATTATGCGGCTTGGTCTACGAAGAGGTGAAAGATATGCTCTAACGCTGCGCGAACGAAGTCAGCTCTCAGAATAGTTGAGAGAGGGGTACCTTGCTCTGTGGGGACAGTAGGGTTGTACAGCGCGTCAGAATCGGCATTTGAGGGCACTTGGAGGGTTTACAACCGCTCTGTGAATTTCGCGTTGGACGCCTACAGGCTGGCCCATTCGTCCATTTTGGCGTCGAGGTCGCGCTTGAGTTCCAGATACTGGCGGGTGAGCTCCATAATGTCGGCGTCGGGTGTCGGAGCAGCGAGGACTTTCTCGATCTCCGCCATCTTCGCTTCCAGCTCGGCGATCTGCTTCTCCAGCTGGTTCTGGCGGTTCTTGGCGCGTTTCTCTTCGCGGGACTGCTGTTTCTGCTGCTGATAATCAGGCTTTTTCTGCGGCTGCTCGTGCGGCTGCGCAGGAGTGCTCTGGCCTGGTGCAGCAGCAGGTTCTTTCAGGCCCGAGCGCCCCCGCTGGGCCTGCGAAGGTTCTGACGCGCGCTGGGAGGCCTGCGCAGCCGCACGGGCAGCCGGCGCTTTAGCCTCGATGTCGCGGAACGATTCGGCTTTCTTGTGACGCAGGAAGTCGTCGACGCCGCCCAGGTGCTCCTTCACGTGGCCGTCGATGAACTCGTAGACCTTGTCCACCAGCCCGCTCAGGAAATCGCGGTCGTGGGATACGACGATGATCGTGCCGTCGTAGGCCTGCAGAGCCTGCTTGAGGATGTCTTTCGAGCGGATGTCCATATGGTTGGTCGGCTCGTCGAGCGCCAGCAGATTGTGCGCCTTGAGCATCAGGCAGGCCATGGCCAGCCGGGAACGTTCGCCGCCGCTGAGCACCGCCACCTTCTTGTCAATGTCTTCGCCCTTGAAGAGGAAAGCCGCCAGGATGTCACGCAGCTTCGTGCGGATGTCGCCCACGGCGATGCGGTCCAGGGTATCGTAGACCGTGGCCTTCTTGTCGAGGACATCCTCTTGATTTTGCGCGTAATAGCCAATATCGACATTGTAACCTACCTTTGCCTCGCCCTCGAAGGGCTCCAGTTCGCCCATCAGCACGCGCATCATCGTCGTCTTGCCTTCGCCGTTGCGTCCGACAAAGGCGACCTTCTCTCCCCGCTTCACGATGAGATTGGCACTGCCGAGCACAATCTTGGGCTCGGAACGCCCGGTCGCGTCGGGATTGACGGCAGGGGGATAGCCGATCACGGCGTCCTTCACCTCGAAGGCGACATCGCCGCTGCGGGGTGCCGGCGGGAATTTGACACGGATGGCTGAAAGGTCTTCCTCGTCGATTTCAATGCGTTCGATCTTCTCGAGCTGCTTGACGCGCGACTGCACCTGGTTGCTTTTGGTGGGCTTGTAGCGGAAACGCTCGATGAATTCCTCCGTCTTTTCGATCATCCGCTGCTGGTTGGCGTAGGCCGCTTTCTGCTGGGCGATACGCTCCTTGCGAAGCTCCACATACTGCGAGTACGGCACCTTGTAGTCGTACAGATGCCCCAGCATCACCTCCACGGTGCGCGTGGTGCAGTTGTCCAGGAACCGCCGGTCGTGGGAGATGAGCACCAGCGAGCCGGTGAAAGACCCTTTCAGGTAGTCTTCCAGCCACTGGATGGACTCGATGTCGAGATGGTTGGTCGGCTCGTCGAGCAGCAGCACGTCGGGCCGGCGCAGCAGGATCTTCGCCAGTTCGATGCGCATGTTCCAGCCTTGCGAGAAGGTTTCCGTCTTGCGGCCGAATTCGGATTTCTTGAATCCCAGACCGGAGAGCGTCCGTTCGACCGACTCTTCCGGCGCTTCGCCCTGCGCGATCACAAGGGCGTCGTTCACTTCGTTCAGCTCAACGATAAGCTTATGATAAGCATCTGACTCATAGTCAGTACGGCTAGCCAACTCAAGTGTTATTTCATCTATCCGCCGATTCATCCGGTCGAGCTCCGCGTAGACCGTCATCACCTCTTCGAGGACGGTGCGGCCGCGGTGATGCTCCATGATTTGCGGCAGATAGCCGATCCGCTGCCCGGCCGTCCGGGTGATCTTGCCGGAAGTCGGACTCTGCAGTTCCATGATGAGCTTGAGCATCGTGCTCTTCCCCGCCCCGTTCTTGCCGACCAGGCCGATGCGTTCGCGGTCGCCGATGTGGAGACTGACCTCATCGAGCAGCGTAAAACCGCCGTAAGCTACGGTAATGGCATCGAGAGAAATCATGCCGTGGCCTCCTTCTCAGCCGCCGAGTCCTTCCCCTCACCGGCAGACTCTTCTCCGGACTTTTTGTCCTCATCCGCTTCCGGCTCCGCTTTCTTGCAGACCAGCAGGCTGATACCATAAAGCAGCGCCAGCGGGATCGCGGCGATCAGCATCGAGAACGGATCGGCCGGGGTGATGATGGCCGCCAGCACGGCGATGATCACAACAGCCCATTTCCAGCCGCCCAGAAGGGCTTGGCGGGTCAGCAGTCCCAGTTGCGAGAGCACAGCCACCAGCGTGGGGATCTCGAAGACGATGCCGAAGAGCAGCACCGTGGAATTGACCGTCGAGATATAGGAATTGAGCGAGATCGTATTGATGACTTCCTCGCTCACCTTGTAGCCGTCGAAAAAATTGACCATCAGCGGCAGGATGATGCAGTATCCCACGGCGATGCCCAGATAGAACAGGAACGACGCGAACAGGAAAGCCCGCCGCGTGGCCCGCTTCTCGTTCTGGTAGAGCGCCGGCGCGATGAAACGCCAGATTTCGAAAAGGGTGTACGGACAGCAGAGGATGAAGGCGCACATGAACGTCACGCGCATGTGCACCATAAACTGCGTGGAGAGTTCGATGTTGACCAGCTGCAGGCCGGTTTCCATGCCGAACCAGCGGTAGAAAAAGAAATCGGAACGGGTCGGCGCCAGGATCAGCGTGTCGAACAGGAATCCCTTGAAGAAAAACAGCACGACAAAAGCCGCGACAAGGGCGATCACCACACGGAACAAGCCTTGCCGCAGCGCTTCCAGGTGGTCCCAGAAGCTCATGTCCTTGGATTCGTCGAGACGCTCCTCAGCCACGACCCGCTACTTCTCCTCCTCTTTCTTCTTCGCGGCTTCGTCCTTCTTGGGCTCGTCTTCCTTGACGATCTCGGCCCGGATCTCCTGGATGTCTTTCTCGGCATCCTTCATGCCGGCCTTGAAGGTCTTGACGCCCTTGCCCAGACCGTGCATCAATTCGGGAATCTTCTTGCCTCCGAACAGGAGAAGGATAACCAGTGCGATGATGACCCACTGCCAGGGGCCGATGACTCCGAGCGGAAGTATTACTGCAAATAAACTAGCCATAGTCGCTTATTTTTAATGATTTATTATTTCTTCAAATCAGCCAGACGCGCCTTCAGATTGGCAATCTTCGTCGTGGCGTCGGCCTGTTTCTGACGTTCGCGCTCCACCACGGCAGCCGGCGCGCCCGCCACGAACTTCTCGTTCGAAAGCTTGGCATTGACGCCGCGCAGGAAGCCTTCGTAGCGCTGGATTTCGGCTTCCGCCTTCGCGATCTCAGCCGCCACGTCGATCATGCCTTCGAGCGGAACATTGAACTCCGTGGTACCCACCATGAAGACCTCGCCCGCACCGGAGAAGGCTTCCACAGGCTCGATCGCGCTCACGAAAGCCATCTTGCGGACCACCGGAGCGACCGCCTGCGGGAAGTCGCCCTTGACCTGGAGCCGGAGCGGCTCCTTCGGGGCGATGTTCTTGGCCTGGCGCAGGGCGCGCACGGCAACCACCACCTCGCAAGCCTTGGCGAAATCGGCGGTCAGCTGCTCGTCGAAATCACCGCCCAGCGGCATCGGCTGGAACATGATCGTCTCGCCGTCGGCGCGTTCGGCCAGCGCGTGCCAGAGTTCCTCGGTGATGAACGGCATCACCGGATGGAGCATCCGCAGCAGGGCGTCGAAGAATTCGAGCGTAGCCTGATAGGTCTCCCGGTCGAGCGGCTGCTGGACGCCGTCCACGAAGGCCGGCTTGACCATCTCGAGATACCAGGCGCAGAAATCGTCCCAGAAGCACTTGTACGTGCCCATCACGGCGTCGTTGATGCGGAAGTTCTCGTAGTCGCGGTTGGTCTGCGCGGCGGTCTGTGCCAGGCGCGCGCGGAACCAGTCGACCGCCACGGCGTTCTCGCGGCTCTGCGGTACGTCAGCCACGCTCCAGCCCTTCACGAGGCGGAACGCATTCCAAATCTTGTTGCTGAAGTTGCGGCCTTGTTCGACCTGCGTCTCGTCGAAGAGGATGTCGTTGCCGGCGGAGGTGCAGAGCAGGATGCCCAGACGCACGCCGTCAGCGCCGTATTTCTCGATCAGACCGATCGGATCGGGCGAATTGCCCAGCTGCTTGCTCATCTTGCGGCCGAGCTTGTCACGCACGATGCCGGTGAAATAGACGTTGCGGTACGGCACGTCGTGCATATATTCCTCGCCGGCCATGATCATGCGCGCCACCCAGAAGAAGATGATGTCGGGTGCCGTGACCAGGTCGCTGGTCGGGTAGTAGTAGTTGATTTCAGGATTGCCGGGGTTGCGGATGCCGTCGAACAGCGAGATGGGCCAGAGCCAGCTCGAGAACCAGGTGTCGAGCGCATCTTCGTCGTGACGGAGTTCCTCAGCCTTAAGATTCTCATAACCAGCGATCTTGTGCGCCTTGGCGAGTGCATCTTCACGCGACATGGCCACCACGAAGCGTTCCTCCTCCCCTTCTGCGGTCGGGAGATAATACGCAGGAATGCGATGGCCCCACCAGAGCTGGCGGCTGATGCACCAGTCGTCGATGTTCTCGAGCCACTGGCGGTAGCTGCCCACGAACTTCTCGGGATAGAACTTGATCTCGCCGCTGAGCACGGGTTTCAGCGCGATCTCGGCCAGGTGCGGCATCTTCACGTACCACTGCTTGCACAGGCGCGGCTCCACGGCCGTGTCCTGGTTGCGTTCCGAGTAGCCTACCTTGTTCAGGTAGTCTTCCACCTTCTCCATCAGGCCCGCAGCTTCCAGGTCTTTGGAGATGCGCTTGCGCACCACGTTGCGGTCCAGGCCCACATAGAGCGGCGACTGGTTGCTGATCGTGCCGTCGGGGTTGAAGATGTCGATGGTTTCCAGGTGATGGGTCTTGCCCAGGTTGTAGTCGTTCACATCGTGGGCAGGGGTCACCTTGAGGCAGCCCGTACCGAACTCGATGTCGACATAACGGTCCTCGATCACGGGAATGACGCGGTTCACGAGCGGCACGATGACCTTGTGCCCGCGCAGCCACTGGTTCTTCGGGTCTTTCGGGTTGATGCACATGGCGGTATCGCCCATGATCGTCTCGGGACGCGTGGTGGCTACCACGGCATAGTAGCGGCCCTGCTCGTCCTGATGCAGCACTTCACCTTCCTCGCCGGTCGGCTTCACAGCCTCCTGGTCGGCCACATAGTAGCGCAGGTAGAAGAGTTTGGAATGCTCTTCCTTATAGACCACCTCGATGTTCGAGAGGGCCGTCTGGGCCTTCGGATCCCAGTTGACCATACGCAAGCCTCTGTAGATAAGACCCTTGTCATAAAGGTCGCAGAAGACGCGCAGCACGCTTTCGGAGCGGATCTCGTCCATCGTGAAAGCGGTGCGGTCCCAGTCACAGCTGGCGCCCAGACGGCGCAGCTGTTTGAGGATGATGCCGCCGTGCTCGCGGGTCCAGTCCCAGGCATGCTCGAGGAACTGTTCGCGCGAGAGGTCCTGCTTGCGGATCCCCTGCTCGGCGAGGCGTCCCACGACCTTGGCTTCCGTGGCGATGGAGGCATGGTCGGTACCGGGCACCCAGAGGGCATTCTTGCCCAGCATCCGCGCACGACGGATGAGCACGTCCTGCAGGGTGTTGTTCATCATGTGGCCCATATGGAGTACGCCCGTCACGTTCGGCGGCGGGATGACGATGGTATAGGGTTCGCGGTCGTCGGGTTCGGAATGGAAGAAGTGATGGTCCAGCCAGTAGCCGTACCATTTGTCCTCGGTCTGTGAGGGATCGTATTTGGCAGATATTTCCATGTTGTGATTCACCTTATAAACTGCAAAAATAGTGATTTTCCTCAATTTATTTTATCTTTGTAACCCTCAAAACGTAATTCTGCCATGCGCAATCATATCAATCTGGTCATCTTCTCCTCTTCCCTGCACGACGGCGAAAGCGTCATCGGCTCCCGGAAGCTGCTTTTCGAGGGCATCCGCCGTTTCGCGGACCTGGATATCACCTATCCTTCCATGCTACACAGCGGCCCCCGGGATCTGGAAGGAATGTTCGACGGAAGCAGCCCCCAGACGGAGACCCTGCCTGGCGAGGACGGCGGCAAAACCCTCTGTTTCATCGCAACAGGCGGCACCGAAGAAATCTTCCGCGACTACATCGATGCGCTCCCCCGCCCGATCCTGCTGCTCAGCGACGGACTCCACAACTCCTTTGCCGCCGCGCTGGAAATCAAGTCGTTCCTCACGCAGCGCGGCATCGCCAGCACGATCTTCAACGCGCCGCTAAACAATAATCCCGCATTCTATGAGTCGCTGGAACAGCGTCTTTTCGGCGACGAGGCCGGCTCCGACCTCCTCACCCCGTCGGAAGCCCTTCCCAAGTTTCCCAAGGCAGTACTCAAGGCTTTCGAGAAAACGAAGATCGGGCTGATCGGCGGCGCCAGCGGCTGGCTCATCTCCTCGGGAATCGACCGCGAAGCCGTGCAGCAGACCTACGGCGCCCGTTTCGAAGACATCGAACTCAGCGAGCTGGAAACGGCCTTCTCGGCCGTGCCCGCCGACGCACCCGAAATCGGAGCGATCTGCGCACGCATGGAACCCTACCTGACCGGCGGCCGCACGGCCGATGACCTGCGGGAAGCGGCACGAATGTATCTCGCCCTGCGCGCCATCTGCACGCAACACAGTCTCAACGCCCTGACGCTGAAGTGTTTCGGAATTCTCGACTCTTGCCGGACCACGGCTTGCCTGGCGCTGGCCCTGCTCAACGACGAAGGCATTGTCGCCGGTTGCGAAGGCGACATCCCGGCTCTTTGGACCATGCTCTATGTCAATTACCTGTACGGAGAGCCGGCTTTCATGGCCAATCCCGCTTCCTCCGACAGGCGGGAATGCACCATCGACTTCGCCCACTGCACCATCCCTTTGAAGATGGTCCACGGCTATCGCCTCCCCTCCCATTTCGAGTCCGATTCCGGCATCGGCATCGCAGGCAGCGTCCCGAGCGGCCGCTACCGCATCGTCAAGATTTCAGGCGAGAAACTCGACCGCTTCTACGAGACCGAAGGCGATCTGGCAATGAACACCTACATCCCGCAGCGCTGCCGCACGCAGATCCGGTTCCGTTTCTCCTCCGAAAAGGAGTTCGACCGTTTCCTGAGCGTCAGCAAAGGAAACCACATAATTCTGTGTAAAGCCGTTGGACCGGCAGTCCCATCACGTTGAAATAGGATCCCCGGATCGCCGTGATCCCGATATAGCCGATCCACTCCTGGATCCCATACGCACCGGCCTTGTCGAAAGGCCGGTATTGTTTTATGTACCGTTGGATTTCGCTCTCCGTCAGCGGTTTGAAATCGACCTCAGTCGTATCGCTGAAGGTATGGACCTTCTCCCGCGTACGCAGGGCCATCCCGGTTATCACCACGTGGGTACGGCCCGACAGGGCACGGAGCATCGCTGCCGCCTCTTCTTCGTCGTGCGGCTTGCCCAGGATCTTCTCGTCCAGGAACACGAGCGTGTCGGCCGTGATCAGGACTTCTTTCGGCGCCAGTTCGCGGTGAAAGGTCTCCGACTTATGCCGGGCCAGGAACGCAGGGATTTCCGTATGGGGCAACTCGGGGCTGAAAGCCTCCCGCTCATCTTTCCCGGGCTCCACCGTAAAATCGATATCCAGGCCTTTCAGCAACTCCCGCCTCCGCGGACTCGCCGACGCCAAGGTAAAAGTATATTCTTCAAACATATTTCCTTCATCATTCGCTCCCTCTGGTCGCGGCTCTCGCTGCACTCAGGCCCCGGCTTGACCGGGAATCTCTCAGTCGGCGTTTTTCCCTGTCAGACGGGCATATTTCGTGATCGCATCGGGGTGGCTGCCTTTCCAGGGATCCTTCGGGTCGAATTTCCAGCGGTCCTGACGCTTGAGGACATTTTCAATCAGGTCGCGGATGCAGCCGCGGCCGCCGTTGAACTGGGACACGAGGTCCGCGGCGGAGCGGACCTCGGCTACGGCGTCGGCCGGGCAGACGCCCAGGCCGGCCAGTTCCATGGCCGGAATATCGGGAATGTCGTCGCCGAGGAAGGCCACCTGCGAAGGGTCGAGTCCGGCCCGCTTGCAGAAATGCAGCAGGTCTTCCGCCTTGTCTTTCGACAGCATATACAGATATTCGTCAGGAATTCCCAGGGAGTGAGACCTGTGCAGCAGGCTCGGCGACACGCCGCCCGTGATGATCGCGCACGGAAAGCCGTTGTCGACGGCCGTGCGGACGGCAAAACAATCTTTCGAATTGAACTGGCGGAGCAGGTCGCCGTCCGGCATCGCCAGTACGAGCCCGTCGGTAAAGACCCCGTCCACATCGAACGCGAAGGCCCTGATATCTTCAAATCTTGTCATACGGGGCAAAGATAAGCATTTTGCCGCATCAATGGGTCCAAGCCCTGCCGCCGCGGCGGTCAGCCTCCTCCAGAAAGGCCTTGAGTTCCTCGTTGGCCAGGATCGTCTTGGCATAGCGGGAGGCGAAGTGGCTGGCAAAACCTTCGATGGAACCGCCCTTGTAGAAGTTGTCCGGAAGGTCATGCCGCAGGGTCCCGCCGCCATTGTTGCCGGCGGAAATGCCCGGGCAGGTGATATCTTCCCAGATATACGGACACTCCCCTTTCTGGAAACTGAGCGTCAGAACCGTACTCTCATAGCGCGCTTCCTCGTAATGCTGCGCCACCAGGATATTCTTATGGATGAAGGTCAAACCCAAGGCATCCGCCAGCTTCTCCGCCGCCGAACGGAAAGTACCCCGCACGATCACCTGGTTGTCCTTCAAAAGCCTTTTCAGCTCCGGCGTCTGCGGAATACGCGGTAAGTCGGCCTCCACGATCAGGTCCTTGAGATTGGGGAACGACTCGACAAACCCTTTGCCAAGTTCGCATACACTGCTTTCAATAACCAGCGTAAGATAATCCTTCGGCTGCAGGCTGCCGGCATCCAGATCGCCGGCGCAGACACTCACCTTCCGGTTCTGACCAACCGGAGCCCCCACCGTAAGGACATCCCCGTAAAGCGTATAAGGCCCCGGATACCAGGTATCGAAAACGACATTCTTGTGAAAGTTGGAAAAATACATGACACAGATCCTTTTCTCCTGCAAAAATAAGCTATTTTCACAAAAAACGGGAAGATTCCCGCCCCGAAATGCCCGATCAAGCCATACACGACAAAACCCAAATTCCGCAGAGCGAAAAGCGTATAACAACATAACTGTCAATCAACCAGTTACACAAACTCAGCGCGCGCTGTACAACCTTACAAGCCCCACAGCGCGATGCCCGAAATGTAACCATCTGACTTTCAGCACCCCCTATTACGATACCCCCGCTCTGCGATTATCGCCCAAAGGAATCATATCGCTCCAGCCAGTGCATGACAGTGTCTTCTCCTCAAGCGCTCACGGCAGGGGCGGACTGCCGCTCGCAAATCGTCGAATCCACTGTCATGCACCGGCTTTCGCTAGTGAGGAATCGTCGAAAACGAGTCCAAGAACAAATGCTCAAAGTCATCTGCGACTGCACCACAATTAAATCCAACAAAACAAATCTAGGACAATAAGACCGACAAAGACATTTTTTACTTTATCCAATTTTTGGAAAAAGCATATAAAAGTTGAATAACAATATTTCTTATAACCGAGTTTTTTCTTGAGCGTCTTTCATCATATCTTTGTCTGCATCTCAGTCTTCGAAGTCTCTCCCGAGTTATTTGCGGAGCGATTAAATAGAACTATTCCTAGTATAAAAAATTATAGTATCTTTGTAACAGAAAACACTAATGACACAACTGACAGAGAAAGAACAGGAGTTGATTGATGCCATCAGGAATGTCCAAAAGAGTGAGCACAATCCTTCCAAGGAACTTAGACGCTACGCGAAAGAATTGTTTGATACGTTATTGAACGACTAAAGAAAAGCCATGAAAGATATCGCCAATCGTTACAAGAACTCATCTATCATCCCGCTTGTGGATGATATCTATGACATGATTACATGGGGTGATTTTGCCCGATGCTTTTTTCCGGACCGTTCCGTGTCCTGGTTCTACAACAAGATGAGAGGCGTCGACGGGAACGGCGGCGTCGGCTCGTTCACGGACGATGAAAAAAGACAACTCTACGAGGGTCTTATCCAACTATCCGAACGTATCCAGTCCGCCGCCGAACGTATCATTCAAAGCAAAACAGCCGAGCGGGCTTGACGCAAATCCCCCACTCTCCCATAGATTGCATCTGCTATCATTCTGGTTCCTGGCGATTGGGGATGGACGCCGTCGTAGCAGTAGCGGGAGTCGGTGAAGAGATTGACTAAGTCTATGAGTTCAAGGTTATTATCTTTTGCGATCTCGTGAATCGCCGGACGGATGCCTTCCTCCATGATCTCAGGAGAGAGGTCCATGAAGGTGGTACCCATCACACGAAACATCCGGATGGGTGCGATGAGAATGATGCGAGGTCGGGAGGGCAGGTCGCGGTAGGAAGCGATGAGGCGCTCGTAGTCGCGGCGGAAAGTGTCGGGGTCCCAATCCCATGGCGAGGCATCATTGGAGCCCAACATGATCAGCACAACGTCAGGATTCCAAGTCAGGCTTTCGCGGCCTGTCATCGTTTGGGCGTACGGCAAACCTGTATCGAAACGGACGGAAGCACCATTGCAGCCGAAATTGCGCACAATATAGTCAGCACCGAGTTTTTCCTGCAATAGTGCAGGGTAACTCTGCCTCCCGGGATCCGGAAGTGTGAAGCCCCAAGTGAGGCTGTCGCCTATGCAAGCAACGCGTATTGACATCTTATCTGCAAAGATAAGAAACGATTCGCTAAACAACGCACTGGTGTCACAGCGCCAGCGACTGATGACGATTGTTCGCCAATCAGCCGCAAGCGTACCTGCGAAATAGATGTCTGAGAGGCGGTTTGTTTTGCGCCAGGGGCCGAAATCGGGCCACCGCGCAGAATGTTGAGAAAAACGTTATTGGTTTTCAGTCGATTACGAAAAGATCGTTGCGCCTGTTTGGCGAAAAGTCGGTTCAGTCCCAACTATCGGCTGGACTCGGTTCATGTCCGGCGGGTCCTCTCTAGACTCTCCGCATCGTCGCTCAATATCCAGGGCAACGACGTTACCCCAGTCGGACCGCCGTTCCAGAAGCGGTGACCATCAGCATTCCATTGTTGCTTCCGAGCACTTCATAGTCGATGTCGATGCCGACCACGGCATCCGCTCCCATGGACTGCGCCCGCTGACGCATCTCGTCCATCGCCTGTTCCCTGGCATTTATGAGCTCTTCTTCATACGACCCGCTGCGACCACCTACGATGTTGCGGATGCTCGCCGCGATATCGCGAAGAAAATCAACACCGGCGATAACCTCGCCGAACACGACGCCCTTGTATTCGACAATTGTGCGTCCTTCAATTGTAGGAGTAGTTGTAAGAATCATCCGGTTACGATTAGATTGATTAAAAAAACTGCCAAACCCATCTGCCTGGGCAAGCCGAGACGTTATCGTTTGCAGGCAGAGAGGATGCCGATGGCGTTGTCGTGATAGAGCTTGCGAAGAACCGTGTCGGAAAGGCCAATACCCTGCATGGGCCAGTGGTATGACTGTTCCTTGAGATAGAAGTGCTCGTCTTCCGTTTCCAGGATCCGCCACTGGGCATGGTACATGTCGGGGTCCGGGTCGTTGTCCGTTCCGAACAGGATACGGTCCTGGTATTTCTCGTAGAAGCGTGCCGTCGCCCGGGGCGTCACGCAGGTTTCCTGATGACGTGCAGAGATGTCGATCCAGAGATTGGGATGGCTGTCGAGGATTTTTCCCAGCCGCGCATAATCGTGGTTGAGATTGAGCAGATGGCAGGCGATGAAAGTCGTATTCGGATGTCGCTCGACACATTCCACGAAAGCATCTACCACGCCGTCCAGATCCAAGGTGCCGGGTACGGAAAGGTCGATCCACCAATGCTTTGCATTCATATAGCCGTCGTTGTGGGAATCCAGCGGCTCGTACATCCAGATCGGATCGCCGCTGTGAATCGATACGGGCATGCCGAGTTCCGCACACTTCTCGAACAGCGCGTCGAACTTCGGATCGTTGAAATGCAGGCCGACTTCGCGGCCCGCGCTGGAAATACGCTCACCCAAACCCTTGTCGATCAGCTCGCCCACGCCGCCTGCACCCTTGGCGAAGCAGCGCTCCAGTTCTTTCACGGCACATGCAGGGAATTCCGGCTGATCCCATTTCGTCATATCAAACCCGCACCACACTTCGAATTTGTCCGAGATGCCCGTAAACAGGTCATACAGTCGGTCGAACTCTTCCCCGAAGGCCTTGGTATGGACGATGACCTTTTCGATGTTGTTCTCATCCAGGGTCTTCACCCACTGACGGATGCCTGCCTCGTCGTTACGGTAGGCATGCGAGTGCATGTCGATGGTGGAGAACCGGGCGGCCGAAGGATGGTGCTCTTCCATCACGAAGACCGAGACCGGATCATAGTCTTTCAGTTTCAGCGCATCCACCGGGTCTTCAGGCGACACGTTTTTCGGACCGGCGCAACCTGCGACCAGCAGCAGGCCAAGCGCCCAAATGCATTTGCGGGACTTTTTCATCTTGACAGGATTGCTTGTGTTTCCTACAAAGATAGACAACAATAATCAGACGTACAAGCGTTTGCAAAGAATATATCAGCTTGTGGCCAGCGAATGGAGGCGGAAGGAGAAATACCCTTTCCCATCCAGATAGACAAGGGCATCCTTGAGCAGAGCCTCCTTCCGGGCATCCTCCAAATCCGAATGGAAGAGGATGTCGATGAAGGACTCCAGCCCCTGATCGGAGAGTCTTACGGTCTCCATCAGATACAGGACAGGATTCTCCTGCTGCAGGACGATGTCCAGGTCGAACGGCAGGTTGGCGTTCTCGAATGCATCTTTCACATCGGTCAGGGAATAATCCGGCGTGACATCCCTCAGCAATCCCAGTTTCCGGGCGATTCCCAGCAACAGCTGACCGATCCGGTCGATCTCTTTCAAGATAAAGTCTTCCATACTATTCGTCTTTCATTTTCAGGCGGTCGATGATGTCGTCGCAGGCATTCAACAAACGCTTGGCGGAGGAATACTCCAGGGCCAACGTCCCCACACACAGAAGGGCGATGAGGATACCCCTCCTCCACATCAGTTCGGCACTGATATTCATCGAGGTCATGAAGAGGGTGGCGGCGACGACGAACGCGAAGAAATAGAGACAGCTTCCCACCTCCAGCAGGATGTATCTCTTTTTGAACCGGCGCAGCTTTTCAGTTGTCGACAGGATGTCGCCATTGTATATTTCTTCTTCCCGGACACCTTTATAGGCCCAATATACTCCGGGGAAGAAAATGATACTGAAGATAATAATGGCAAGCCTAAGCCACCAGGCCATGCCTTGTACATAGCTCAGGATGACTGCGAGAATGGCAAAAGCAATTCCAATCGGAATCGATTTCTTGGATAGGAACAGCCTGCGGACATCCTTTTTCATCGCGTTCTGTATCAGCTGTTCGTTGATGATCTGCTGCTTGTCGAACTGCTCTTTGAGCGCGGCGTAATCCTGCCGCATCTGCTCCAGTTCCTGATTGATATCGAATTCTTCCTTGTTCATGGCACGAGTGGATTAAAGATTGGACTTCTTGAGTTCTTCTTTGATCCGATGAAGCTGGAAGGAAACATTCTTCACCGTGATGCCCATGATGGAGCCGATCTCCTCGTAGCTCAGGCCTTCGAGCCACAGGAGGATAATGGCACGGTCCACCAGGCCCAGTTGATTGATACGGGCATACAGGCGTTTTGTCTGCAGCGCCCTGTCGTCCGTATCCTCAAACGGGTCGATGTCCACGCTCAACGGCACGCGGTTTCCCGTCAACCGCCTCTTCTTCTTGTCGGCATTGAGGCAGCAGTTGAGCGACACACGGTAAATCCAGGTCCGGACATCGGATTCCGCGCGGAATGAATCGTATCCCTTCCAGAGCCTGATCAGAATCTCCTGGAAGAGGTCGTCAATCTCATCCGTGTCCTTCGAAAACATATAGCACACCGAGTAGATGGTGCTTTTATGTTTCCGGACCAATTGGGTGAATGCTTGTTCCTTGTTATCCATTTTCCATCGAATCTACACCCGTTAGACAACAAAGTTCGCGAAAAACTAGAAAAAAACCACATTTGTTTTTGCCTTCAGTCTCGCAACTATCGATTCAAAAACCTTCGCTTCGCTCATCCCTCCCAGCTTCGCTGGGCCCCTCCCGTGTCTGAGTTACTGGGGCGCTGCCCCAAACCCCACCGTTACGGCCTTCTAATCCACGAGCCTTGCCCTCACGGCCTCCACTAGCGCCTGAAGGCGCGGGCGGCCATGGGTTTTTGACTCGATAGTTGACTCGCCTTCCAGCAAAAACAGCAACGGACATGTATTATCTCCGCGAAAACAACGTGAGTCGTTCCAGGTTGTCGTCGTGGATCAAAAACAGCCAAAACCGGCCCAAAACGCTCCGCGACGACAATGTAGGGTCACCCAGAATGTCGTCGCGGCAAATCTACCATCGCCTGACAGGGTTATTCAGGCAGGGTTACCCAGGTTTCGTTGGCCCAGCCGACGGAGCGGCCGGTGCCGCGGATTTCGCCGCGGATGCCCCGTTCCTGCAAGTCGCGGAAGCCGGGCCCGGCGGGCTTTACATCGAGGAACGGGAGCAGGTAGCAGCCGTGGTCGAGGAGGACTGACTGCACTTCCCGGGCGGGAATGGCGGAGGGGTGCCGGGCGGTGCGGACGGCAATGGCGGCCAGGGCGCCGGCGGCCTGGCCAAGGCCGAGGAGCACGGGTTGGAGCCGTACGGCACCGTTCATTTCCCAGTCGACGGATACGGCCTTGTCGGCTACCAGCAAATCTTCCACGGATACCGGAATCACGACGCCCAACGGAACGCTGAAGGACGGGATGGGCCCGAGGCCCAGATGCGAGAGCTCCCGCCAGGCAGGATTCGCATAATGATGATGGTCAACGGGATAGTCACCCACTGCCACGGCGCGGGTATAGCGGTCGGAGTCGTAGGGATTGCGCGCAGCGGCGACGGTCATCGTGTCGCGGCCGGCGATGCGACGGGCTTCCCTGAAATACGGGAAGAAGGGCAAGCCGTCCGCTGTGGGGAATACATCGTCGGCAATGCCGATCCGCGTAAACCCCAGTTCCTGCTGCAGGAAATAGACAAAACCCAGCGTATGCAGCTTTGCCTTGTCAAAAGCCGCCCGCCGTCCCTCCTCCGGGAGATCCAAGTAATCTGCGTAGAAGTCGTTGCCGTAGATAGGCCAGTTGAGCATGATATGTCCGTCCGGCAAGCGACCGTATGAGAGCATCTGGACAGCACTCCACAGTTTCTGTCCTTTCGGGTTGTTGCCTTCGCGGTTTTCGGCCAGCGGATTAAGGCAGCAGCTGCGATACTTGTCGATGTCATAACCCGCCGGCCTGTCCATCGGCACGTCATGGTCATACTCCTTGAGAATCGCCACATAGGTCAGGTCCTGGACGGCACGGCTGTCATCCAGCGAGGCGGCACCCACGGAGCAGGCCACGTCGCCCAGTTCAGTACCGTCAATCAGGATACGGGTGCGGATGCGGGTGCCGTCGGAGAGCCGTATCTGCCAGGGAATGCGGCTGTCCCTGTGTTCAATCGCTGTCGCTGTGGTTCCGAAACGGATCTCCGCACCGGCTTCCGTGGCGATGTTCTCCAGGATTTCCGCCCCGACGCGGGGGTTGAACAGGATGTTGGAGACCCAACCGGAACGAAGCGCTTCGTAGCCGCCATAGCGGAGGGCCAGCGAGTCGGCGAACTCACCGAAGATGCCGCCACGCAGCCTGTAGTTACCGTCGACCGCGCTGACACCGGCTGCGGTAAGCACACCACCCAGCCACACTGTTTCTTCCACGACAAGTGTGCGGACGCCGCCGCGTGCCGCCTCCACGGCGGCAGCGGTCCCTCCTGCCCCGCCTCCTATCACCACGACATCATAGGTCTGCGTACAGGCTCCCAGGACCATTGTCGCCAAGGCCAGTGCGCATATCTTCCTGTAGCCTTTTCGGTTTGTCATGATGGAAAGAGGGTCAGAAAGCCTTGATCAGATTGTCTTCTACGGTGAAATGGATGTCGCGGCCGGCGTAGGTGAAGCCGTAGGTGCGGCTGGGGGCTGAGGCGGAGGCGGAAGCGGCGTGATAGGCCGGGCGGGGGTCCTGGGCGAGGATCTCGCGCAGGGCAGCGAGCTGGCCGGCCGACAGGGTGGCGGCGAGTTCGGGGGCGATTTCCACTTCGAGGAGGGTCTGGGGATGGGCGCCGACGAAGCCGTCGCTTGCGTCGGGGTGGGCGTCCACGCCGGGGAGATAGGGTTTGATGTCGTAGATCGGGGTACCATCCATCAGGTCGGCGCCGGAGACGATGAGTACCCGGCCGTTTTCACCGTCGTCTTCGATGGATTCAAGCCGCACGGACGACAGGCCGATCGGATTCGGCCGGAAGGGTGAACGCGTGGCGAAAACACCTATCCGCACATTCCCGCCCAACCGTGGTGGTCTCACTGTTGGCGACCAGTGTTTACTGGGGCTCTGCCCCAAGCCCTGCCGCTCCACCAGGCCAGCCCGGGCCGGAGCCCCATCGGTCGCCGAAAACCCCCAGATGAGCCAGATGTAGGAGAAGCCTTCGAGGCCGCGGAGCGCTTCGGGAACGCGGTAGGCGGGCTCGAAGACGATCTTCGCGCGGAGCGAAGGCGCCAGACCGCTCTGGCGCGGCAGGCCGAACTTGGTCGGAAAATCGTTGTGGATATGCGCGATGATGTCCATTTCACCACAAAGGTAAAAAACTCTCCCCCGCCACGCAACGTTTCCGCACATTTTGCATCTTTATGAAAAACACATCACGAAATCGCAATGAAAAGGATCCTGTTTGCCGCATGCATCTTTCTCCTCAGCCTCACATCCATCCAGGCACAGGAGCATAAAAAAGTCGAAAGCAACTTGATGTTCAACAGCGGTACCTTCTTCGAAACCGGGAGTTACTATGGGAACCTCAACTGGAGCGAACTGTTCTCGCCTCAACGCACTTGCCGTCCAAGCTCTCTGCTTCTTCCCGGCCATGTCTTCCGCATCTCTTACGGACTGGACGTGAAAATGAACGAGCACTGGTCGCTGATGCCCGGCGCCGGGGTGCGCGTACAGACGGCCAGCCTTCTCGGGATGTTCGCCATCGGCGGCGACGTCGACGTGATGGCCGCGGCCGACGCTTTCTGTGCCCTTCGCTACCACCTGCAGGCCGGGACCTGCCGGATTATCTTCGGTCTGGGTCCGGATGTTTCCTACCTGACAACGAGCACCTACTACATCGACGCCGACCCGATGGATCCGCGCAACAGCGTTCCAAAATTCTATCGCTTCGACTACGGCATCCAGCCCAGCGTAACCTTCCGGATGGGCAAGCACTGGCAGTGGGGTCTGGAGGCCAATTTCGGCCTGCGCAACATGCGGATTCCCTATGAACTGGAATATCAGCACCACGTACCGGGCTCCTGTCTCGTCGATGTGCATACCGCCAAAGTAAGCGGAACCACCCACCTCCATACCGTCGCCCTTACCTGCGGCTTCCACTTTTAGCAGAGAGACAAAGAACCGACAAAATGACTATCTTTGCTTCCGAATGCCAAGATAGTCATGCAACCTCATCCGATCACTGATTCCGACTCGTTCGAAAGCATCCTGGTAGGTGCCATCAAGGCCGGCTTCCCTTCACCGGCGGAGAATGTGCGCGAAAAACTCGACCTGGTGAAACTGCTGGTGCGGCACACCGCTTCCACGTTCTTCTTCCAGGTCGACGGCGTGTCGATGGTCGATGCCGACATGGATGAAGGAGACATCCTCATCGTGGACAAGTCGGTAGAGCCTTACAACGACTGCAAGGCGGTCTGCTTCATCGACGGGGAGTACACCGTCAAACGGGTCTCCATCGGCGAGAAGGGCGCCCTGCTCCTCCCCTGCAACGAGCACAATACGAAATTCAAACCCATCCCCGTCGGACCCGACAACGATTTCCTGGTCTGGGGTGTGGTGACCTACATCATCAAGAAGGCTTAGCCGCTGCGATGTTCGCCCTCGCCGACTGCAACAATTTCTTCGCCTCGTGCGAACGGGTTTTCCGTCCCGACCTGGAGGGAAAACCTGTGATCGTGCTGAGCAACAACGACGGTTGCGCCGTGGCGCGCAGCAACGAAGCCAAGGCGCTGGGTATCAAGATGGGCGATCCCCTCTTCAAGATCCGCGACATCGTGGAGAAGCACCACGTCGCGGTCTTTTCATCGAATTATCCGCTCTACGGCGACATGTCGCGCCGGATACAGGAAGTCCTGCGGACCTTCGCCCCGTCGGTCGAGCAATACTCGATCGACGAATCGTTCCTCGACCTGCGCGGCGTAGAAAAAGAGGATATGGCTGCTTATGCGAGGGAAATCTCGCGCAGCTGCCGCCGGATGACGGGGATTCCGGTCTCTGTGGGCATCGCCCCCACGAAAACGCTTGCCAAGATCGCTTCGAAGCTCTGCAAGCAGTATCCCAAGCTGCAGGGCGGCTGCTATATGCACAGGCCGCAGGATATCGAGAAGGTGCTCCGCAAGTTCCCGGTCGGAGACGTATGGGGCATCGGGCGCCGCTCCGTCAAGAGACTTAACGCAATGGGGATCGGCACTGCCTGGGATTTCGTACAGATGAAGGAATACGACGTGCGCAAGCTTTTCGCACTACCGGGTTGGCGAACGTGGAAGGAGTTGCAGGGAGTGCCTAGCGTGGAATTCGAGGATTATCTCGAGCCGAAGCAGAGCATCTGTGTCTCGCGCAGCTTCGCCAAGGAAATCCGCGACGTGGGGGATCTTTGCGGGCAGGTGGCCACTTTCGCAGAGACGGCTGTCACCAAGCTCCGGAAGCAGGGTTCGCTGGCACTCGAAATGGCGGTATTCGCCATGACCAACCGCTTCCACGAAGACGATCTGCAGACTTTCGCCAGCCAGCTGGTGGTCTTCCCCGACGGCACCGACGACCATACGACGGTCATCGTGGCGGCGGCCGATGCCGTCCGCACCTTCTTCAGCCATCGCTACGGCTACAAGAAGGCCGGCGTGGTCTTCACCCGTGTCGTCCAGAAAGAAGGATTCACCCGTTCGCTGTTCCGCGACTCCGATACGGACGAGCGCGACGAACGCCTCTCGCAGGCCATCGATGCCGTCACCGCGACCTTCGGCCCCGGCGCCATCCTTTTCGGCATCCAGGGTGACGGCCAGATCCGCAGCTCCCACGAGCAGCAGTCACCGCACTACACGACGCGCTGGAGCGAAATTCCGAAGGTATCGGTCAAATGACCCTATCGTAGTTTTTCCTATCTTTGTCGCATCATGGCTTCCTACCTGCAAATCGAGAACATCTCCAAGTCCTACGGGCCGAAAGTACTGTTCGACCATATCGGCTTCAATGTGAACGAAGGCGACAAGATTGCCCTGATCGCCCCCAACGGCACCGGCAAGACCTCGCTCATGCGCATCCTGGCCGGCAAGGACAAATCCGATTCCGGCGGGCAGATCAAGTTCCTCAAGGAAATCCGGATCGCTTTCCTCGAGCAGGACTATGACTTCGACCCGGAAGCCACGCTGCTCGAACAGGTGCTTTCCGGCAGTACGGCGTTCCTCGCGCCGCTCGACACGGAAGGCCGCTTCGAATACGAGCACCGCATCGTCCGCATCCTCACCGAATTCGGACTGCGTCCCGAGCAGCAGATGAAAGAACTCTCCGGCGGAGAGGTCAAACGCGTGGCCATCACGCAAGTACTGGCCACAGAAGCCGATTTCCTGATCCTCGACGAGCCCACCAACCACCTCGACGTCGACGCCATCGAATACCTCGAGAATTATCTCAGCCGCTCCCGCTGCACCCTCTTCATGGTAACCCACGACCGTTACTTCCTCGACCGCGTGTGCAACATCGTCATGGAACTCGACCACGGCCAGATCTATATCTACAAGGGCGACTACGAGAACTATCTGGAGAAACGCGCGGAGCGCATCGCCAACTACAACGCCGAGACCGACAAGGTGCGCAACCTGCTGCGCCGCGAACTCGAATGGATGCACGCCACGCCCTGTGCCCGTACCGGCAAGGCGAAATACCGCAAGCAGGCCTTCTGGGAGCTCAAAGGCCGCGCCGAAGAATCTTACACCGTCCGCCAGGTCTCTATGGAAGCCCTCGAAGGCTCCACCCGCCTGGGCACCAAGATCATCGACTGCTACGATGTGTCTTTCCGCTATGACGCACCGCCGCGGGTAGATTCTCCCAGCGCGCGTCCAGAACCTTTTCGGGCCGTCGAGGGCGCCTGGCCCGAAAGAACCGTGGCCGCTCCACCAGGCCAGCCCTCATCTACCCGCGGCGGTGCGTTGGTCAAGGATTTCAGCTATAAGTTCCAGCGGTATGACCGCATCGGGATCGTGGGGCGCAACGGAATCGGAAAGAGTACGTTCATCGACCTGCTCATCGGCGGACTCGAGCCGACGGCCGGCCGCATCGAGCGCGGCGAATCGCTCAAGATCGGCTATTATCGCCAGGACGGCATGCAGTTCGACGAGGGCCAGACGGTGCTGGAAACCGTCAGCAACCTCGGCCTGCTCAACCAGTTCCTCTTCCCCCACGACATGCTGGGCAACCCCGTTTCGAAACTCTCCGGCGGCGAACGGCGGCGGCTCTACCTGCTCACCATCCTGATGCAGCAACCCAACTTCCTGATTCTCGACGAACCCACCAACGACCTGGACATCGTGACCCTCAACATCCTCGAGGAATACCTGCTCGACTTCAAGGGCTCCCTGATCGTGGTCTCCCACGACCGCCACTTCCTCGACCGTGTGGTCGACCATCTTCTAGTCTTCTGCGGCGACGGCCAGATCAAGGACTTCGTGGGCGGCTATACCGAATATCGCACCTTCATCAAGGATTACGAAGCCCAGCAGCGCCGCCAGGCGAAAGCCGGAGGCGGTAAGATTCCCGGTCAAGCCGGAAATGACGGTCAAGGGCAAAGCCGGAGCGGCGGAGCGCCTGCCGGCAAGAAACGGCTCTCGTATAAGGAGCAGCGCGAGTTTGATGCACTGGAAGCTGAACTCGAACAGCTCAACGCCGAAAAAGAAACGCTCGAGGCGCTCCTCTCCCGCCCCGACGCCCCTTACGACCAGATCCGCACCGCTTCGGAGCGCTACGAAGCCCTCAAAGCCGAAATTGACACAAAAGAAACCCGCTGGCTCGAATTGAGCCTCTAAGCTATGGCAGAGATCAACGTTTACCAACAGTATTTTTCTGCGCAGGGAACGTTCAACGGCGTGCCGCGCCATGCCGCATCCGTGCTGCTGATTTCCAACTCTGAAGCCGGCGGCATCATCTTCTGGGACAAGCCCCTCCTCGAAGCCCGAAGAGGTTAGGACAGACGATTCCCGGGGTTACTCTGTGAATACCTTGCCGGCACCCCAGGCCTTCCCCACGATCTCGCCGATGGCGCGATAGGACATCGAAGCAGCATCGAAGACGATGGGCTGGAGTTTTGCCAGGTCCACCTTACCATCCGTCAGAATGCGTTCGGCGGCGCTCATATTCACCACTTTGCCGACGAGGATACCATCTTCCCAACTGACGACTTTGCATTCCAGCGTAAGCGGGTATTCGTTGATGATGGGCGCATCGACGTTCGGGCTGGGCGTAACCGTAAAACCTACTTTCGCCACCTTGCCGGGAACATCGTTGCCGCTCACAAGGCCGAAGTAATCCGACTCGGCCACCGTGTGAATGTCGGCAAAACTGACCGTAAAGGCACCCGTCTGTTCCAGGTTGGCCGTCGTCTTGTGTTTCGACAGGCTGATGACAATTTCATTGCTGTCATACTGGCCGGCCCACGCCGCCATCATCACGTCGGGCGTGTGGTCCTTGTCCCAGGTTGCGATCATGACGCAAGGTTGCGGCGTCGTGACCAATGCGTGGTTGGGACCGAAATTCGTGCGGCCCACCACTTCTTTCAACGATTCGTTGGTATTCATTTCCTGCGTGTTTTGAGATTTCGTGTCTTGGCTACCGGCCAGCGTCTTGTCGGTGTAAAGGATCCCTTTCAGGTGATCGGTTTCGTGCTGGAAGATGACGGCGGTGAAGCCTTCCACCCGCTCGGTTACTTCCTGTCCTGTCTCTGTCGAAGTATAGCAGATGTCGATGTCTTGCCAGCGAAGCACTTCGCCGCGCCGGCCGGGAACCGACAGACATCCTTCCTGTCCGGGCTCGGGTTCGCCACGCGTGGCAACGATGCGGATATTGGGATAAACCTCGAACGGTTCTCCTTCTTTATCAAAGCGTTGCACCGCGATAACATTGCGCGATAACCCGACCTGTGGCCCGGCGATGCCCACGCCGTCCTGTTCAGGGGATGTAACCGTAGCTACCAGTTTGGCGGCAAGACTGGCGTAAAGCGGATCGGCCAGTTCACGCATCGAAAGGTCACGGCAAGGGGTTCGCAGGACCTTCAGGTCCGCATCGTCTTCGACCGTCAGCACCCGCATCACGGCGGGTTGATTTTCGATAAGCGCACGTTCTTCGGAGGTCCATCCTTCTGCGCATCCTCCCGCCAGCATCAAAGACAAGAGCATAATGGGTAGCAATCGGGTTTTCATACGTATCCTTTCTTTCAGCAAAGATAATATATTTGTCTCCATCCGCAATCCCGCGTGAAAGATACCGACAATTTGTCTATCTTTGCGCGGTATGAAGAAAAGACCTACAGTAGCGCTGATCTACGACTTTGACGGGACCCTTTCCCCGGGCAACATGCAGGAGTTCGGCTTCATCCAGGCCATCGGCAAGACCCCGGACGAATTCTGGCGCCAGAGCAACCAGGTGCCGGAAGGACAGGAAGTCAGCAGCATCCTCTCCTATATGAAACTGATGATCGACGAGGCCCGCGAGAAAGGCATCTCCCTGACCCGCGACTCCTTCGTCTCGTTCGGCAAGCACATCGAACTCTACGACGGCGTCAAGGAGTGGTTCTCGCTGATCAACGAATACGGACGCCGCCACGGCGTGGTCGTGGAGCATTATATCAACTCCTCCGGCCAGACCGAACTGATTGAAGGGACTTCCATCGCAAAGGAATTCAAGAAGATCTTTGCCTGCTCGTTCTGGTACGACGAAAGCGGCGTGGCCGTCTGGCCCGCCGTCGCCGTGGACTATACCGGCAAGACCCAGTTCCTCTTCAAGATCGCCAAGGGCATCATGGACATCAGCGACAACACGAAGGTCAACGAGAGCCAGAAGGAGGACGACAAGCCCATCCCCTTCAGCCACATGATCTACCTGGGCGACGGCACCACAGACATCCCTTGCATGAAAATCGTCAAGATGTTCGGCGGCAACTCCATCGCTGTCTATTCGCCCGAAAACCGGAAGCAGCACGATACGGCCCGTAAATTGCTCAAGCAAGACCGCGTGAACTTCATCTGCCAGGCCGACTACCGCGTCGGCGGCCAGATCTACGAGGTGGTGACCACCATTATCGACAAGATCAAGGCAGAGAACGATTTCCAGACGCTCCAACGTAAGAACAGGAGGAAGACCTCATGAGTGCCTTCGTACGGATTCTGAAAATCCTGCTTTTCATGGCTTATGTCGGACTGGTCGCCTGGCTCTGTTTCGGCACATTCACGCCCGACCCCGACATTCCACGCACCATCTTCGGCATCCCTATCGACAAGTGCGTCCACTTCGCCATGTTCCTCCCCTTCCCGATCCTGGGAACCCTGGCTTTCGACTTCCGCTCCTGGTGGCGCACCCTCTGCCTTTCGACCCTGCTGGCCAACCTGATGGCTTTCGTTTTCGAGACCTTCCAGACCCGCATCAACCCTGCCCGTACCACCGACCCCACCGACCTGAACGCCAACCTGCTGGGCATCACCCTCGGCCTGCTGATCGCCATCCTGATCGGTCTGTTCCGCAAGAAATGATAAACTTTTGCGACAACTGTCATGTCCCATCCAGCATTCTTTCTCCACTCATTTCTTATTTCTTTTTCATTAATCCTTTCCTTTCAGAAACTCACAGTTCAGTGAATGCTACAAATCAGATAATTAGGAACTTTTTTGTGGGAGCAATCTTGATTATTGTCCTTTGTTCCTGTGAAAGAGCGGCTTGGAAAAAGAGTCTATCCTTCCCTAATGTTGAATACATCCGGAGTTTCCCGAGACATATTGTTTTGACAGAAGGGAAGGAGGCGTCTATACCAGTCGTAGAATTATTAGATGTACGATGCTGTGACTCCATTATATTAATCTCTAGTGAAGATCACGGACAAGGTTATTTGACAGGAATTCAGAAGAATGGGTTCAAGTTCTTGGGGTCTTTTTTAAACAAAGGAAATGGACCGAATGAATCGAATGATCCTATCTTTTTTTGTGATGCCATTATCGAAGAACAAGACAATCAATGGTGGGCATATCTTTATTTTCGTAATGTACTTCATAAAGTGGATATAGTATCATCTATTACTTCGAATAGTTTGGTTGTTAAAGATACTTGCAATATTCCTGACAAATTAGTGTGTTTGAAGCTTCCTGAAAACGGGTATTACACTATTTCATCATACAAAGATCGCAGTGGATACACTCGAGAGTTGACAAGTGCAACTTATTCAGATTACCTTTTACTAAATGATTATCATATCTCCTTTCGAAAGGACCCAAATATTATTTATTTCTTTTCAGCTTATTCTGTGAATAACAATAAGATAATTGAGGCATCCTTATTTCTAAATACAATCAATATATATTCGTCGTTTGGAAATAAAACGAAAACAATATGTTACGGAGATAAGTTGGAAAGAATCATAGAGAAAGAGGCACTATCTGAAAAGGAATACTTACCCAAGACATTTGATGGATTGCGAACTTACGATAGTTTTTTTGTCTGCCTTTACAAGGGAAGTCTGGAGAATTATAGCCATCCACACTTATTATTCTTTGATTATGAAGGATTACCTTTAATTGATGTTATGATTCCTTCTGCTGTTTTTAGTTTTGATATTGATTTAGATGACAAGATACTATATGTGATCGATGACACCATCGATTCTCTTGTGACATTTGATATTTCATCGGTGATCGACACTATTTTGCAAGACATTGCTGTCCACTAATAGTTGTGGACGGACTTAAAAGTTGAATATCAAACAAAGTAGGTTCTTAGAACCCGTCAAGTGTGAATTTGGAGCCTATGCCTGCAAACGCTTTACACCGGGAAGGTGCGGGAAATCGGGAAGAGGCCGTAGAGGCCGCCGGTGTGGATGAAGAGGATGTTCTCCGAGTTGCGGAGGCGGCCGCCTTCGCGCAGTTCGTTCACCATGCCGTAGGTGGCCTTGCCCGTATAGACCGGATCGAAGACCGTGGCCTCGAGACGGGCCAGCCGCTTGATGTGCTCCAGTTCTTCCGGACGGCTCAGGGCGTAGCCGATGCCTACATATTCTTCGAAAAGCTCGAAATCAGCGGGTTTGAGCGCTGCAGCCCAGCGTGCGGCTTCATCGTCGGAGAGCTCTCCCTGCGCCACCAGGTACGGGAGCGCGTCGCGTGAGATGCGTGCTGCGATGTCCTGGAAATAGGCTGCGTCGTCGCAGACGCAGACGCCGATGACGCGCTTGCCGTAGCCCTGCACCAGATTGGCCAGCTGGAGGCCGGAGAGCGTGCCGCCGGAGCCCGTCGCTACCAGGATCGTGTCGAAGGAAACGCCCATTACCTTCTCCTGCTCCACGATCTCTTTCATGGCGAAATAGTAGCCCAGCACACCGACGCCGAAGGAAGCGCCTTCCGGAATGATGTAGGGTTTATAGCCTTGGGCAGCGTATGCGTCGGCCATCTCCTGCATGATCTCGCCACGATGGTCGCGATACTCGTCGCGCGTGCAGAAACGCACGTCCGCTCCCAGGAGTTTGTCGAGGAAGTAGTTGCCTTCCAACGGGGGCTGCTCGCTGATGCGGAGCAGGACGGCCGATTTGAGGCCCAGATAGGTGGCCACGGACACCGTGGCCCGGCAGTGGTTCGACTGGATGCCGCCGCAGGTGATCAGCAGGTCGCAGCCCTGGGACAGGGCTTCCTGCACGGCAAATTCGAGTTTGCGGACCTTGTTGCCCGACCATTCGCTGCCGGTCTGGTCGTCGCGCTTGATATAGATGTTTTTGCCACACTCCGCCGACCAGCGGTTCAGACGCGTGATGCGGGTAGGAAGATTTGCAAGAGGTAATTTGTTCATAATTTGTCCGTAATTAAACAAGAGCATTTCCAACAAATATAAGTAAATTTGTCGTATGAAACAATCCCTCCTCCCCCTCTTCCTCGCACTTTTCTTCCTGCTGCCCCAGCAGACCCTGGGCGCAACCCGTGACAAGGATCTCGTGCCGATGGCCGATTCCATCAGCCACTATCTCCACGAAAAGACCACCGTCAGCAGCTATGTCTCGGTCGAGAGAGCCAACGTCCTCAACGACGGCACCCTCCGTCTGACGCTGAGCCGCAGCCTGGTGGACCACCCGCTCCGCGACCAGGAAATCGCCGACCTGTATTCCATAGCCAACGAAACCCTGCCCAAGAAATACGCCCAGTACCGGAAGAAAATCTCGCTCTACGCCGACAAGAAGCCCATCGAGTACTACAAGAGCCGCTACTACGGGAAACGGCGCGACGACAAAGCCGTGAAAGACCACCAGCGGCTGGTCGGGACCAAGCACGACCAGATGACCGCCCCGCTTGTGACCCGGACCTCGTCGGCCAACAACCCGACCCGGGGCCTGCAGAACCGCCATATCGCGCTCTGGCAAAGCCACGGCTGGTACTATGAGCAGTCGCTCAAACGCTGGGAATTCCAGCGTGCCCGCGTGATGGAGACCGTGGAGGACCTCTATACCCAGAGTTACGTGGTTCCGTTCCTGGTGCCGATGCTCGAGAATGCCGGTGCCGTGGTGATGCTGCCGCGCGAGCGCGACTGGAACCGCAACGAAGTGATCGTGAACAACGATCCGCCGGAGAAAGGCTACCGCGAAGTCGGCTACTGGACCGCGGCACCCGACACCGGTTTCGCCAATCCGCAAGCCGCCTACCTCTACCAGGAGAATCCTTTCAAGATGGGCACGGCGCGTATGTGCGACCCTGAGATGGAAGGCGACAGCCGGGCCAGCTGGATTCCCGACATTCCGGAAGACGGAGATTATGCCGTCTACGTTTCCTACCAATCCCTGCCCCGCAGCACGACAGCGGCCCAGTACGAAGTCAAGCACAGCGGCGGGACCACGCGCTTCCTGGTCAACCAGCAGATGGGCGGCGGCACCTGGATCTATCTGGGCCGCTTCGGCTTCCGCAAGGGCGCCCACGAGGGACAGGGCGTTTTCCTGACGAACAAGGGTCAGGGCGTGCTGACGGCCGACGCCGTCAAGTTCGGCGGCGGAATGGGCAACATGGCCCGCAGTCCCCTCGAAGTCAAGGAGGGCGACTTCGAGGTGGAGCCCGAAATCTCCGGCTACCCCCGCTTCACGGAAGGTTCCCGCTACTGGCTCCAGTGGGCCGGCTTCAACGACACCATCTATTCGAGCAACCGCGGCCTGACCGACTACAATGACGACTACATGTCGCGCGGCCTGTGGGTGAACACCCTCTCGGACGGCTCCTATCTCAAACCCGAAAAGAAAGGCTACAACATCCCCATCGACCTGTCGTTTGCCTTCCATACCGACGCCGGCACCACGATGAACGATTCGATCGTCGGTACCCTGTCGATCTACACCCGGCTCTCGAACGACGAGGAGAAGTATCCCTATAAGGAGGACCGTGCCATCGCCCGCGACTACGCCGACATCGTCCAGACCCAGATCGTCGACGATATCCGCGCTCTCCACGAACCCTTGTGGAGCCGCCGCCAGCTCTGGGACCGTTCCTATGCCGAAAGCCGGATGCCCGAGGTTCCCGCCATGCTGCTGGAACTCCTCTCCCACCAGAACCTGGCCGATATGCGCTACGGTCTCGACCCGACCTTCCGTTTCACCGTCTCGCGCGCCATCTACAAGGGCATGCTCAAATTCCTGGCCTACCTCAACGGCTTCGACTACATTGTCCAGCCACTGCCGGTGGAAGGCTTTGAAGTCCACCTGGAAGACGGGAAAGCCTGCCTGAGCTGGACGTCTGTCTCCGATCCCCTCGAAAGTACGGCAGATGCCACAGGCTATATCATCTATACCCGCATCGACGGCGGCGGATTCGACAACGGCATGGCACTCGACCAGCCCCACGCCGAACTGGACATCCAGCCCGGCCACATCTACAGTTACCGCATCACGGCGACCAATGCGGGCGGCGAAAGCTTCCCGAGCGAAACCCTCTCAGTGGGCTATGTCTCAGACGAAGCGCCTACGGCCATCATTGTCAACAACTTCGACCGGATAAGCGCGCCCGTGAGTTTTGCAACCCGCGACTCCACCTACGCCGGATTCGACAACAGGATGGACGGAGGCGTCCCCTACCTCTATGACATCTCCTACATCGGAAACCAATATGAATTCCGCCGGAATATCCCCTGGATGGACGACGACAGCGGCGGCTTCGGTGCCTCCGAAAGCAACTATGAAACCAAGGTCCTGGCCGGCAACAGCTTCGACTACCCGGCTGTCCACGGCCGCGCCTGGATGGCGGCCGGCTTCAACTTCGTCTCCGCCAGCCGCAGCGCCGTACTCGGCCATCGCGTGGAGCTGAACCGCTACACCACGGCCGACCTGATCTGCGGCAAACAGCTCACCACGCAGATGGGCCGCCGCGGCGCCACTCCTTTGCGCTATGCCGTCTTCCCGACGGAAATGCGCAATCAGATCGAAGCCTTCACCCGGGCGGGCGGCAACCTGCTCGTTTCCGGTGCCTACATCGCCACCGACCTGTGGGAGCCCGTCTTCGACTTCGAAATCGATACGACCTTGAAAGAGAACTATTTCGATCCCGGAAAAACCTTCGCCCAGGAAGTCCTCCACTATCGCTGGATGACCAACAACGCATCCGTCACGGGCGAAGTGAAAGGCACGCAGAATCCCCTCGGCCTGGAATGGAAGAGCCGATACATCTTCAACACCGAGCTGAACGACAGCGTTTACGCCGTAGAGTCGCCCGACGGGCTGACGCCCGCCGGCGACGGAGCCTTCACCATTTTCCGCTATGCAGAAAACAACATCTCGGCCGGTGTTGCCTACAAAGGAACCTACAAAGTGGTTTCCCTGGGCTTTCCGGTCGAGACGCTGGAGACGCAGCAGCAGATCGACTGCCTGATCGGCGAAGTAGCCGGCTTCTTCCGCCGCTAGAACGCCGACAGGTCGATTTCCGATATCCCGGCGACGGTTCCTATTTCAAAGGAAACGGCGCCGGCCATTTTCAGGGTCACGGTATGTTCGCCGCCGGTGGCATACGTGTGTGTCAGCGTCTTGGCGTACGTTTCTTTCACACCGTCGCCCCAGTCGATTTCGGCATGGATCGAGTTCCCGGCAAGCAGGGGCGCTTCCAGTTCCGTTCCGCTGAAGGTCAGCGAGAGCGTCTGGCTGAACGGCTGGGCCTGGGTGACGCGGACGCCCCGCATCAAATCTTCGCAAACGACATTGACGGAACCCGTGCGTGAAGAAGTACCCGTATTGGCGTCGACCGTGATGGTCAATGTATTGGAACCCTTGTCACCCGATTCGGGAGAGATGTGGATCCACGGGGAAGACGAAGTAGCCTTCCATTTGTAGTTGCACTGGAACGAGATGGAGGTCGAGCCTCCTTCCGACTTGAAGACATACTCGGCGGCACTGAGATCCAACTCAGGTTCTTCCCGGTGACAGGCGGTCAGACCGACCAGCAACAGGGCCGCGAAGGCCAGGATCAGCGACTTTTTCATTTCCATCCCATTGTTAATCTGATTTCCAGTTTGTCATTGCCACGGACCAGGGACAGCGTGTAGCTTCCCTTGGGCAGCAGCGAAGTATCGATATGAAGCTCTGTCCCCATATATCTGACGGCTGCCTGTACGACCGATGCATCTGCACCGGAAAGGTTCCAGTCCACACCGTCTTTCGTGAAGAGGGTCATCATACCGGACGTCTTGGAGTATTGCAGCGAGGTGACATCAGAGAGCGTCTGCGTGTCGAAGACCGGGATTTCAGCCACCACCTCGTCGGTGCGGTCCCAGAGGACGGGTTTCCAGGGTGTAGGATTCTGGACCGACTCATCCTCACTGCAATAGAACAGCTTGATCTTGTCGCCCGAACGGGGATAGACCGGCAGGACGCAGCTGATGTCCTTATAGCCCCGCCAGGAGCGCGGGTTGGTCTCGGCATAGTACTGCGATCCGCACACGAAGTCGCGGATCTGGTCGTCCGCATCGGTCAGCGCCAGGATGAAATAGCCGGAATACGGCGAATTGCCGCCATTGGCGATGCCGCCCACGTTCATTACGAACGGTTTACGGGGCACAATCGGCCCCTTCGGTTCGAGGCCGACATAGACAGTACCGCTGGAGGCAGTACCCGAACGGAGATACAAATAGCTCGATCCGACACCGCCCGCATCGGGCTGGAGGCCGAAGACCGCCGCATGCTTGAAGATATAGGCACGTTTTTCCGACGGAGCGAAGGCAGAAAGGGCATAATAGCCGTTGCTGCCACCCGCCCAGCCCCAGTTGATGCTGAAATAGTCCCGCTCGTCATAGCCGTCGAGCAGGAATGAGTGACCGTAGTCTCCTTCCCGCCGGGCGGAATAGAGCACGGGACGCAGCATCAGTTCTGCCTTGAGCTTCTCGGTCCAGACTTCGTCGTCGTAGAAGCCCCGGTTCTCCATCACGGCACCGGCGTCAAAACCCAGATGGTCGATGGCCTGACGCACCATGTTGCCGGTATTCGAACTCGTGCTGGTGTCGTATTTGGCCTCCACCATCACACCGCAGTCGTACACCAGCCGCGAAACGGCTTCCGCTTCCTCCGGCGTGTACGACGTCGAGTAGTCCATCTTCATCTTGTCCCAGGCATAGGCATGACCCAGCGCGAAACCTTCAATGGTATAGGTTTTCTCGTCGTCGGCCGTATAGGAATAGGAAGGCAGTTCGCCCGTTCCCCGCTCCGGATAGGAGAAGAAGCGGCAAATCATGCTCATAGCCAGTGGGACGCAACCGGCAACGGCACGTTTGCCGTTGACCATCGGAGCCAGATTGTTGAAAGGCTCGCCCTGTCCCCAGACCGGCGTCTCGAGCTTGTGGGCCGGCTCATAACCTCCCGTCCCCGCCTTGGTCGGCGTTTCCAGGGAAGCCCAGGCCAGCATCGCTGCAGGCGTTGCGGGAAGGTCTTCGTTCTTGATCAGATCCACTTGTTCCTGGTAGTCATCCAACCATTCACGCAGACTCTCCGGCATCTTGGCCGGATCGACGAAAGGCCGGGTGAACGAATAACCCAGCACAGGCCGGCAGCGGTCGTCTCCCGCCACGATTACGAAGCCGCCGCCTTCCCGTTCAAAGACGTAGAAAGCCGGATCGGCCGCGGCTTTGGTCTGCGGCGCGAACGGAAGTTCGTGCAGCACGACACGCCTCGGGCTGCGGGCACGGTCGTATTGGAAAAAAGTACGGGCTGCTTCAAGGGCGCGGTCCCGGCCCACTTTTTCAGCCTTCAGCGGCGTGCTTGCCAGCAGGCTGAGAATAAGAAGTATTCCTAAATAGACACGTTTCATCGGCATCGTTTACATGCTCCGCACGAAAATCTCGAGAACGCGGCCCTTGAGGGCACGCCACTTGCCGGCGACCATCGCGAAGAAACTGTCGGTCTGGTCGTCGAGCAGCTGGGACACGGCCTCTTCCCTGCCCTCTGCGGGCAGCGCCTTGACCTTCTCCTGGAGAGCGAGGTCCTGTTCGAGCATCATCCGCTCGAAGAGCGCACGCTCGGGTTCAAGCACCTTGCGCGTCTTGTCCCAGTAGATGGTGGCGATACGGTTCGTTTCGCGGAAAGCCCAGACGGCCGCTTCGGGACGATAGCTGTTCTGGCCGCAATGGCCCAGTTCCACGGGGAGTTTCGTTCCGCCGGCATAGATGGGGAAACGGGGGCTCTGACCGGGATTGTCCAGCGAAAACCACAGGACACCGCCCACTTCGTCGGGCAGCCAGTCACGGCACTGTGCAATCCAGGAATAGGAGCACTGGATCACGGCGATCGTACGGCGGTTTGTCACCGAACCGGGAGCGATCTGGTTGAGCATCGCCCGCATATCGGCCGACATCCAGTTGGAAACCGGCGTCACTTCTTCGTCGTATTCCGTATAGGTCGAATTCGGGTAAGGCGGACTGTTGGGATCCTTGATGCGACGATGCGCCTTGATGCGCAGGTTCTTTCCCATATCGAAGTCCGTACCCTCATAGGTTTCGCGGTAGAAAGCCATCATCATCTCAGGGGTCACCGGCTTCTCAGGCTTGACCGAGAACGGCAGCTCGTCGTCGTCCATCGAAAGGCCGAGCGAAGGGGCAAGGGTACTCAGCACGAAGAACTCACGCACCGAGAAAGGCTTGCGGTCGCCGCCCACGATCTTGTAGAACTTCAGGGGTTCCTTCCCATCCCACAGGCCCAGGGCTTTGGCCTTCTTCTTCAGGTCCTTGCAATACATGAAATGGTCGGGATCGTTGAAATCGATCACACCGATGCGGGAGATATTGGCCGAGATGCCCACGTGGTCGTCGGGGATGCGCTGTGCCGCCCAGATGGCGCCGGGTGCACCCGGGCCGGGGCCGTTGATCTCAAACTGCCAGACCTCATTCGGGTCGGCGACAGTCAGGCACTCGCCCCAGTCGGCATAGCCGTACTTCTCAGCCATTTCACCCATCAGGCGGATGGCATCGCGGGCATTGTCGCAATATTCGAGGGCCAGGCGCTCGAGTTCCTCAATCCAGAAAACGCCGTCCCGGTTGATCAGTTCCCTGCGGCCGTCATAAGTGGTTTCACCGATGGCCAGCTGCTTCTCGTTCATACACGGATAGGCTGCGTTGACGAAACGATAGGTCTGCTGGGCAGGCGGCACGATGCGACCGGTCTCATAGACCCGGCGCATGTCCCAGGGCTCCTCCTTATGCAGGACATTGAAGTAATAGGGTTCGGTCTCCCCCGTCAGGAAAGTCTTGCGCGGTTCGATGGTTACATAGGTACGATAGTAGGAGTCGCAGCAATGGGCGGTCATGACCGATCCGTCACTGGAGGCTTTCTTGCCCACCATGATGGAGGTACAGGCTATGCCGGCAGGAGCCGGAAGCAGCAGCAGGGCCGCCGCGGCGACCAGGATTCTACTGGACAGTTTCATGTTGCGGAAGTTTATGGATCTTGATATTGAAGACGGCATAAGCAATGGCGATCAGGGGCGTAATGAAGCAGAAGATCGCAAAGGGGAAATACGCCATCGTGGCCACGCCCAGCACACTGGACTGGACCACGGCGCAGGTGTTCCAGGGAATCAGCACGGAGCTCACCGTGCCACTGTCTTCCAGCGTACGGCTCAGGACCTCGGGCGCCAGGCCGAAACGTTTATAAACGTCACGGAACATATTTCCCGGCAGGAGGATGGCCATGAACTGGTCGGACAGGGTGAGATTGCAGAAGACACAACTCAGGATCGTAGCAGTCACCAGGCCGCCGGTACGGCGGACGCGGGCGATAATGGCCCGGGTAATGGTCTCCACCATTCCGCAGGCCGAAAGGCAGCCGCCGAAGAGCATTACCGCGATGATGATCCACACGGTGTTGACCATGCCCGACATGCCGCTGGTTGAGGCCAGGCGGGAAATCAGCGGGTCGCCCGCATCGATGGTCACCGGCGAAGACATCATCTTCATCAGTGAGCCGAAAAAGCGGCTGAACCCTGCCACGCCGGGATCGACGATCTGGTCGATGATCTGGGGCTGCGCGAAGAAAGCGAGGACGCCACCCGCCAGTGCCGAAAGGAACAAGGTCACAAGCGCAGGCACCTTTTTGAAAATCATGATGATCGTCAGCACCGGCACCAACAGGAACCACGGTGATATGTGGAATGTCTGATGCAGCGAAGCGAGCTGCTGGTCAATCTCCACGCTGGAAGTCACCGGTACCGTGAAGCCCACGATCCCATAGATCACCAGGCAGATCACAAGAGCAGGAAGCGTCGTGAGCAGCGTATAGCGCACGTGCGTATAGAGGTTCACGCCCGCAATCGATGCGGACAGGTTGGTCGTATCACTGAGCGGAGACACCTTGTCGCCCAGATAAGCACCCGAGATGATGGCACCGGCCAGCCAGCCGGCCGGAATCCCCATAAAGCTCCCGGCCCCGAAAAGCGCCACGCCGATCGTTCCCACGGTCGTCCAGGAGCTGCCCGCCAGCAGCGAAACCACGGCGCAGAGCAGGAAGGTCAGCACGATGAAGATCCGGGGATGGATCAGTTTGAGACCGTACCAGATCATCGTCGGCACAATGCCCGAAAGCATCCAGGTAGCCGTCAGGGCACCGATCGAAAGCAGGATGATGATGGCCGCGGAGGTGGCTTTGAGGTTGTTGCCGACCTGTTCCTCAAACTCGCTCCAGGGCACTTTCAGGGCATAGAGTCCGATCAGGCAGGTGACGACGGCGGCGCCGAAGATGGCAATCTGGGAAGGGCCGCCCGTCAGCTCGTCGCCGAATATGCTCACGCCGACCATCAGCAGGAAGATCAGCACAAGGACCGGGACAAGTGACAGCAGGAGTCCGGGCTTTTTCATGGGTCAGAGCATCTTTTTGCGCCGGAAGATCAGGAAGACCACCAGCACAATCAGCAACATGGCGGTGAGGACGATCAGCAGGTCCCAGTTGCCGCCCGCCAGCGGAAGCTTGATGTTCATGCCGTAGATGCTGGCGATCAGCGTCGGCGGCATCAGCAGCAGGGAGACCAGCGTGAAGATCTTCATGATCTTGTTCTGGGCGAGCTCGATCAGACCGAGCACGGTGTTTTGCAGGTATTCCAGACGCTCGAAGCTGAAGTCCGTATGGTTGATCAGCGAGGTGATGTCTTTGAGCAGGATGCCCAGCTTGCCGTTGATCACGTCGGGCGTCTTGTCGGAGCGCAGGATGCTCGAGATCATGCGCTGCTTGTCGACGATGTTCTCGCGCACCAGCATCGTGTTTTCCTGCAGCTGGTTGATGTCGAGGAGGAATTCCTCGTTGACGTCTTCACCCAGACTCACGCGCTTGCTGTACTGCCCGATTTCCTTCGACATGAGCTCGATCATATCCGCATCCAGGTCGATCCGGTTTTCCAGGATGCCCACCAGCACGTGGAAACCCGTGGGATAGAGCTTCGAGTTGAAGAGGATCCTCCGCTGGATGTCGGTAAAGCTGCGCAGGGGTACCTGGCGGATGGAAGTGATGGTATGGCCGGTCAGCACAAAGGAGACCGACTCCATGGTATAGTTCTCTGAGCTCGGAATCAGGAAGTTCGTGTTGGCGAAGATGGCATCCACCGTTTCGGAGTAGCGCGATGAACTCTCGATCTCCTCGGCTTGTGCGCGGCTTTGCAGGGTCGTATGGAGGAAGACTTCCACGGCGCGCTTCTCCTCGCCCGTGGGGCTGAAAAGATCGATCCAGAGCGCGTCTTCGAGCGAAATCTTCCGCAGGGTCTCCAGCTTCTCGGAGACCTCCGCCTGTCCATTGAGATTATAAAAGATTTTGATCATGTTCCTCGAGTTTTACGTGTGTTACTTTTCCGTGAAACGGAGCCGGACGGCAGTCAACACACACATTCTCGAGGGGTCAGTTTCTCCAGGGCCACGCGCCGGAACTCGGAGAGTCCGGCCCGTTTTTCACTGTCGAGCGTGAAAGAGATGTTGTCCCGCAGATATCTGTAGGCATACTCCCTGGGAAACTGATGATTGTACTTTTCGACGGCCTCGGGGATATGGCGGACGCCATACTCCAGGGCCCGGTTGAACGATTCGATGAAAGCGGGGCTGAGCGGCTTGTTGGCCGTCCAGCAGGCGAAGACGAAGGGCAGCTTCTTGAGCGCGATCCACTCTTCGGCCAGGTCGTAGCGGTAGCGGAATCCCCCGCCCCACGCGAGCGCCTTGTCGCCGATCAGGAGGTAGCAGCACTCAGGTCTGAGTTCCTGCCGCGTGAAGTCGAACGGCGTGAACTTCGGGCTGATATGCCACTTCTCGCGGCACAGGTAGCGGGTCAGCAGCACGGAGGTACGGCTGTCCACGTCGAGCAGGATCTCCTCCACTTCGGCGATCGGGCGGCCGGAGACGACCATCACGCTGGCCACGGGACCGGTGGCGCCGATGCAGAAGTCGGAGACGATGTGCGGGTCGGCCAGGTCGCCGATCGCGCCGACGGGCATGATGCCCACGTCGGCCTTGTCGCTGCGCAGCAGGAGGGCCGACTCGGCAGGGGTGCAGAACTGCATGGCGATCTCTCCGGAGGCCATGCAGGCCTCCAGCCCGTAGATGAACGGGATCGTGTTCAGATAGTTGATCGCAGCAATTCTTACCATATCCTGCAAAGGTACGAATTAATTCTTATTTTACCGTCTCTTTGCGGCGGAAAAGCCACAATCCGATAAATGTGAGCAGGCCGTTGACAATCAGCAGCGTGAAACCCAGGTCGAATCCCAGGTAGCGTTTGCTCAGCAGATTGAACACCAGGCAGAGTACGGGCGCGGCCACGGCGATCCACGGCGTGGCGCCGTCGCGCACCTTATACTTCGTCAGAATACCGAAGAAGAACATACCCAGGAGCGGGCCATAGGTATAGGAGGCCAGTTTATAGACCAGATTGACCACGGCGTCGCTGCTGACGATGAAAAGCACCACGATGATGATCAGGAACAGCAGCGCAACGCCCGCGTGGACCTTCTTGCGGATAGACTCCTTGTGGTTGTCCGTCAAATCTTTACGCTCGTTGAACCGCAGGTAGTCCACGCAGAACGAGGTAGTGAGCGAAGTCATGGCCGCACCGGCGCTCGGATACGAGGCCGAGATCAGGCCGATCAGGAAGAGGATGCCCACCCCTACGCCGAAATACTGGCTGGCGATGGTCGGGAACAATTCGTCGGTCTTGGTGATGCCGAGGGCCTCGAAACCGCCCAGGCTCTGGGCATAGACGCACAGGAGGGCACCCATCAGCACGAAGAAGAAGTTCACGACCACGATGATGACCGACGTGGTGTACATATTTTTCTGGGCTGCCTTGATATCCTTGCAGGCCAGGTTCTTCTGCATCATCGCCTGGTCGAGGCCGGTCATCGCGATGGTCACGAAGATACCCGAGATGAACTGCTTGATGGCATTCGTTCCGTGGCTCCAGTCCCAGTCGAACCAGCTGGTGAAGGTATGTCCGTAGCCCACGGCGCCGGCATTCTCGTTGACCGTACCGCCCACCACGGAAAACATCTCACCGAACGACCAGCCCATGTTCTTGCAGATATAGTAGATGGTCAGTCCCACAGCCAGCAGCATGAAAGTAGTCTGCAGCACGTCGGTCCAGATGATGGTCTTCACGCCGCCCTTGTAGGTATACAGATAGAGCAGCACCAGGAACACGGCCGTGATGAGGGTGAACAGCAGTACGGGCGACAGCTTCTGCGAGAGGCTGTGCGGCATGAAGGCGAAGAACACCACGATGACCACGAACACACGCACGGCGGCCCCCAGGATGCGCGAGACCATGAATACAGCCGTACCGGTCTTGTGCGACTTCGGGCCGAGCCGCTCTCCCAGATAGGTGTAGATCGAGGTGAGATTCATCTTGTAGTAGAGCGGCAGCAGCACCTTGGCGATAATGAAATAGCCTCCCACGAAACCCAGCACCAGCGGCATGTAGAAAAAGTTCTGCACCCAGACATTGCCGGGGACCGAGATGAAGGTCACGCCGGAGATCGAGGCGCCGATCATGCCGTAGGCCACCACGGGCCAGGGTGCTTTCTTGTCGCCGGAGAAGAAGGAATTCGATCCGGCCCTGCGCCCCGTGATCCAGGAGATCAGGAACAGGAGCGCGGTATAGGCGGCAAAAGCCACCAGGAACCATACGAAGGGGAAATCGTGTCGCATAGGTCAGGGTTTGAAGGGTTGTCGGTTGGTGATCGAGCGGCCCAGGGTCAGCTCGTCGGTGTATTCGAGATCGTCGCCAAAGCCCACACCGCGGGCGATGGCCGACACTTTCACGGGGAAGCGGGAGATCTGCTTGTACAGATAATAAGCCGTGGTCTCCCCTTCCATGCTCGTGCTCAAGGCCATCACCACTTCGGTGATGCGACCCTGCGCAAGGCGGTCGCAGAGCGGCTGGATATTGAGGTCGCCGGGGCCTATGCCGTCGATGGGCGAGATGATGCCGCCCAGGATGTGATACAGGCCGTTATACTGGCCGGTGTTTTCGATGCTCAGCACGTCGCGCAGGCTCTCCACCACGCACACCGTTGCGGCGTCGCGGCGGGTATCGCTGCACACGGGGCAGACACCGTCATCGGAGATCATGCCGCAGATCGGGCAGCGACGGATGTCGTTGCGCAGGCGCACCAGGGATCCGGCGAACTGTTCCACGTTCTCGCGCGGTTCGTCGAGCAGGTGCAACGCAAGCCGGAGGGCGGTCCTGCGACCGACCCCGGGCAGCGATGCGAGCTGGTCGACAGCTTCTTCCAGCAAGGCGGAGGAATAGTTCCGGCGGAACATCAGCAGGCGGCGGCGTTATTTGCGTTTGTCCGGATTCTCGGCAAAATAGGTATCCACGGCATTGCGGACGGAGCCGTAGCGAAGCAGCAGGGCCTTGGCTTCGCCGTAGTCTTCCAGGCCGGTCTCGTCCATGATCATCTTCGTGCCGCGGTCCACCAGCTTCTTGTTGGTCAGCTGCATATCCACCATCTTGTTGCCCTTGACATGGCCCAGGCGGATCATCACGGAAGTGGAGATCATATTCAGGACGAGTTTCTGTGCGGTACCCGATTTCATGCGGGTGCTGCCGGTCACGAACTCAGGACCGACGACGGCCACGATGGGAATTTCGGCAGCGGCAGCCACGGGAGCGTCGGGGTTGCAGGTGATGCAGCCGGTCAGCAGGCCGTGGCGGCGCGCTTCCTCCACGGCGCCGATCACATACGGTGTGGTGCCGGAAGCGGCGATGCCGATAACGATGTCGTCGGGCGTCGGACGGTAAGGTTCGATGTCTTTCCAGCCCTGTTCCTTATTGTCCTCGGCTCCTTCGGCGGCACGCCGGATGGCGCTGTCACCACCGGCCATCAGGCCGATGAACAAATCGAACGGGGCGCCGTACGTCGGCGGAATCTCCGAGGCATCGAGGATGCCGAGACGGCCGCTGGTACCGGCGCCCATATAGAAGACGCGGCCGCCGCGGCGCATCCGCTCCACAATACCGTCGACCAGCTTCTCGATCTGCGGGATACACCCCGCCACCACATCCGGAATCTGGTGATCCTCCCGGTTGATGCCCTCGAGCAACTCCCGGGTCGTCATCTTGTCGAGATTCGAATAATTCGAACTCTGTTCAGTAACTTTCATATGATTGAAGAATTATATCATCCCATTCGTTTCAAATAGCCATGCTCGCATGTTTCAATCCAAAAACCTTCGCTTCGCTCATCCCTCCCAGCTTCGCTGGGCCCCTCCCATTCACACGGCCATGGGCGGCCATGGGTTTTTGGCTTGAAACATGTCTCGCTTATGGCTATTTGAATCACCATTCAGGGTCTTCTTTCAGGGTTTACAATAGGTCGTAATCCTTATTTCTTGTTCTTATGATATTCCACCAAGCCGTCGATGGGGGCCTTGAGGATGATGCCCATGCGCATGCCGGCGGCGGCTACGGCTTTTTCGAGGATGTCCTTGTAGTAGTAGGCAACCGAACCCACGAAGTTCACCGGATATTTCTTGTAGTCGTAGTGCACGATGTTGCGGCGCAGGAATTCCTCGAAGCTGCTCTTCAGGAGATTGGCCATGTGCGGATGATTCTTGAACTCGGCGATGAAGGGCGAGAACGAAGCCAGGAAACGGCTCGGCATCGGCTCGCGGTACACCTTCTGGACAATGGTCATGTAATCGAGGCCATAGCGTTTGGTGAATTCCTTCTCGATGGGCGGCGGAAGCAGTCCTTTGATGAAATCGGAGATCAGCCGCTTGCCCAGGTAGGCGCCGCTGGCCTCGTCGCCGAGGATGAAGCCGCCGGCGCGCACGTTCTGCGCAATCCCCTCCCCGTCATAGAAACAACTGTTCGAGCCCGTGCCCAGGATGCAGGCGATGCCCGGCTTGTGACCGCACAGTGCACGGGCGGCTGCCAGCACATCCGACGCGGCTTCGCAGGTCGATCCCGGAAATACCTTTCCGAAGCAGCGCTCCAGCTTGGCAGAGATCTCACCGCCCACCATGCCAGCCCCGTAGAAGAAGATCGCGTCGACCTTCGTCCCGATTTCGGGAACCAGTTTTTCCGTCAGGATACTTTCGATTTCGGCATCTTCCATGAAGACCGGATTGATGCCCACGGTCTCGATCGACTTGACCGAACCATCGTCGCAAAGGGCCCGCCAGGAAACCTTGGTCGAGCCGCTGTCAGCTATCAGTTGCATATTGATTCTATTTTGTAGTTGAAATAACTTACAAATATAATAAAAAAGCGTAGAGTCAGTCCACGTACACGCCGTTGATGCGCCAGTTGCGGATGCCGATCAGCGACATGATGATGTAGCAGACGTACATCACAGACATCCAGTACATGCCGCTGTAGAGGAAGACGCCGACCGTGATCAGGTCGAGGACGATCCAGATATACCACTGACACATATACGACTTGCTCAGGAAGAAGGTGCCGACCATGCTGCCCACGGCGATGAAGGCGTCCCAGTACGGCTGGCTCGGGAAAAGCAGCGTGCCGTGCGTGGTGGCGTACACCTTGAGCATCGGCGCCAGGACGAAGAAGGCGGCCACGGCGATGGCCAGCGTGACGGCGCCGGTCTTCCAGTCGAAGCGTCGGATAGCCACTTTCTGGCCCGTCGGATTGCGTTCGGCGCCATACTCCTCGATGGCCTCTTCCTTGATCTCCTTGAAAGCATGGATGCCATAGAAGGCCATCACGATGTAATAGACCTGGATAAGCGCCATCGACAGGTAGTTGTTGTGCCAGTAGACGAAGATGTTCAGGATCGAGGTCAGGATGCAGACATACCAGAGCAGGCGGGTCTTGCGGATTTCCAGATACACGTAGTAGATCCCCACGAACATGGCGATGATTTCCAGCCAGCCGAAGAGGTCAAGGCCGGCGAAATAATCCAGCACCCGCGACATGACTTACAGACCGGCCAGGTCAAGGACGGTTTTGACGGGCACATCGGCAGGGAACTTCGCCAGGCTGCCGAAATCTTTCAGGTAGATGATGAAACTGGCATACACCTGTTTCGGATGGAAGGACTTCACGAGCCTGACGGCAGCGCTCGACGTACCGCCGGTAGCCAGCAGGTCGTCGTGGACGAGCACAACGTCGTCGGGCGTAATGGCATCGGTGTGCATTTCGATCTTGTCGCGGCCGTATTCCAGCTCGTACTCCATACTTACCGTCTCGGCGGGGAGCTTGCCGGGCTTGCGGATCAGCACGAAGCCCGCGCCCAGGCGCGAAGCCAGCGCCGCGCCCATCACGAAGCCGCGGCTCTCGATGCCGGCGACCTTCGTGATCCCCTTGTCCTTGTATTCTTCGTAGAGGATATCCTCGACCTCCTTGAAGGCCGCGGCGTCCTTGAACAGCGTGGTGACATCCCAGAACAGGATGCCTTTCTTGGGATAGTCGGGCACAGTCCGCAGACTGGCGATCAGGCTTTCTTTGCTCATTATTTCTTTTCGACTAAGGTGATGCGGTACATTTTCGGCCAGTACTTGCCGGTCACGTAGACGGCGCCGCTATGGGGCTCATAGGCGATGCCGTTGAGCACGTCGGTGCGGGCGCGGCGCAGCTGCGGAGGCAGGATGTTGCGAAGATTGATTACGGCGCGCACCTGCCCCGTCGCCGGGTCGATGCGGACGATCTGGTCGGTGCCGTAGACATTGGCCCAGATCTCGCCCTTGATGTATTCCAGCTCGTTGAGATAGGCCACCTTCTGGCCGCGCAGCGTCACGGATATCGTACGCTCGGGCGCGAAGGTATCGGGGTTCCGGAAGGTGATGGTCGAAGTGCCGTCGCTCATGATCAGGCTCTTGCCGTCCGTGGTCAGGCCCCAGCCCTCCCCCAAGTAACGGAAGGAGCCCATCTTCTCCCAGGAATCGATGTCATAGACGAAGCACTCCTTCTCCTGCCAGGTGAGGATATAGAGCCGGTTGCCCAGCACGCACGAGCCTTCGACGAAATACTTACCGTCGAAACCCATACGGCGTTCCACCCGGCCGGTCTTCAGCTCGACCTGCCGGAAGCTCGATTCGCCGTACTGGCCGGCGGATTCATAGAGCACGCCGTTGTGGAAGAAGAGACCTTGCGTGTACGAGGCCTCATCGTGGGGAAGCGCTTCCTCCACCTTGAAACCATACGTCTTGACATTCTGCGCGGAACTGCCGCACGCGGAGAGCGGCAGCGCGCAGAGGACGGCTAGGAGGAAGTGGAAAAGGCGTCTCATCGGTTTGCTGACAGGATTATTGGGAGTATTTCCGGTAGTTGCTTCTCGATTTCTTCACCGGCTCGCAGGTGAGCCCCACGCCGAGTTTCTTGAAGACCTTGCGGTCCACCTCGGAGAGCATGACGGTGCAATGCACCTGGCATCCCTTGAGCTGCGGCAGGCTGTCGATCGCCTTGCGGCAGTTCTCGTCCTGCAGGCTCAGCATCGAGATGGCCACCAGCACCTCGTCTGTGTGCAGGCGCGGGTTGTGGCCATGGAGGTACGACACTTTCGTCTTCTGGATCGGTTCGATCATCTCGGCGGGAATCAGCTTGACCTTGTGCGGGATGCCGGCAAGGTGCTTGAGTGCGTTCAAAATCAGTGCCGCACTCGGGCCCAGGAGCGGGCTCTGCTTGGCCGTGATGACCGTTCCGTCGGGCAGTTCCATCGCGGCGGCGTATTCGTCGCTGCTGGCCTCACGCTGTTTGGCCGCCACCGTCACGCGTCGGTACTCCGTGGCCAGGTTGGCCTGCTTGAGCAGAAGTGTCAACTTATTGACTTCCTTCTCGTTGTCATCGCCTTCTGCCATATTGCACAGACCCGTGTAGTAACGGCGGATCACTTCGTTGTTGGCGGCTTCGCGGCAGACGTCGTCGTCGCTGATGCAGAAGCCGATCATGTTGACGCCCATATCGGTGGGCGACTTGTAGGGATTGCTGCCGTAGATCTGGGTGAAGAGCGCGTCGAGAACGGGGAAGATCTCGATGTCGCGGTTATAGTTGACGGCGATCTGGCCATAGGCTTCCAGATGGAAAGGATCGATCATGTTGACATCGTCCAGATCGGCCGTAGCGGCTTCGTACGCGATATTCACGGGATGTTTCAGGGGCAGGTTCCAGACCGGGAAGGTCTCGAACTTGGCGTAGCCGGCCTTGACGCCGCGCTTGCGCTCGTTGTAGAGCTGGCTCAGGCACACGGCCATCTTGCCGCTGCCCGGACCGGGCGCGGTGACCACCACGAGCGGCCGGGTGGTTTCCACATAGTCGTTCTTGCCGAAGCCCTCGTCTGAGGCGATCAGCTCCACATTGGTCGGATAGCCCTCGATGATGTAGTGGTAGTAAGCCTTGATGCCCAGGCGCTCGAGGCGTTCACGGAATGCGACGGCACTGGCCTGGCCGTTGAAGTGCGTGATGACCACGGAATTGACTTTCAGGTCACGGCTTTCGAATTCCTCGCGGAGGCGCAGTACGTCCACATCGTAGGTGATGCCCAGGTCGTTGCGGACCTTGTTCTTCTCGATGTCGACGGCGGAGACCACGATGATGATCTCCATTTCATCGCGCAGCTGCATCAGCATCTTGAGCTTGCTGTCCGGCTCGAAACCCGGCAGCACGCGGCTGGCGTGGAAATCGTCGAACAGTTTGCCGCCGAATTCCATGTACAGTTTGTCCCCGAAATGAGAAATGCGTTCTTTGATGTGCTCTGACTGGATCTTCAGATACTTATCGTTGTCGAAGCCGATTTTCATAGTCCCGTAAATTCTTTTACGGGCTACAAAGATACAAAAAAATGTTACCTTTGCAAATGGCAAGCTTTTCTGTCGCGCCGCCTTTCGGGGCGGTGAGGAAAGTCCGGACAGCGCAGAGCGCCTCCCTGTGGAAAGCACAGATAGGTGAAAGCTTATGGAGCGCGTAACAGAAAACAACCGCCGGTTTGGCCCGGACTTGTTCCGGGGCCGGCAAGGGTGAAAACGTGCGGCAAGAGCGCACGACCGGCGGCGGCGACGCCGTCGGGGTACGCACCGGAGGGCTGCAAGGCCAAATATATCGGTGTCTGAGGACTGCTCGTCCGAGCCGAGGGGTAGGCTGCATCAGATAAATGACAGAAGCCCTTCCTGGGTACAGAATCCGGCTTACAGGCTTGCCTTTTTTTGAATATGAAACGCATCGTCATACTTGTCACCGCCCTTTTCGGGCTCACCCTGGGCGCCGCCGCCTATGAAAAAGGCGACGCCCGTTTCACGCAGAAAGACGTGGAGAACTTCCAGGAAGTGATGAACCTGGTCGCGGGCGACCGCGACCTGCCGATGGCCGAGCTGGTCATCAAGGTAGCCAAGCATTTCCTCGGCACGCCCTACGTGGCCGGCACGCTCGAGATCGAGCCGGAACGCCTGACCGTCAACACGCGCGAGACCGACTGCATCCTCTTCGTGGAGATGTGCCTCGCCCTCTCGCTCACGGCCAAGGACGCCGAGCCCACCTTCGAAAAGTATGTGGACAACCTGCGGCAGCTTCGCTACCGTGGCGGCAAGGTCGACGGCTACACCTCCCGCCTCCACTACACCTCCGAATGGATCATCCAGGGCACGACAAGGGGTCTTTTCAGCGAAGTCAGCCGCGAGTGCGGCGGTGTCCCGCTCGATCAGAAATTCAACTTCATGTCCACGCACCCGGCTTCCTACAAGCAGCTCAAGGACAATCCGAAAAACGTAGCGAAAATCCAGGCCGCCGAGCAGAATCTCGAGTCCTGGGACTACTGGTACATTCCCAAGGCCGACCTCCCGAAATGCATCCAGAACATCAAGACCGGCGACATCATCGGTTTCAACTCCTCCACGCCCGGCCTTGACATCGCCCACGTAGCTTACGCCTATTGGGAAGGTGACACCCTGACCTTCATCCACGCCTCCTACACCGAAAAGAAAGTGGTCATCAACCAAACGCCGCTAGTGCCCTACACCAACGGCATCAAGGGCCACAACGGCCTCCGCGTGGTCCGTTTGAAAGAAAAATAAAAATAATTTTCCTATTCTCCTTCTTTTGACTATTTTTGCAGTCCCAAACCAGCCACTTTAGCTCAGTCGGTAGAGCAGCGCATTCGTAACGCGCAGGTCGGCAGTCCGAGTCTGCCAAGTGGCTCATAATAAAAGCAGGAAGGCCAAGCCTTCCTGCTTTTATTATGAGCCACTGCCGTGGCATCTTTCCTACCGGGGCACATCCCCGGACCCCTCGTGCCTCGGCACGGTCCGCAATGCGGGTTGCGTTCTTGCCGGCGCGAAACGGATGAGAGCGCCAGTTCGTCCGTTTCGCGAGCAGCCTTCGGCAGATTTCGCCCGAAAACCTTTCGCGAAACGGATGACACAAGTCAACTATCCGTTTCGCGAAACCAAAGAATTCAGGGAGTAGCTGGGCCCGGCTTATACTGGATGGCGATCCACGGGGAGCAAAGCCCATTTGGCACATAACAGCGACATCCTATAGCAACCTGGCTATTCATCGGTCTCCAATAAGAAATTGTTTAAAAAGGGCGTGCGGCCCGAAGATACAAGAAAGGCCGGCGGAAACCGTCGGCCTTCAATTTTAGGGATCACCTACTTTATTATTTCTTGAAGTAGTCGGCTACTTCGTCGGTAGGGACGAGTTCTTCCTGGAACGTATAGGCGCCGGTGCGTTCGGATTTGACCATCTTGATGCACTTGACCACGTTCTTGAGCGAGGATTTGTCACCGCTAAACGTTGCGACAGCTTTCTTTGCCATGGTATAATAAAGTTAGATGTTGATTACTTGATCTCCTTGTGAACGGTGTAGCGCTTGAGGTACGGGTTGTACTTCTTGAGCTCGAGGCGTTCGTTCGTGTTCTTCTTGTTCTTGGTAGTGATATACCGGGAGATGCCGGGAACACCGCTTTCTCTCTGTTCGGTGCATTCGAGGATCACCTGAACCCTGTTGCCTTTCTTTGCCATAACTCAATAAATTAAACGATGCCGATCAAACCTTTCTGACGGGAGGCCTTCAGGGTATCGGCCAGGCCGTTCTTATAGATAGTCTTCATACCCTTGCAGGAGACCTTAAGGGTCACGAAACGCTGTTCCTCTTCCAGCCAGAAACGCTTGGTCTTGAGGTTCGGGGCGAATTCGCGTTTAGTACGTCTCTTGGAGTGGGAAACGTTGTTTCCGATCACTCGCTTCTTTCCTGTAACTTGACAAACTCGTGCCATTTGTGTATCTTTTTATATTATTTTCCAAAGGGGCTGCAAATATCTTGAATTTTCTTCAAAATACCAAATAAAATTTCTCATTTACAAAAACTTCAGCAATCGCCGCCAGCGGATGTTCTGCGGGAATTTCCGGTTCGGGTCGGTCGACATCCAGATGACCCGGGGCTTGCCCACGATATGGTCTTCCGGAACGAATCCCCAGTAGCGGGAGTCCAGCGAATTGTGGCGGTTGTCACCCATCATGAAGTAGTAGTCCATCTTGAAAGTGTAGGTGTCGGTCGCTTCGCCGTTGATGACGAACCGTCCGTCTTCGGTTACTTCCAGGGTATTGGCTTCATACACCTCGATGATGCGGCGGTAAAGCGGGAGGTTTTCAGCGGTCAGGGTCACGGACTCCCCCTTTGCCGGAATCCAGACCGGGCCGTAGTTGTCGCGCGTCCAGCCCATGTCGACGAAGGGGAAAAGCATCACCTCCGAATCGGGATAGTCGGGCGGATAGACATCGACGTTCTGCTCCACGCTCACCACGTTGGCCAAAGCTTTGATTTTTTCGAGTCGTTCGTCAGTCAGCGGCAGGGCCGGATAGCCCGGGAGGGTCTGGCTGAACCAGATCTCGCCCATGTTGAATCCCATCTCCCGGAGGATCACGGGATTGATGGCCGATCCGTCGGTGGTTACGCACCAGGTGTTCTGGATGCCCGCATAATGCTGCTGCGGCTCTCCGTTGACCTGGACCCAGCCGTCCACCACTTGCAGGGTGTCACCCGCTACTGCTACGCAGCGCTTCACATAATGGTCCTTCTTGTCCACCGGACGGACTTTCAGGGGTCCGTAGGTCTTGATGGCGTATTCGCGCGAAGACATGCGCACGTGTGCGTAATAATCTTCGGCGGGCGCCTTGGAAAGCACAGTATCGCCGTTCGGGAAAGAGAAGACGACATAATCGTCTCTCTTCACGTGGCCGAAGCCCTTGAGCCGCCTGTATTTGAACTGCAGGGCGGTCGAGTAGCTCTCCTTGCCCGAGCGGGGCATCGTGTTGTGGACGAAGGGGACGGAAAGCGGCGTCTGCGGCAGTTTCGGGCCGTAGGCCGTCTTGCTGACGAAAAGATAGTCACCCGTCAGGAGGGAACTCTCCATGGAGGAGGACGGAATCTTGAACGCCTGGAAGAAAAAGACATTGATGAAGAAGGCGACCACGACGACGGCGAACAGCAGGGCGTCCAACCACCCCAGTGCCACCTTCAGGCCGTGATGCTTCTGCGAAATCCTGTCGATCCAGGCTTTCAGACGGCGGGACACACAGAACTCGTAGACCACCAGCAGGCCGAACAGCCACCAGTAGTTTCCGATCCAGATGACCCATAACGTCCAGAGTGCGGCCCATATGAAGAACCGCACCCAGGATTTCCGGTCTGTTCCCTTGACGTTCAAGGCACCAAGCTATTTGACAGAGTTGACGATAGCTTCAAAAGCCTTCGGATTGTTCATCGCCAGGTCAGCGAGGACCTTGCGGTTGAGACCCACGTTCTGCTGCGCGAGACGGCCCATGAACTGGGAGTAGTTCATACCGTGCTGACGGGCGGCAGCGTTGATGCGGGTGATCCAAAGCGAGCGGAAGTTACGCTTCTTGGTCTTTCGGTCGCGATACGCGTAGGTGAGACCCTTCTCATAGGTATTCTTCGCAACGGTCCAGACATTCCGGCGGGCGAGGAAGTTACCCCGGGTTTCCTTCAAAATCTTCTTACGGCGTGCTCTCGATGCGACGCTATTAACAGATCTAGGCATAATGATTGGTTTTTTGGATGCCAGCGCCCTGGCTCGCAGGGTCTTTTCGGCTGTACATCCGGTTCTACAATAATTTTAAACTACTTGACTAACAAAGCTCTTACCCGCTTGACATCGGCCTTGTCGATCAAGGCGAAGTGATCCAGGTTCCTTTTCTGCTTTTTCGTCTTCTTGGTGAGAATGTGGCTGTGATAAGCGTGTTTTCTCTTGATTTTACCCGAACCGGTGAGCGTGAAACGCTTCTTCGAACCGGTGTTGGTCTTCAATTTAGGCATAACTTATTGTTTAATTGGTAGTTGGTTATTTCTTCTTCAGCGGGGCGATCATCATGATCATCCGTTTGCCTTCCAACTTGGGCATCTGCTCGGCCTTTCCGTATTCCTCGAGTTCGACGGCGAAGCGCAGAAGCAGCTTCTCGCCCTGCTCGGAGAAGAGGATCGAGCGTCCGCGGAAGAAAACGTAGGCCTTGACCTTCGATCCTTCCTGCAGGAAGCTCTTGGCGTGGTTGAGCTTGAACTGGAAGTCGTGCTCATCGGTCTGCGGACCGAAACGGATCTCCTTGATGACCACCTTCGAAGCGTTCGACTTCTGTTCCTTCGCCTTCTTTTTCTGCTGATAGACGAATTTCTGGTAGTCGATGATCTTGCATACGGGAGGATCGGAGTTAGGAGCGATCTCCACAAGATCCAATTCCCGTTCTTCGGCCATCTTCAATGCCTGTGCGAGCGGGTAGATGCCCTGCTCGGGTACATTGTCGCCCACCACGCGGACGCGCGGGGCAGTGATGGCATCGTTGATCCTGAGTCCGTCGTCTTTGTCTTTCCGGTTCTGCGGGAGCCGCGGATCCGGTTTGCGAGGACCCTGGGGTCTCGGTTTCGGGGGTCGGTAGTTCGTTGCTATGGTCTTGTCCTCCTGTAAGTTAAATTGTTAATACTGTTTATTCTAGTTCGTTTGCAATCTCTTCTTTCATATACTGTACGAAAGCATCCAGCGTCATCACGCCCTTATCTTCCCCACCCTGCTTCCGTACCGACACCGTATCGGTCGCCTGCTCTTTCTCGCCGACAATCAGCAAGAAAGGCATCCGCTTGAGTTCGTTCTCCCGGATCTTCTTGCCGATCGTCACGTTGCGATCGTCTATGGAGGCGCGAATTTCGGAATTATTCAACAAATCGCAAACTTTTTTTGCAAAATCGTTAAATTTTTCACTCACAGGGAGTATCGACACCTGATCGGGGGCGAGCCAGAGCGGCAACTTGCCACCCGTGTGCTCGAGCAGCACGGCCACGAAACGCTCCATCGAACCGAACGGTGCGCGGTGGATCATCACCGGGCGGTGACGCTTGTCGTCGGCGCCCACGTATTCCAGCTCGAAGCGTTCCGGGAGGTTGTAGTCCACCTGGATGGTACCCAGCTGCCAGCTGCGGCCGATGGCGTCTTTCACCATGAAGTCGAGCTTCGGGCCGTAGAACGCGGCCTCGCCGTATTCGACCACGGTGGGCAAACCCTTCTCGGCGGCCGCCTCGATGATGGCCGCTTCGGCTTTTTCCCAGTTCTCGTCGCTGCCGATGTACTTGCTGCGGTCGACCTTGTCGCGCAGGGAAACCTGGGCCGTGTACTTGTCGAACTTCAGCGTGCGGAAGATATAGAGCACGATGTCGATGACCTTGCAGAACTCTTCCTTCAGCTGGTCGGGACGGCAGAACAGGTGCGCGTCGTCCTGCGTGAAACCGCGGACGCGGGTCAGACCGTGCAGCTCGCCGCTCTGCTCATAGCGGTACACCGTACCGAATTCCGCGAAACGAAGCGGCAGATCCCTGTACGAACGGGGCTTCGACTTGTAGATCTCGCAGTGGTGCGGGCAGTTCATCGGTTTGAGCAGGTACTCCTCCCCTTCCTGCGGGGTGGTGATGGGACGGAACGAGTCCTTGCCGTATTTGGCCCAGTGGCCCGAAGTGATGTAGAGCTCCTTGTTGCCGATGTGCGGGGTAATCACCTGCTGGTAGCCGTATTCCTTCTGGACCTTGCGCAGGAACTGCTCCAGACGCTCGCGCAGCGCAGCGCCCTTGGGCAGCCAGAGCGGAAGACCCATACCCACTTTCGACGAGAAGGTGAAGAGTTCCATCTCCTTGCCGAGCTTACGGTGGTCGCGCTTCTTGGCTTCCTCGAGCATGGCCAGGTATTCGTCGAGCATGCTCTTCTTGGGGAAGGTGATGCCGTAGATGCGGGTAAGCTGCTTGTTGTGCTCGTCACCGCGCCAGTAGGCACCGGCGATGTTGAGCAGCTTGACCGCCTTGATGACCGAGGTATTGCGCAGGTGCGGACCGCGGCACAGATCGGTGAAGGCACCGTTCTGGTAGAACGTGATGGTACCGTCCTGGAGGTCGCGGATCAGTTCGCACTTGTACTGGTCGCCTTTTTCCGTATATTTCTTGAGCGCGTCCGCTTTCGAGACGTCCGTGCGGACGAAAGTCTCGCCGCTGCGGGCCAGTTCAAGCATCTTGTCTTCGATTTTCTTCAGGTCGGCTTCCACGAGCTGCCTGTCGCCCAGATCCACATCGTAATAGAAACCGTTCTCGATCGAAGGGCCGATACCGAACTTGACGCCGGGATACAGCGCTTCGAGCGCTTCGGCCATCAGGTGGCTCGAGGAGTGCCAGAAAGTGGCTTTCGCCTCGCGGTCTTCCCATTTGTGGAGTTTCAGTGTCGCATCTTCGAGGATGGGGCGTTCGAGATCGTAAATCTGGTCGCCGACCGATGCACACAACACATCGTTGGCGAGCCTGGGGCTGATGGAGGCCGCGATCTGGTAAGCCGTCACGCCCTTCTCGAACTCTTTGACGTTGCCGTCAGGAAAAGTAATCTTGATCATAATCACTACAATTGATTTGTTCAGTTCATCTTGCAAAGATATGGTTTTTTACCGAGTTTTTTTGATTTCTTGCAAGATTTCCGTACTTTTGCTTTGATATGTGGAAAGCTCTGTTCTATAAATTGAAGGAAGCACTTACTTCCGTCCTTCCCGTCGGTATCATCGTGCTGATTCTTTCCCTGACCCCGCTGGTATCACTGACAGGGCGGGAAATGACCGTCTTCGGCATCTCCGCCTTCCTGCTCATCGTGGGCATCGGCTTTTTCAACCTCGGCGCCGACCTGGCCATGACGCCGATGGGCAAATTCATCGGCGAAGGCCTTACCAAAAGCAAGAAAGCCAGCATCCTGTTGATCATCAGCTTCCTGATGGGCCTGTTGATTACCGTGGCCGAGCCGGACCTCTCCGTCCTGGCCGGACAAGTCAAGTCCATCATGAACGGTTCGCTGCTGATCGTCACGGTCGGCGCAGGCGTAGGCCTGTTCCTGCTCATTGCAGTGCTCAAGATCATCTCGCGTGCCGACCTGACCAGTCTCCTGCTCTACTTCTACATGCTCATCTTCACGGTCGCCGCCCTGGTTTCCAGTTCAGGCAAGGGAGACCTCCTGCCCCTGTCCTTCGACTCAGGCGGCGTGACGACCGGCCCCATCACAGTCCCCTTCATCATGGCCCTGGGCGTCGGTATCGCCCTGACCGTCGGCGGACGCCATGCCAATGAGAACAGTTTCGGCCTGATCGCCCTCTGCTCCATCGGACCGGTCATCGCCGTGATGCTGCTTTCCCTTTTCTCGAAAGGATCCCTTACCTACAATATCCCCGACTATTCCATGGACTCCGTCCTGGAAGCCGGTGTCGGAGGCGTCCTCTGGGAGACCATGGTCGATGTGGGGAAATCCCTGCTGCTGATCATCCTGTTCTTCCTGATCCTCCAGGCCGCCATCCTCAAGCTGCCCGGAAATCAGTTGATTTCGATTGCCATCGGGCTCCTGTTCACCTTCTTCGGCCTGGTGATCTTCCTGGCGTCCGTCGCCGTCGGCTTCATGCCCATCGGCTACAAGATCGGCATCCAGCTGGCCGCTTTCGACAAGACGCTGCTGACCGTCGTCTGCTTCATCATCGGCTTCGTGGTGGTCATGGCCGAGCCTGCTGTCCACGTGCTCAACCAGCAGGTGGAAGAGATCACCAACGGCGAAGTCTCCCGCCGCCAGATGATGACCGCCCTCTCCATCGGCGTGGGCGTGTCCATCGGCCTTTCCATCATCCGGATCATCTTCAACTTCTCGCTGCTGTACTACCTGATTCCGGGCTATCTCCTCTCGCTGGGCCTGTCGTTCTTCGTACCGAAACTCTACACGGCCATCGCCTTCGACTCGGGCGGCGTGGCCAGCGGTCCGCTCACCTCGAGTTTCATCCTGCCGATGGCCATCGGTGCCTGCATCGCCCTCAACGGCGAGGCGGAGGTCCTGTCCCTGGCCTTCGGCATCGTGTCGATGGTCGCCCTCACGCCACTGATTACCATCCAGACCCTGGGTTTCCGTGCCGTCATGAGCCAGAAAGCCCGCAGCAAGGCCGCGATGCGCCGCATCCTGGCCTCTGATGACGAACAAATCATTTACTTCGAATAATGGCTGAATCCCGTCCATACGTCAAGAACGTGGCTCCCGCCAAGCTGGAGCTGCTGATCACCATCGTCCACGCCGAGAAGGTCCGCTACTATACGAACCTGATCCAGGAAGAGGCCGGCGTAAACCTGCAGTTGACCTCCCAGGCCAGCGGCACCTCGGAGAAAGCCATCATGAACTACCTCGGCCTGAACCAGTCCACCCGGACCGCCATCTTCAGCATCATCCGCGAAGACAAGATCAAGGATACGCTGGAACTGCTGGACGAGAAGTTCAATACCATCAAGGACGGCGGCGGCATCGCCGTCACCGTTCCCCTCTCGAGCATCATCGGCACGCTCGTTTACGGATTCCTGAGCAACGACAAACGCACCATCAAACAATGAACAAGAAGAAATACGAACTGATTTTCTGCATCGTCAATGCCGGTTTCGCCCTTGAGGTGATGGAAGCCGCCAAGAAGGCCGGTGCCACCGGCGGTACCATCATCCGCGGCAGGGGCACGGCCAATCCCGAAGCAGAAGAATTCTACCAGATAGCCATCCAGCCCGACAAGGAAATCCTCTGGCTCATCGTCCCCAAGGAAATCAAGGACGACGTGATGCATCGCATCTACCAGGACGCCGGACTGGCCAGCAAGAGCAAGGGCATCGCCTTCTCCATTCCTGTATCCCACGCCGTCGGCCTTCACGAAGAAGGGAACGACCCCAAGCAGTCAGAAGAGGGGCCTGAAGAAAAGAAGGAGGAAAAGAAATAATGGAACCCGACACCACCAACTCCAAATGGAGCCTCGCCGCAAGGGACGGCCTGATCCTGGCAGCAGTCACCGTCGTCGTATCGACCCTGACATTCCTGACCAAAAACACCTTCCTCAGCACCCTGCTGTGGCTGGTCAAACTGGGCGGCAGCATCTGGCTGCTGAGCGTCATCATGAAGCGCTATGGCAAGGAACATCCTGATGAATCCACGTTCAGCTACGGCGTGATCGTCTGCGTGTTCTCGGCCATTGTCTGCGCCGTATGGGCTTTTGTCGAATACCAGTTCCTCTTCCCCGGCGCCGTGGCGGAAGCCTTCGAGCAGATGTACACCCAGTTCGAGCAGATGGGCGCATCCCTCCCCGACGAAGTGGGTGACATGGTCCTCAAGATGGAAGACAACTACGCACAGATCAACTGCATCACCACTTTCTTCTGGTGCATCCTCCTGGGCCTGGTCTTCAGCGCCATCCTCTCCCGCGGCCAGCGCAACAAGAGCGTCTTCACCGAAGAAGAGATGCACCAGAACAACGAAGACGAATTCAATTTCTAGCCCATGGACCTCTCGATCGTCATCTCGCTCTTCAACGAAGAGGAATCGCTCCGCGAACTGGTCGAATGGATCAACCGTTCCCTGGCTCCGCACAAGTATACCTATGAAATCATCATGGTCGATGATGGCAGCACCGACCGTTCCTGGGAAGTGATCAGCGCCCTCTCGGAGCAGTATCCCCAGATCCGCGCCATCGGCTTCCGCCGCAATTACGGCAAATCCGCCGCCCTCTACTGCGGGTTCGAGGCTGCCCAGGGCGACATCGTGGTCACGATGGATGCCGACCTGCAGGACTCCCCCGAGGAAATCCCCGAGATGATACGGATGATCCGCGAAGACGGCTACGACCTGGTCTCCGGCTGGAAGAAGAAACGCTACGACAACGTAGCGACGAAGAACCTGCCCTCCAAGCTCTACAACGCCACGGCCCGCAAGGTCACGGGCATCAAGTTGCACGACATGAACTGCGGGCTGAAGGCCTACCGGAACGAAGTGGTGAAGAACATCGAGGTCTACGGCGAGATGCACCGTTTCATCCCCTACCTGGCCAAGAACGCAGGTTTCAACAAGATCGGCGAGAAAGTGGTCCACCACCAGGCCCGCAAATACGGCAAGAGCAAGTTCGGCATGAGCCGTTTCATCCACGGTTTCCTCGACCTGCTCTCGATCTGGTTCCTCCAGAAATTCGGCAAGAAACCGATGCACCTGTTCGGCGGCATCGGCACCCTCCTGTTCCTTGTCGGCGCAGTGCTCGCCATCTGGCTGATCGTGGCCAAGCTTGTCGCCCAGTCGCACGGAGCGCCTTTCCGCCCTGTCGCCGACCAGCCGCTCTTCTTCCTGGCCCTGGTCGCCGTCCTCCTCGGCGCCCAGCTCTTCCTGACCGGCTTCCTCGGTGAACTGGTCGCCCGCAACGCCCAGGACCGCAACCGCTACAACATCAAGCGCACCATCCGCTAATAGCTAAATGCTCCGCAGTCGGGCTCTCCCCACGCGCGGCAGGTTCTTTCAGATTTGCACCGTACCCCTCCATATTGGAATCACGGTGCAAATCTAAAAGAAGCTTACGGCAGATTATCAGTACATGAAACAAACCCTAACAACAAGAAAGCGGCCGCCGTTATGTAAAACACTCTTTGTTAACGGTAACTACGAGTGCAGCGATTTCGGTAATTTGAAGTGCAGCGTTTTCAGTAACAAGAGTACATCATTTTCGGTAACAATGATGCAGCAGTTTCGGTAACAACGCTACAACACAAGCAAA
>Ga0208297_1000217_pt1 | contig 148006 bp, 98 predicted proteins | sample LMS_cellobiose_e_FD_187367 | JGI IMG/M metagenome (GOLD analysis project Ga0208297, IMG submission 187367) | Rumen-fistulated moose microbial communities from Alaska, USA - LMS_cellobiose_enrichment (SPAdes) (version 2) | ecosystem: Host-associated > Mammals > Digestive system > Stomach > Rumen... | reverse complement strand
TTGAGATAACGATGTCGTATGTCCCGGCAGGAGAAGCTGCTGTAGCCGTACAAGAGATTTCGGGTTTCCCCGTCAGCGTCCCTCCGCTGACCTCGTACTCGAACGTCGGGTTCTCGTCGCCGTACTTCCGGGTGTAGCTCTTGGCTGTTACGACGATGGCATCGGCCTCGGTGACGATGAGCTTGCCGTCAGTGTAGGTGATGGCGTAGTTCGCAGCCTCAGCTCCCGAGACCTTGACGGCGTACTCTCCCGGAGCGGTGGCCTCGTCGGCCTCGCAGGCAACGACGGGCTGCTTGGTGAGCACGTCCTTCGTCTCGTTGTTCCTGAAGCCGTCAAACGTCAGCGTAAACTCGGGCAGGGGGTCACCCTGCTTCTTGGTGTACGTCCCTGCGGAAATGGTGAGAGGAGCCTTCTCGACGGTCAGCTTGCCCGACACGAACGAGACGTTGTAGTTCTCGACTGTTCCCTTTGAGATAACGATGTCGTATGTCCCGGCAGGAGAAGCTGCTGTAGCCGTACAAGAGATTTCGGGTTTCCCCGTCAGCGTCCCTCCGCTGACCTCGTACTCGAACGTCGGGTTCTCGTCGCCGTACTTGCGGGTATAGCTCTTGGCGGTGACGACGATGGCATCGGCCTCAGTCACGATGAGCTTGCCGTCAGTGTAGGTGATGTCGTAGTTCGCAGCCTCAGCACCCGAGACCTTGACGGCATACTCCCCTGGAGCGGTGGCCTCGTCGGCTTCGCAGGCAACGACGGGCTGCTTGGTGAGCACGTCCTTTGTCTCGTTGTTCCTGAATCCGGAGTAGGAGAGTGTAAACTCAGGCAAGGGGTCACCCTGCTTCTTGGTGTATGTTCCTGCGGCAATGGTGAGCGGCGCCTTCTCGACGGTGAGCTTGCCCGCCACGAACGAGACGTTGAAGTTCTCGACAGTTCCCTTTGAGATAACGATATCGTATGTCCCGACGGGTGAAGCAGCCGTAGCCTCGCATGAGATTTCGGGTTTCCCCGTCAACGTCCCTCCGCTGACCTCGTACTCAAATGTCGGGTTCTCGTCGCCGTACTTCCGGGTGTAGCTCTTGGCTGTTATGACGATGGCATCGGCCTCGGTGACGATAAGCTTACCGTCAGTGTAGGTGATGGCGTAGTTCGCAGCCTCAGCTCCCGAGACCTTGACGGCATACTCTCCCGGAGCGCTGGCCTCGTCGGCCTCGCAGGCAACGACGGGCTGCTTGGTGAGCACGTCCTTCGTCTCGTTGTTCCTGAAGCCGTCAAACGTCAGCGTGAACTCAGGCAGGGGGTCACCCTGCTTCTTGGTGTACGTCCCCGCGGCAATGGTGAGCGGCGCCTTCTCTACGGTGAGCTTGCCCGCCACGAACGAGACGTTGAAGTTCTCGACGGTTCCCTTTGAGATAACAATATCGTATGTCCCGACGGGTGAAGAAGCAGTAGCCTCGCATGAGATTTCGGGTTTCCCCGTCAACGTCCCTCCGCTGACCTCGTACTCGAACGTCGGGTTCTCGTCGCCGTACTTTCGGGTATAGCTCTTGGCGGTGACGACGATGGCATCGGCCTCGGTGATGATAAGCTTACCGTCAGTGTAGCTGATGTCGTAGTTCACAGCCTCAGCACCCGAGACCTTGACGGCATACTCCCCTGGAGCGGTGGCCTCGTCGGCTTCGCAGGCAACGACGGGCTGCTTGGTGAGCACGTCCTTCGTCTCGTTGTTCCTGAATCCGGAGTAGGAGAGTGTAAACTCGGGCAGGGGGTCACCCTGCTTCTTGGTGTACGTCCCCGCGGCAATGGTGAGCGGCGCCTTCTCGACGGTGAGTTTGCCAGCCACGAACGAGACATTGAAGTTCTCGACGGAGCCCTTCGAGATAACGATATCGTATGTCCCGACGGGTGAAGCAGCCGTAGCCTCACATGAGATTTCGGGTTTCCCCGTCAACGTCCCTCCGCTGACCTCGTACTCGAACGTCGGGTTCTCGTCGCCGTACTTTCGGGTATAGCTCTTGGCTGTTACGACGATGGCATCGGCCTCGGTGACGATAAGCTTACCGTCAGTGTAGGTGATGGCGTAGTTCGCAGCCTCAGCTCCCGAGACCTTGACGGCATACTCTCCCGGAGCGCTGGCCTCGTCGGCCTCGCAGGCAACGACGGGCTGCTTGGTGAGCACGTCCTTCGTCTCGTTGTTCCTGAAGCCGTCAAACGTCAGCGTGAACTCAGGCAGGGGGTCACCCTGCTTCTTGGTGTACGTCCCCGCGGCAATGGTGAGCGGCGCCTTCTCTACGGTGAGCTTGCCCGCCACGAACGAGACGTTGAAGTTCTCGACGGTTCCCTTTGAGATAACAATATCGTATGTCCCGACGGGTGAAGAAGCAGTAGCCTCGCATGAGATTTCGGGTTTCCCCGTCAACGTCCCTCCGCTGACCTCGTACTCGAACGTCGGGTTCTCGTCGCCGTACTTTCGGGTATAGCTCTTGGCGGTGACGACGATGGCATCGGCCTCGGTGATGATAAGCTTACCGTCAGTGTAGCTGATGTCGTAGTTCACAGCCTCAGCACCCGAGACCTTGACGGCATACTCCCCTGGAGCGGTGGCCTCGTCGGCTTCGCAGGCAACGACGGGCTGCTTGGTGAGCACGTCCTTCGTCTCGTTGTTCCTGAATCCGTCAAACGTCAGTGTAAACTCAGGCAAGGGGTCACCCTGCTTCTTGGTGTACGTCCCCGCGGCAATGGTGAGTGGCGCCTTCGTGATGGTCAGCGTTCCGTTTACGTACGTGTCGTTGTAGTTCTTCACGCTGCCCTTCCTGATGACGATGGGATACTCTCCAACGGGAGAAGTGGCTGTGGCTTCGCAGATGATCTCGGGCGTGCCGTCCAACGCAGCACCCTCTACGGTATATTCAAATGCCGGGTTGGCTTCGCCGTATTTCCTGGTATAGCTCTTGGCGGTCACTGTGACAGGGTCAGCCGCAGTAATGGTCAGTGTGCCCTTCACATAGCTTATCTCATAGTTGCCTGCCTCTGCATCACTCACCGCTATGTCATACGTCCCCGGTTCGCTGGCTGATGTAGCGGAACAGGTTATGCTCGGTTGCTTGCTGAGCACACTGCCCGTCTCGCTGTTCTTGAAACCGCTGAACTCAGCCTCGAAGGTGGGCAGAGCCTCACCCTGCTTGATGCTGTAGCTCTTCGCAGTAATCGTCAGCGGAGCCTTCGTGACGGTCAGCGTACCGTTGACATACGTATCCTTCGAATTGGTGACAGAACCTTTCTTTATTACAATGGGATATTCACCGACGGGGCTTTCTGGAGTAGCTTCGCAGGTGATCTCCGGCGTGCCGTCCAGTTCTGCACCTTCCACGGTGTATTCAAATGCCGGGTTAGCCTCGCCGTATTCGCGTGTATAGCTCTTGGCGGTCACCGTGACGGGTTTTACTTCTTGAACGGTAAGCACCGCAGTGACATCATCCGAAGTATAGCGTGCCGCACTTGGGTCTGTCAGCACAATGTTCTTCAACGAGATGCTGTATTCGCCGATGGCGATATCGCCTTTTACCTTCAGGGTCAGCGTCAGTACAGTACCGCTATTACCTGAAAACGTGGCATTCGTCATGGAGCTGTACACCAGTCGGATTGCACCGTCTGACATCTCACGCGATGAGACGCTATGCCGCTTGGCTGTCGTGCGGGACATCTCCATAAGATAATCACCGTATTCGTCCACGCCGGCCTCCACCCCTTCGGGCAGATAGAGGTCACATTGGAAGCCCGATATCTTATCCTCATTGGTAAGGATGATGGGCAGCGTGGCCTCTGTAGTGCCAGCGTCCAGCGTGATATTCTGGAGTTCCAGCTTGTTCGTACCGGCAAAGGCTTTGCCGTGGGAGAACATTCCCACGACAAAGCATAACATGATATATAAAATATGACGTTTCATACATAAGACATTTTAAAGCGGGTTATTTACAAACAGCCACTTTCCTGTTGTTCACCAAGTAGATGCCAGCGGGCAGATTCACGGTCGTCTGCCGGCCAGCAGCCAACTGAACCTCGGCAACGGTCGTGCCGTTCATGGCGACGATGCGTACCGTCTGACTCTGAGTGGCACTCAGAGTCAGGGCACCACCTGCGGCAGAGAAGTTCAGTTCCTTTCCACCGACCTTGGCCATACCCGTTGTGCCACTCACCCGTGCTCTGGCCGGAGCAGCCTCATGACGGACGGCCTTCGTATCGGACAGTACCACGTTGCTGATAACAGCCTCACCGTCGATATGGCCGTCAGCCTCTACGCGCAGTCTCAGCACCGTGCCTTCGCGCAGTTCGGCATTTGTCGTGGAGGCGCAGATGATGCGGTAGGTGCCATCCTGGCGCTGGATGCTCCAGCTGCCATGCTGTGCGCTCTCGGTTTCCACACCGTCTGCCATCAAGGAAATGCCCTCGGGCAGGGTCAGGTCGAGCTGCAGACCAGTAAAGCTGCGGTTGTCAAGCAGCTCTATCAGGAGTTCACCATTCCCGTTGTCGGTCATGCCCACCAGGCGCTCCAACAGGGCAGGGCTTCGGCGGGCCTTCACGCTGCTGCTCTCCTGGGTGAGGATGACATTCACCAGAGCCGAGTAGTCATTGATTTCTACCACGCCGTTGCCGTCCATATCAGCAGCGTTGAAAACTAGGCTTGCATCAGCATTCTCCAGAATAAAGCGAACTACACCCGACAGGTCGGCCACGTCGATATGACCGTCGTCGTTCACGTCGCCCATCGTATAGTTGGACACGGAGATGATGCTCGTCACGTCGGGAGCCACATAGCGCACAGCCGAGACATTCGTCAGGATGATGTTCTTCAGCGATACCTCATAGTCATCGGGAGCCATGCTCTTCGAGGGGAAGAGGACGAGCTGGAGAATCTCACCGTTGTTGCCGGTAAAGGTAGTATTGGAGGACGAGGCCACCACTACGCGCAGTGCGCCGTCGCTCATCGTCTGCGACGACACGCTGTGGCGTGTTGCAGAGGCACGGTCGGAGAGGTTGATTACCGCATCGCCATACTCATCCTCGGCCAGGGTCATGCCTGCGGGCAGATAGAGGTCGAACTGCAGGCCGCTGATGGCATCTGTATTCGTCATCTCGATGGGCAGACGGAACTCGGCACCCGTAGCGGCCTTCATGCTGCTGGGGAAGATGATGATGTTGTCCTTCTGCGTCTCGTTTTTCACCTGCTTCAATTTGAACGACTTGATGGCCGTCTGAATCTGGTCGGTGCAGTCCTCCACTTCCTCTGTCGTCATGTTGTCCGAGATGCGCGCCAGCACATCCTTGATGACGGCCATCAGAGCAGCCTTCGCACCCTTGCGGTAATTACCCGGCTCGTTGCCCTCAACGGCATTGTTATAGAATGTCTGGGCCTCAGCCACCAGGGCTTCCAGCGCAGCTATCTCTTCGGCTGTGGCCTTGGGCTCAGAACCGATACCTATCACGTTGGCGAACTGCTTCCAGATGTCAGCCTTCGTGTAGTCCGTTACGGCAGAAGCCGGTACATGCAGCGTGGGCGTGGCATAGTCGGGGAACGTGTTGGCGTTGATGGTGGCCGGAGTCGTCGGCAACATGTAGATATTCCCCAGCTCGATGCAACCCTCGAAGACTCTCTGCCCTATTTCGGTAACGGAAGCCGGCAGCTGTATCTTTCTCAGGCTACGACAATTGTTGAAGCAACAGTCACCCACAGAGGTCAGGACATTGCTCTTTATCTCCACAGAGGCCAGTTTCGTACAATTCATGAAAAGGCCTTCACCATAATAATCATTGCCATATATGGTTTTCAGTCCTGTGCCGATGACAACGCTTTTCAGAGACGAGCAGTCCATGAAAGCATACCCCAAGGACTCCACGCTGTTAGGGATGACGATGCTCTCCAATGAAGTGCACGCCTGGAATGCTCCGTCTCCGATAGATGTAACCTTGCCAAACTCAACGTTCTTTAGACTTTTACAATTATTAAAGGCTTGATGCGGAATAGCAACCACCGTATTGTCGAACACAACTGATTCGAGAGCCGTGTTGCCACTGAAGACATTACCTCCTAAGGCGGTCAAGCCCTCAGGAATAAGAACCTCTTTCAAAGAAGTACAGCCGGAGAAGGCATCATGTTCAATCGTCTTCAACGACGACGGCAGGCTAATGGTTTGGAGACCGGAGCAGCCGAAGAAGGCATACTTTTCTATCGTCTGCAAGGTGTTCGGCATAGAGATGTCTTTAAGCATCCGGCAGTTATTGAAGGCATTGTGTCCGATGGTCTGCAAGGTGTTGGGCAACGTCACGCTTTCAAGAGCTGTACAGCCATAGAAACAATAGATGCCGACGTTTGTCGTGCTAGGCAGTTTTATGGATTTCAATGAAGTGCAACCTTCGAAGCATCCTTGCTCTCTCGAATAACCATTATAAATTCCTGACAGTTTAACCACCGCATTACCCAAATCAACGTCTGTAAGGGCTGTACAATCACAAAATGCAGCCGTCATCCTGACCGGTGCATTCTCCACATTCACTTTCGTGAGGCTCTTGCAGGCATAAAAGGCAAAGGCATTGATGTCAGTCACCGACTGCGGGATGGTCACTTCTGTCAATGATGAATTCTGAAATGCATATTCCCCTATGGTCGTTAATGTAGTCGGTAATGCTATTGAAGTTAAAGGGCAACCACTGAACGCATACGCCCCGATAGCTGCCAGAGAAGAAGGTGCGGAGAAAGTGACTTTGCTCAAAGGACAACTAGAAAATGCATAACCTCCGATGTAACTTACAGAGGCTGGAATCATCAGTTCCTTGATGGCACAACCATCAAATGTATGGTCGCTTATGGTGGTCAACCCTTCAGGCAGCGTTACATCATACAGACGAGAACAACCTCTGAAGGTTGTATTCAACTGGGTCACAGAAGCAGGAATAACCACCTTTGTCAGTGACGTACACTCACGGAAAGAGCCATAGTCAAATCCACCCCCTCCCCAATAACCTGAATGGCCAAAGCCTGTCACGGCATTTCCGAGATCCACCGTTTCCAAGCCCGTACACAGGTAGAAGGCATCATAGTCGATGAATACCGCCGCATTGTCAATGACCAATGACTTCATAGCGGAGTTCTCACAGAAACTGCCACTTCCCATTGTCTTCACAGATTTAGGAATAAAGACATTTGTGATGGCTGTTTGCCGAAACGCATCAGTCTCAATCACCGTGGTGTTTTGGCCCAAAGTCATTGTCTTCAAGTTTTCACAGGAACGAAAGGCGCCGTTTTTAATCTCCATCAGTGCATCAGGCAGCTCGACCCCCGTCAGACTCTTACACTCGCGGAAGGCATTGCTTCCCATGCTGCTGAGGGTAGAGGGCAAGGTGATGCTCTTCAGGCCACTGCTCTGGAAGGCACTTTCGCCGATGGTGGTCAGGCCCTCCGGCAGCACAATGCTGGTAAGTTCGGAGTTGGAGTTGAAAGCTTTGTCGGCCACGCTGGTTACAGCATACGGCTTCTCGCCGTTTGTGACCGACGGAGGCACAGTGACATCGCCCGAATAAGCATAAGTGCCGTTGCTGACGGCAACCGTGTTGGAACTCGTGATGGTATAGTAGATACCATCCACTTCAAAATCGAATGCCATGCCCTGTATGGCTGACACAAGCGCAAGGAGCGCAAAAAGAATCTGTTTTCTCATTGTAGTAATTTTGTTTTGAGATGAATGAAATAGGTTTACTTGGCTTCAATTGGACATAAAAAAGGAAAGGCGTGTAACCACTTCTGCTTGCTATCTATCGGGGTTACCGCCAAGTACCTATCACATTCACAAGTTTCCGTAGTCCACGCCTAAACAACGTGAACTTTCTGGCAACTTGTCTCATGTGATCTCACAGACTCTTCCGAGAAAGAGGTCTGTCCTATGAAGAATATTGGCGGTATTCCGATAGAGTGACAAGAGCTAAAAGCTCATCTTTCCACTATGTAACGGGAACAGTGCTGTGCCTGTTCAGGCTTCAGCAGCTTAAGTGTTCCCCTGCGGGCAGTCCGCACCTGTGCGTCCTCAGCCCTGTTTGTTCATTGTTTTCTTTTGATTGTTGTTCTGAATTTAAGCGTTAAATGAATACGGTTCGTTCATCTGATAATGTGGGGGGAGAAGTTCCACCCCGCTCAACTTTGCGGGACAAAGATAGGTATTCTTATTGTCAGTGCAAAAGAAATTTCAAAAAAGTTTTCGAAGGAGGGATAAAAGGGTAATAGGACATGCCATCCTTTGACGTGCTTTGGGGGTTTACGCTCCGGCGTAGTCCAAGGAATTGCGATGGATGGCGAACAGATAGCACTCAGTGTGCTTTTCAGTTGCGCAAAAAACGGGAGGATTATTTAGTCCTCCCCGTGTATGCGTCGATGGCTGTGTTGTCGAAGGGTTGGGCAAAGAACTTCTCGGCAGCCTTATCGACGGCAGCCGACCAGGGTTGCGGGCCACCGGCGCTTTGTATGACCCAGAGCCTGAGTTCCTTCTTGTGCCAGTTGACGGAGCAGTTGGTTCCCCACGCGCCGCCGTGTCCGAACCATGCGTTTTCGCTATCCTCCACCGGTGCCGACAGGCCGAGGGAGTAGCCGCTCATTCCCTTGGGGCGGGTGGAGAGGGCCAGGATGTTCTTGACCGTCTCCTCCTTGAGGATGCGCACGCCATTGTCGCCCACGCCCAGATTCATCAGCATCTTGTAGAACTTCAGCTGGTCGTTGGCTGTTGTCCACAGCCCCGCACCTGCCGAGGGAAACACATGGGAATCGTTGTACGGGCGCTGTTCCCATCCCATCTCTTCGCGCCACTCCGCAGGAGCATCCGCCTTGTATTCATAGAGTTCTATTTTTTTCTTGAGCTGCTTGTCGGTGGGCCAGAACCACGTCGATTTCATGCCCAGCGGCTCCAGCACCTCCTTCTTGAGGTACTGCTCCCACTTCATGCCTGTGATGACCTCCACGACGGCGGCTCCGATGTCGATGCCCGTGTTGGAGTAAAGCTCGCGTGTTCCCGGCTCGAACATAAGGGGCGATGCGGCTGCAATGGAGGCCGTCTGGCGTAGGGGAGCGCCGCCCGACCATCCGCCGCCGCGGACATCGCTGCGCTTGGCGCTAATCTCGAAGGGGAAGCCGCCTGTGTGGTTGAGTACCATGCGGATGGTCAGCACGTTCTTCGCTTTGTGGAGTGTCTTGATGCCGTCTTTCTCTCCGTCCAGCACCCACAGCTCGCCGAACTCAGGCAGATACTTCGATACGGGGTCGTCGAGCGACAGCCGTCCCTCCTCCACCAGCTTGGCTATCGTCACGCCGCAGAATCCCTTTGTCTGCGAGCATTGCATGAAGACGTTGTCCATGCGGATGGGGCGCTTGGCCGCCACGTCGGCATAACCGATGCAGCAAGTCTCCTGTATGCCATCGTGATAGAAGACACTGATGGCACCAGCCAGCTGCCCGCTGCTCACATAGGGTTGCAGCACTTCCTGTGCATAGTGTGTCTTGGAGTCTTTCGGCCCTGTTTTTGCTGACACCGTCAGACAGAACGATGCCATCAGCAGAATCATTACCTTTTTCATACTTGATAAACGTTTAATGGTCAATGGTGAGTTTCCGATTGTCAGTTTTGAATGGTGAATTATGGACGGACCTTTTCTTCCTCGAACGAGTGGAGTAGGGTGATTTCGTCGGGCCAGAGGCTTTCGTCGGGCGTTTCGAGGATGAGGGGGATGTCGTTGAAGCGCTCGTCGCGCATGAGGGTACGGAAGAAGTCGAGGCCGAGCAGCCCCTGTCCGATGCTGTGGTGGCGGTCCACGCGGCTGCCGAGGGGCTTCATGCTGTCGTTGAGGTGGATGGCGCGCAGGTAGCTGAAGCCGACGATGTCGCCGAACTCTTTCCAGACGCTGTCGTAGTCGTCCTTCAGGTCGTAGCCGGCGGTGAAAGTGTGGCAGGTGTCGATGCAGATGCCCACGCGGCTCTTGTCCTCTACCTTATTTATAATATGGGCGAGGTGGTAAAACGAGAATCCCATGTTGCTGCCCTGTCCGGCGGTGTTCTCAATCACTGCGGTGACGCCCTGCGTCTTGTCGAGGGCGAGGTTGATGCTCTCGGCGATGCGGTCGAGGCAGTCGTCGTCGCTGATTTCGCGCAGCGAGCTGCCCGGGTGGAAGTTGAGCATCGTCAGCCCCAGCTGTTCGCAGCGGTGCAGCTCGTCGAGGAACGAGGCGCGCGACTTCTCCAGTCCCTCCTCCTGCGGATGGCCCAGGTTGATGAGGTAGCTGTCGTGGGGCAGGATGTACTGTGGCGCGTAGCCGAGGTCGGCACAATGCTGCTTGAAGGCATCGATGCTTTTGGTGGAGAGGGGGGCAGAGAACCATTGCCGCTGGTTCTTGGTGAAGAGGGCAAAGGCGGTTGCGCCCACGGCGTGGGCATTGAGGGGGGCTTGTTCTACGCCGCCCGAGGCGGAGACATGAGGACCGAGATGCTTCATTTTATAATTGGATGGATGATGGATGATGTACGATGTACGATGGATGATGGACGATGGATGATGGATGATGGACGATGGATGATGGATGATGGACGATGGATGATGGATGATGGACGATGGATGATGATGAATGGAAATGGCTTGTTGCGTCGGCAAAAGTACAAAAAAAATCCCAATACCTCACTCTTGGCGCATATTTTTATATGTGTACAAAAAAATTCCTAATTCCTAATTCCTAATTCCTAATTTTATTATACCTTTGTCCCCAAAATCATCATTAAAACCTGATTACATGAAGAAAATCTTTACCCTCATGGGCCTGATGGCCCTGTCGCTCCTTGGCGCTCGCGCTGAAGTTGAGATGGGCCAGGATGTGACCACAATGATTGCCGACCCCGGCATGGAAGCTGTTGCTAACTGGACAAACAGCGGGTTCAAAATCAACAACCGCGGGACGAACTACGCCCTCTTCTCGGGCAACTTCATCGAGCAGTGGAAGGCTTCCACCAGTTCGTCCGAAGCCTATCTCGACGACATCGACATCCACACCACCATCAGCGTCGATAACGGTGTCTATCTCTTCTCAGCAGCCGTCATCGCCTGCCAGCAGAGTGGCAACCTCGCGGGCGTCAGCGGCGTCAGTCTCTATGCGAACGGCGATGCTGTCGCCTGCTCCACGGGTGACGGTGCCCCCGAGCGCTTCTACGTGATGACCACCGTCACCGACGGCTCCCTCACCCTCGGCTTCAAGACCGAGGGCACCGACGCCAACTGGATTGCGTGGGACAATGCCGAGCTCTACTACTACGGCGATGTCGCGGTCGAGCAGGAGAGGGCTGTCGCCATCCTTACGCTGAAGGCCAACCTCGAATCGGTAGCCTACGATGCCGAGACGAAGATGATGAAGATTGCTTGGGATGCGCTGGTTGCTGCGGAGTCAAGAGCCGAATACATCCTCTTTGGCGAAACGGCTGAGTACCATAGCACCGAGGACATCATCGCTGCCAACGCCGCGCTCACGTCCTGCGTCGCCGACTGTGCCGCCTCCGTCGCCGCCTACGAAAACCTCCTGGCCGCCATCACAAGCTATCAGGCCGTCTTCGAGAAATACCAGGACAACGACGACGCCGTCGATGAGCTCAGTGCCCTGATGGAAGCCCTGACGGCTGCGCAGACGATGTACGACGAGGCCACCTCCGACAATGATGCCATTGAGGCGCAGATCGGGGCTCTCGGCGACGCCGCTGCCATCCTCGAGGTGGCTGTACGCTACTTCGAGGTGGTCGATGCCCTCAACGTCATCGAGACCGACTGCGAGGTCGGCACGGTCTATGGTACCTATCCGCAGTATCAGATGGACAACATCGTGAGCGTGCATGTGGCGCTCGACGACTTGTATGAGTCATACGCCGCCGGCAAGGCGACGGCTGCCGATGTGCTGGCGAAGATTGTCGAGGCTGAGGACGCCGTCACGAAGTTCTACGCCTCCATGATTACCAACGACTTTACCCAGCCGCTCAACTTCCTCCTCTGGCCCGTTGACTCGGTCAACACGCAGGGCGTGAGCGAACACAACCTCTACTTCGAATATCCGGGCGAGGAGGGCAACCCCTTCAGCTATGCCCTCTATTCCACCGCTTCGTCCGACTTCACCCCGTGGACCGGCTGCCAGCTGGGCGGCAGCGGCAAGGGCGCCAGCGACCAGATGACCTGGTGGCTCGACAACTCCGCCAACGCCTGGCTCTATATGCAGGTTGACGGCACGCTACACCCCATGCCCACGCTCTATCCCTCGGTGCTCTTCAGCGCCCCCGAGGACGGCGTCTATGTCTGGCGCAGCAGCGTCAGCAGCCGCGATGCCGACCGCGTGAACAAAAACCGCGGCGACCTCTGGTCAGCCGTCTATTACATCTCCGGCGCCGAGGGCACCGTCAGCCAGATTGGCGAGAACGCCGTCTATAACTGGGGCACCGCTCCCTCCGACTTCAACTTCTACATCAACCTGAAGGCCGGCGACCAGGTGGCTCTCGTGGCGGGCATCAACCAGACCAACGGCAACGCCCTCTCCAGCGTCGATACCCTTTACGTGCTGGGACAGAAGGACGAGGAGAATGTCTGGACCAAGGCCGATGCCGAGGCCAGCGGGCTGCTCTTCTTCAATCCCTACATCCCCGCAGAGGATTGGACGAGCCTCGACGAGGCCCTCACGGCTGTCGCCGGCGTGCTGGCCGAGAACGAGGAGAAAATGGGCGACGGCTTCGCCCAGTATCCCGAGTCGGCCTTCCACGCCCTCGACTCTATCCGCGGCCTGGGCTCGCGTATGCTCTCCGCTGCCGTGGCCTCGCAACCCGAGGTCGATGCGATGGCCGCCAAGCTGATGAGCGCCATCGAGAACTTCTACAACTCCGCCGGCTATGCCCTCGCCATCGGGGTGGAAGAGGCTCCCAACGACTCTACCATCTTTGCAGGCCACCAGTACATGCCCAGCGGTCTCTACTACATCCGCGACATCGCCAGCGGTCTCTACGCTACGGCTCCGGCCAGCGAGGCCGACAAGCAGCCCGTTCCTCTGGCCGAACTCATCGACGAGTCCATGACCGTTCAGAACGCCCAGGTGTGGCATTTCGCCTATAACGAGAAGTACTGGACCTACAGCGTCGTCTCGCACGGCAACGACGGCACCGAGTGGACCATCGACGACGAGCTCTCGAAGTCCGGCGACAACACCTCCTATCAGGGCTACTACCACTTCGGCGAGAGCGGCACCGCCCGCTGGGGCAACAGCCTCTACCTGGCCGACGACGGCGTAGCCGTCTGGCGCACCTTCCGCATCTACACCAACGGCTCGCGCTACAGCATGACGGCAGCCAGCGACGGTAAGTGGATTTACACCTTCGGCGCCAGCGGCATGACGGTGGCCCGTGTCGATATCACCGGCGCCCTCAACTTCGCCTTCGAGCTCATCCCCTTCGACGACGGCACCGGCATCGATGCCCGCACCGCCGACAAGGCGTCCGTCTCTTCGCAGAAGGTCTATAACCTGCAAGGCATCGAGACCCCCGCAGCCGAGCGCGGCGTCCGCATCGTCCGCACCGTCCTCACAGACGGCACGGTGGTGGTGAAAAAGGTGCTCCGGTAATCCTCACCCCATACCCCCTATCCCCTAAGTGCTGTCTGCAAACAGCACGAAAGAAGGAAAAATGCTGTCCGCGGACAGCATTTTTCGCCCTTTTTTGCTGTTCGTAAACAGCAAATGATTATCTTGGCAGGCGATTTCTTCAACCACACCCTCACCTGCCTTGCGACAGAATTCTAATCGTCCATCAAGAGCGCCTTTGGCGCAATGGAAAATTGAAAATGGACAATTGATAATTAATTGTCCATTATCCATTATCCATTATCCATTAATTGAAAATTGATTACCTCGGCCGTGCCAAACTGCTCAATCTGCTCTTCGCTGACCTCCGTTCCATAAAGAAACTGCAAAAACCGGATAAGATCTATCTTGAGAACCCCAATCTGCTCTACGTCACCTCGGGGAATGTTCATGCCGGCACGGCACGTGAGACGTTTGTCATCAACCAACTGACCTATCAGCATGAGGTTGAATACGCTAAAAGCCGGGGCAACTTCCGTGTGGATGGCAGAATCTTTATCCATTCGCATAATCATGTTCAAAAAAGTCCTGTTTGGTGATTCGGAATAGGATGTGCAGAAAAAGTTTTCCACCGTAGGGTGATTTTTTGCATCATTTTTTTGCGCAAAAAAAGTGAACGTAGTATATTCGCGCCAGATTCACTTTTTTATTCACTTTTTTATTCACTTTTTTATTTCTAATCAAACAATGAAAAAACATTTACTAAAATCCTTATTGGCACTCGCCCTCGTGCTGATAAGTGGAAGTGCGTGGGGCGAAACGTATAGCCTGACTCCAGACCAAACAAGCACAGGCATTAATTCGACTACCTACATTACTACATTGACAGAGTTTACTTATCAGGGTATTAAATGGAAAATGAACCAATGGAATCCCAGTTCTCGACAAATCAAAACCAATCAGAGTTCTGCCGCCTCAGAGTTTAGATTCTATAATACAAGTGCTTTTCCAGGAAAGATTACGAAGGTCGTTATGACTTTCTCAGCGTTAACAGTATCTGATGCGTCAAAGCTGATGTTTCTTGGAGGAACGTCAGAAGTCACGGCAACCACAGGTGGAACTGCAGGAACTTGGGATAGTACTAACAAAACTTTAACTTGGACTCCTGGTTCAACGGATAATTTTACTTTTTTTGCATTTTATCAGGATGGAAAAGCAGCTACAGGAACAAACAATTTGGCTTCATCAGATGCAATAGTCGTAACATATGAGCTCGATGCCAGCAAGACAAATACAAGCATTAGCATTGGGGCAACGACCGACTTTGAGGTATTGCAGACAGAGGCATTTTCAGCACCGAAAGCAACGCTGACTGCTGGCGAAGCAACTCTGACAGGAAAGACCATTACCTATGCAAGCAGTAATGAAGGAGTAGCTACTGTCGCCTCTGATGGAACCGTTACCATAGTAGGTATGGGCAAGACTACCATAACGGCAACATTTGCCGGTGACGATAGTTACAATGGCAGTAACGCTTCCTATGACCTCACCGTTGTCGGCGTGTTTACGACTCTTGCCGATGCAAGAACCGCTCAAGGGACTTCTACAGCGGAAAACTCAATCCAGATGACTTTTACAAACGTGAGGGTGACATCTGTAAGCGGTAGTAGCGTAACTATTACTGATGACGTGACCACAGCTATTATTTACCAATCCGGACACGGTTTTGAAGTTGGAAACATACTTAATGGCACAGTTCGTTGCACGATGACATATTATAATAGTGGTTCGCTTTTCGAGTTTAAAGGCATAACCAAAACCTCTGAAGGACTAAGCGTTACGAGCATAGCTGCTATTAGTGTCAATACGACCAGTGCTGTTTTCTCATATGAAGTTGAGAATGGACCTTCCATTGTAACGACAGCTAATGTGTCAGGAAATAATCTGACAGAAGATATTACGGCTACTGTCACTACTGGTAATGACTATTTTGAACTATCTGTTGATGAAACAAATTTCGGCACTTCTGTGACAGCGTCTAAGGATGCATCAACAACTCTATATGTGCGTATGAAGGCAGGTTTAGCTAAAGGTAACTACAGTGGTTCTATTACCCTGACCAGCACAGATGCAGAGGATGTGACCATTGCCCTTACTGGTTCTGTTTTGGGTGCAAGTTTCACGTGGGATTTGAGCATAGCTTCCTATGAAGCTACTCCCTCAGAAGACCTTGTCACTTGGATAAGTTCTTTTGCAACCATGTCTAATGCAATAGGAAAATCATCCACTGGTGTAAATAATTACCTTGGCGGAGATGCAAATAGCAGAACCAGTAGTCGTTTTTATAGCAACAACGTTCTTACCATTGCTCCAAAAACTGGTTATGCCCTTGAGAGTATCGAATTTGTAGCGACATCTACCAGCTATGCATCTGTTTTGTCGAATAGCACTTGGACGAATGCAACTACTGAAGCCAGTGGCACGACAGTTACAGTCACTCCCACGGATGGAAAGGCTCTTGTTTCCGCTACTATCGGAGGCACTTGTGGCTTTACGGAGGTTACGGTTTATTACGAAAAAATCACATCCCTTCCCGTCACCATCTCCGCCGCAGGCTGGGCAACCCTTTGTCTTCCGTTTGACGCCGAGATTCCTGATGGCGTAGAGGTATATGCCATCACAGGTGTTGGTGCTGACGGGGAATCGTTGGAGATGGAGAATTTGAATGAAGCTCTTGATGCTGCTATTCCGGCCAACGAGGGCGTGCTGCTGAAAGGTACTGTAGGCACAGAAACAAATGTCACGTTTACCGCAGCAGAATTAGGTAAGTATTATTTCCCTGCGGACAATCTGCTTGTTGGCACGACAAAGGCTGGCGGCGAGACCTTCGACGATGGTGGCCTTGGTGGCACGAGTTTCTACATCCTTGCCAACGACCCGACGGACGGAATAGGCTTCTACTATCAGGTTGACGGTGGCTCTTCGGCAACCTGTGCCCAATATAAAGCTGTCCTTCGCCTTGCCACTAAGGGAGCACCTGCCATCGGCTTCCGTCTGGACGGTGCCACGAAGATTGATGCTGTCCCGGCTGCTACCGAGGATGCCGCCATCTACGACCTGACAGGCCGCCGCGTGGAGAACGCCACACGTGGCATCTACATCGCGGGCGGCAAGAAGGTCGTGGTGAAATAAGACGGCGCGTATTGGAAACAGATTCGTTTAACCATAAAAAAACAATAAAGCTATGAAAAAATATATTCAGCCCAAAGTAGAGATTCAGCTCATTCAGGTGGAGCAGCTGATAGCCGCTTCCGGTGATCCCAAACTTAACGGCAAGACGACCACAGGTAGCCAGCTCGCCCCTGGCCGTCGCAGCTCGTGGGACGCTGATTGGGATTAATTAACCTATTACATATCTGAAAGGGCAGGGGAGGAGCCGCTGGGTTCCTCCCCTGCTGTCTTCTGCGCTTGCAGTCTGCTGTCGGAGGACATGCGTAGGCAATGGGTGAGGGATGGCAAACCGCTCTATTCATGGCCGGATGGCATATCCGACTGAACGGAGGCGGGCCCTGCGTATAAGGATGGTTTTTACAAAAGGGTGTCGGGGGTGTCGGTGGAGGGACGTAAAGAAAAGAATATCAGACATCAGTCCACCGATACCCCCAATTGTGGGGTTTCGGTGGGGAAGGGTTTGGAAAACAGCGTCTTGCACCTAACCACCGATACCCCAGACATCTATTTGAAAAAACCTCTTTTAGATGGAAGATGGAGGATTAACGCGAATGTCCGTGAATAATCCGCGAATGTCCGTGAATAATTCGTTCCATTCGTTTCATCTGCCGCTTGTTCGGGCGGATTTGCAATCCGACCGCGTCGAATAGAGGGATTTGCAATCCCTCACCGTTGGCCGGTCCTCAGCCTGGGGATTACAAATCCCCTTCTCAACACAGTCGGATTGCAAATCCGACTGAACAAAGGATTAACGCGAATGTCCGTGAATAATCCGCGAATGTCCGTGAATAATCCGTTCCATTCGTTTCATCCGCCGACAAAAAACTTCTCGTCAGCGTGGCGTTTATACGTCGGCGTTTTTTTAATGGCCTTCCTGCATGAGATTAGGCCTTTCCTGCGTCTCAGAAGGCCTTTCCTGCGTCTCAGAAGGCCTTTCCTGCGTCTCAGAAGGCCTTTTCTACGTGGCGGTAGCTTATACCTGAAAGGTGGCAGTTGCCGTAGCGTTTAACGCTGTCGTCGCGACGTTTAACGCTGTCGCCGTAACGTTAAACGCTGTCGCCGTAACGTTAAACGTTAGCGTACCCATTGAACGAATTATTTACGGACATTCGCGGATTATTTACGGACATTGACTTTGTCTTCGTCCGTCACGACTCGGCCAGTCAAACAAGTTTGTTGGCTCTCGCTGCTCCGTCCGTTTACGTTAAAAAATCTGTCTGCGACGCTACGCTTTATTAATGGATAATGGACAATGGATAATGGACAATGGATAATTAATTATCAATTATCAATTTTCAATTGCGCGAAAGCGCGAAAATGTCCGCGAATGTTCCGTGAATATTTTTTCACGTTGTTGCGAATTATCGGAAATAATACACGTCTTTAAAAAACTTTTCCGTACCTTTGCGCCAGTTTTTTGCTGCAACGTTTGACAAGCAATATGATAAGGAATTATATTCAATGTAAAATACTAAGAAGGTAGGAATAGATGAAAACAATGAAAATGAAGTATGTCTTTGTGGCGATAGCCGCCATGTTGCTGGGTGTGGCCGGGCTGTTGGCCCAGACACCCGAAGAGATTGTAAACAAGATGTCGGAGCAGATGGACCGCGGCGACACCGAGGGGCTCGTCCTCGACTTCAACATGAAGATTCCCGTCATGGGCACCGTCACCTCGCACAACAAGATTCTGGGCAAAAAGATGCGCATGGAGATGAAGAGCAAGGACAAGGTGAGCATCATCTGGACGGACGAGACCACCAAGCGCACCTACGACAAGCAGACGAACGAGCTCACCATCGAGGCCTACACCCCGTCTGCCGGTAAGACGAGCGAGAGCGGCAACATGGAGACGTTCGAGGGCATCGCTGAAGGCTACGACCTGGAGCTGCAGAAGGAGACCGCCGACGCATGGTACATCCTCTGCAAGAAGTCGAAGTCCAACAAGGACAAGGACGACCCGAAGAAGATGGAGCTGGCCGTCGCCAAGGCCACCTACCTGCCCATCTATCTGAAGGCGAAGGTGTCTGTAATCAACATCAGCTTCGAAAACGTCTCCCTCGGCGTGAAGGAGAAGGACGTCGCCTTCAACCCCGACGAGTGCCCCAATGCCCAGATAGTGGACAAACGAGACATGTAATGCACACGTTTTTTCCGACTACGAATGATCCGGATTATACGAATTATCGAACACGGATAGCACGGATGGTACGGATTATTCGAACACGAATTACACGAATCTACACGAATTCCTTTTTCACTTTGCAACAAGGATATCCGTCCAATCCGTTCAATCCGTGTTCGATAATTCGTATAATTCGTAGTCAAGACAAATCATATAAAACGTTTAACTCGTAGTTTTAATAGATTATCAACCTTCAAACTTTCCATTATCTCATGTTTACTTTACGAAAAATGTTGGCCGTGCTGCTGATGGCAGTCGTGCCCGTCCTGACGTTTGCGCAGGACAAGAAAATCCCCCAGCGTCTCGAACTGACAGAGGTGGAAGTGAACGACGGCGAGGTGGAACTCGAGGTGTTCAACATGCCAGAGGATGGCCAGAACCACTACTTCCTCTCCGTCGGGCACCTTGGCTTTGGCGACGAGGTCGTGCAGGTGCTGTTCGACCCGGTGTTTGAGCTCTTCATCCCTCTGGGCGACACGGTTGCCGAGTCGATAGAGACGTTGCAGAAGATGCAGGCGTTGTTCAAGACGCCCAAGGGTACGTCCATCGAGGTGGAGGGCTGCCTGGCGCTTGCCTTCCCGAACGAGAAGCGCGAGCCGGTGAAGGTCACCTACCGTAAGCCGCTCATCACCCGCATGCTGGAGTTCAGCGTCGAACGCGAGGGCTACATCCGTGCCGCCCACATCAGCAAGTCCGACTTCAACTCCATCGTCAGGGGCGTGAAGTTCTACAAAAAACTGCACAAGAAGGAGGAATAGTATGAAACGCACGTTACATGAGGTGTATTCTTGCCTCCTTTTGGTTGTCTGTGCAACTGTTGTGCTCTCCGGTTGCAAAGGTGACAGGGACAGCGATGTGCTGCCAACCGACGACACCAGCCAGTTTGTGACGCTGACGGATGCCGTGCCCGATGCCATTCTGGAAATCCGTTACTTTGGTACGTACAACTTCGTTGGCCGGCGCATCGACGGCTACCTGGAGCCTACCGCGCTGCTGACCAAGCGGGCTGCCGACAGCCTGAGAGCTGTGAGCGACGATGTGGTGCGTCAGGGCTACAGGCTGAAAATCTACGATGCCTACCGTCCGCAAAGGGGTGTTGACCACTTTGTGCGCTGGGCAGCCAATACGGCCGACACGCTGATGAAGACCTACTTCTATCCCGACCTCGACAAGAGTGTGCTCTTCGAACAGGAATACATCATGGAGAAGAGCGGCCACACGCGCGGCTCCACCGTCGATCTGACGCTCTTCGACATGCAGACGGAGAAGGAACTCGACATGGGCGGCACCTTCGACTGGTTCGGGCCCGAAAGCCATCCCGACTTCTGCGGCAATCCCGAGACGGGAGAATACACGGGCGACAACAGCCAGAGTTCCACGGGACGCAGCATCACCGCCGAGCAGTTCCGGCATCGCATGATACTCCGTCAGGCTATGTTGCGCCACGGCTTCAAGCCGCTCGACTCAGAGTGGTGGCACTTCACGCTTCGCGACGAACCCTTCCCCGACACCTACTTCACCTTCCCCGTGAAGCAGCTTTGATGGAGAGCGCTCCGCCAGAAGGGATAATTCACGGACATTGACGGATTAATTTACGGACATTCGCGTTTAAAAAATCTGTCTGCGACGCTACGTATAACGTCCGTGAATAATCCGTGAATGTTCGTGAATATTTATCCCGTTGGTGAGGGATTGCAAATCCCTCTATTCAAAGCGGCCGGATTGCAAATCCGCCCGAACGAAAGTGAACAAATTATTCACGGACATTCGCGGATAATTTACGGACATTCGCGTTTAAAAGAACTGTTTGCGACGCTACGCTTTATTAATGGATAATGGATAATGGATAATGGATAATGGACAATGGATAATTAATTATCAATTATCAATTTTCAATTGCGCGAAAGCGCGAAAATGTCCGTGAATATTTTTCTCCAATCGCTTTGTTCGTGAAATGCTCGGCGTTAGCGGACGATGGTTTTGATGCTCTTGCCATCAACGACCTTGATGTAGAGGCCGGGCTGCGTGGGGGCGGCGATGCGCTTGCCCGTAAGGTCGAACCAGATTGCGTCGGCACCGGCGTCGGAGAGGGCGCTCTGTACGTTGGTGTCGCCGAAAATAAACTCGCTGACGTTCTTCAGACCGGCCACGCTGAAGTACTTGTCGGCTGTGCCGCAGAGGGTGACAACCTTGCCGAGGTTGTCGGGATTGTCCAGCAGGTTGAGGGCAGAGCGGATGGCGCCCGAGGGCAGCTGGACAGGGATGCAGAGGGCGACGTCGGTGCAGTCGGCGTCATCGGCCAGCATGAGGTTGGTGGCAACGGCGGCGTCGGAAGCTCCGAACTCCGTCTTGGCAAGTGAGCCGTTGGCCGAGCCGACGATGTAGCCCTTCACCCACACCTTGGCGCTGTTCATCTCGTGCGCCTTCAGCTGAGCGACAGTGAGGGGAGCCTCCTTGGTGCCGTCGTCCACCACAGGGTCATCACCGGGGTCATCGCCCGGGTCGTCGCCGTCGGTGTACTCCTCGTCGCCAGCCACATATTTGTAGAGGGTGGGGAAGGCACGTTCGTCGTTCGCCTCGGGGTAGCAGCCCCAGGTGCCGTAGGAGATGCCGAGCATGATGGTCTTGCCGTTGTCGAAATTGGAGACGGAGACTGTGCCGTCGGCATTGATGGTGAGCGTCCAGACGAAGCTTTCCTGCGGGCTGTCATAGACGTTGAAGCTGTTGTAGGTGCCTTTCATGGCGATGTAGCGTCCGGAGGCGTCCTGCATGGAGTAGCCGTCGTTCTCTTCGGTGAGGGTGAGGCGTGCGGCGTCGGTCTCGGCGCTGGCGAGGATGTCGTCGCCCTGGAAGTGGAGCGTGGTGGCCGGCATGTAGCCGTAGGTCTTGCTGGCGTCGAGCTGGCTGAACGACTTGTCGCCGTTAGCGAGGAGATAGACGCCTTCGCCGTCGAAGGAGGTTTGTTTGACGTACTTGCCTTTGTAAACTACATCGGCGCTTGCTGCCGATGCCATCAGCAGCATGGAGAAGAAGAAAAAGGTAAATTTCCGCATAGATGAACTTGATTAGATTTAATAAATAATAAAATTTGGAGCAAAAGTAGGAAGTTTCCCGCATATCTCAAAATTTATTTGTACTTTTACCGCGACAAAATGAAGGAAGAGGGAAGAAGGAAGAGTTTTTTTCTTCACTCTAAACTAAAAAGTATTGCGTTGCAGATAATGATAATTGAAGATGAAAGAAGAAACAGAGAAAAGAAAGCTGGAGTTCCAGAAGCCGGAGAAACGGCGTCGCTGGAGCGGATTTCCCATTTGGGTGTGGCTGGTGTTGCTGGCAGCCGTGGTGGCCTTGTACATCGGGCTGAGCATGAAGTATAAATAACGAGGGCGTGTGGCACGCATACTGGCTATCGACTACGGGAAGAAGCGTACGGGGCTGGCAGTGACCGACCCCCTGCAGCTGATTGCCAACGGACTGACGACGGTGGAGACACCGACGTTGGAGGCGTTCATCATGGACTATATTAAGAAGGAGGTCGTGGAGCGCATCGTAGTGGGACGTCCGATGCAGATGAACGGCGAGGACTCGGAGAACATGCGCCGCGTGGAACCCTTCGTGAACCGTATGCGCAAGCTGCTGCCCGACATCCCCGTGGAGTATGCCGATGAGCGGTTCACCTCAGTGCTGGCACATCGTGCCATGCTGGACGGCGGGCTGAAGAAGAAAGACCGCCAAAACAAGGCCCTCGTCGATGAAATAAGCGCCTGCATCATCCTGCAAAGCTATATGGACGCGAAAAGATTTGTCTGAACTCCTGAACCCCCTAAAAACATTAAACATTAAACCTGTAACAACGTTATCCTTAATTCTTAATTCTAATATGATTCTTCCTATTTATACGTATGGCCAGCCGGTGCTTCGCAAGGTGGCCGAAGACATTACCGCCGACTATCCTGAGCTGCCTCAGCTGATAGCGGACATGCAGGAGACGCTGGTTCACGCTGATGGTGTGGGCCTGGCAGCACCGCAGGTGGGCCTGCCCATCCGCGTGGTCATCATCGACCTCCGGCCCCTGGCTGAGGATATGCCCGAGTTTGCAGACTTCCGGAAGACATTCATCAACGCCCACATCCTTGAAACAGAAGGAGAGGACGAGGTCATCGAAGAGGGTTGTCTCAGCCTGCCTGGCATTCACGAGAAGGTGACCCGTCCGTCGCGGGTGCATGTGCGCTATGTGGATGAACAGTTTGTGGAGCACGACGAATGGGCCGAAGGCTATTTGGCCCGCGTCATGCAGCACGAGTTTGACCATCTGGACGGACACATGTTCATCGACCGCATCTCGCCCCTCCGCCGGCAAATGAACAAAAGCAAGCTGAATGCCCTGCTTGCCGGCAAAGCCCACTGCGACTATAAGGTGAAGACCGTGAGGAAGAAGTAAGATGTCAATTTTCAATTAATGGACAATGGATAATGGACAATGGATAATGGATAATGGACAATGGAAAATTAATTATCAATTATCAATTTTCAATTTTCCATTTTTGAAGTACATCGTCCCTCTTCTTGTTACCTTCCTATACCTCTCTTTACCCTTCGCGACCGCAAGGGCGCAAATCAACACCGACCACATGATGATGGTGGGGCGCAACGCGCTCTACTTCAAGGACTATGTGCTTTCCATCCAGTACTTCAATCAGGTGGTGAATGCCAAGCCCTACCTGAGCGACCCGTATTTCTTCCGCGGTCTGGCAAAGTTCTATCTCGACGACTACGGCGGAGCGGAGGCCGACTGCACGCAGGCCATCGAGCGCAATCCGTTCGTTGCCGATGCCTATCAGGTGAGAGCCTTGTCGCGCATGAGGCTCGGCAGGTTCGACGAAGCCATCAGCGACTATCGCGCAGCCTTGCCCCTCGACCCCGAGAACGAAGGCATCTGGCATAATATGGCCTTGTGCTATGGTCATACAGAGCGTTACGACGAAGCCATCGGCGTGCTCGATACCCTCCATCGCATCGCCCCCAAGTATGCTCCTGCCCTCACCATGCGGGCGCAGGTGAACATACAGCGTCGGGACACTGTGGCGGCGCTGGCGGACATCGCCGAAAGCATGAAAATCGACAAGTACAACGCTGCCACCTACTCCATGCGTGCCATCCTCTACATGCAGCAGGAGCGCTATGCCGAGGCAGAGGAAGACCTGACGTATGCCATCCACCTGATGCCTGCTTCGGGCGACTATATCAACCGCGCCCTGGCCCGCTATCATCAGCAGAACCTGCGCGGAGCCATGAGCGACTACGACATCGCTATCGACTTGGACCGGAACAGCTTCCTGGGCCACTACAACCGCGGTCTGCTGCGGGCGCAGGTGGGCGACAACAACCGCGCCATCGAGGACTTCGACTTCGTCATCGAACGGGAGCCCGACAATACCATCGCCGTCTTCAACCGCGCCCTGCTGCGCGTGCAGACGGGTGACTACGAAGGAGCAGAGAGCGACTTCACGTTGGTGCTGAGGGACTATCCCAACTTCCTCTACGGCTATGAGTGCCGTGCCGATGTGCGCGACCGTCTGGGCAAGCGGCGTCTGGCCGAGGAGGACAGGCTGGTCTTGCTCAAATCGCAGCTCTCGATGTGGGGCGGGGGAGACAGCCGGAAGGACGACGACAATACGGATGACGAGGAAGAGGACAACGACGTCCGACGCCAGTCAGACCGCAACGTGAAAAAGTACAATCGCCTGGTTGTTGCCGACGACGACCTGGCGCTGGAGGGCAGCGAGTATGCGCAAGGCTATCGGGGCAAGGTGCAGAACCGCAACATCCACGTGGAGCTGCTGCCGCTCTGTGTCGTCACCTGCTATGAGAAGGAGAACGGGCTGACCCGCAACGTCATGTATCACCACGACATTGACGACATCAACCAACGCGGCGCGCTGCCCCGCCAGCTCATCGTCACGACGGCCGAATCGGCCCTGACAGAGGAGCAGATAGAATTCCACTTTGCCGACATCGACGAGCAGACCAAGCAGGTTGCTTCCAGCATGGCGGACGATGGCGACGGGGCATCGCAGCAGGCATCGGCCATACACTGGTTTGCCCGCGGAATGGACTTCTATCTGGTGCAGGATTTCATCAGTGCCATCGCCGACTACTCCAGTGCCATCGCTGCCGATGGCGGCCTGTGGATGGCCTACTTCAACCGTGCCGTCGCCCGTTTCAAGCAGGCGCAGATTGATGGCGAGAATGTGGAGAACCAGACGACGGACTTCCGCGTTGCCGACATGGCCGCTACGGGGGAGAACAGCCAGTATGCGTCGTTCCAGCTCTGTCTGGCCGACCTCAGCAAGGTCATCGACCTCGCCCCCGATTTCTCCTTTGCGTGGTACGACCGTGCCAACGTCTATGCCATGTTGCACGACTACCAGGCAGCCATTGCCGACTATAACGAGGTGATAGCGATGAACCCGACGTTTGCGGAGGCCTACTACAATCGCGGGCTCACCCGTCTCTTCCTCGGGCAAAACGAGGAGGGCACCGCCGACCTCAGCAAGGCTGGCGAACTCGGCCTCTATGGCGCCTACAACCTCATAAAGCGCTTCGCTGAATAGTTTTTTCGCTTTTTTTCTCTATTTGATTTTTTTATATGAAAAGATTGTGCTACTTTTGCCACGTTGAACAAAAAATACTAATCACGTTGAAGCAATTCACACAAAAACATAGAGGATTATGAGCAAACTAATCAACAAGCTCTCACGGTACTTCTCGGAGTATTTGGATTCACGCATTATTTTCGCTTTGGACTTCCTGCTGTCGTTCTTTGCCTCGGTGGCCATCCTGCTGCTGATGTGGGCCGTGTTGCCTGCGGGGAAGATGACGGCCACATTTGCCATCAGCTGGGTGATCTCGTCGGTGGTGGCTACGATAGTGGTGATGCTGCTGTTCAAGAACTACAGGGCCATCATCCGCCATTCGAGCCTGCGCGACCTGATAAGTTTCGTTTGGGAGTCTCTGTTGAAGGCGGGCATCATGTTGTTGGTTGTCGGCCTTTTTGCTGGTTTCAACTTCAGCCTGCTGGTGGCCATCTTCGGCGATTTCCTGCTGACGATGTTCCTCTTCATCAGCGTACGTCTGCTGATGATTGTGGCCTACGACCACGTGAGGCGCCGTACCAAGGAGTACGACAATGTGAAGCCCGTGCTGGTCTATGGCACGTCGGACAAGGCCATCTCAGCCATACCGAGATTCCAGAACTCCTACCACTACCACATCGTGGGCTTCCTGACGAAGGGCAAGAACACCAATCTGAAAGTGAACGAGCTGCCTGTCTATTCCTATATGGACTTTACTGAGCTGAAACAGCTTGTCAGCAACTTGGGCATTCGCTGCATCCTGTTCCCCACGGAGAACGATGTGCATGACGAGTCCGAAGGGCTGGTACCCTTCTGCACGAAGAACAACCTGAAGGCACTCATCATCCCCTCTATCGACGAAGTGATAGACGGAAAGCGGATGAAGAACAAAATCCGTGAGGTGAAGATTGAGGACTTGCTTGGTCGTCAGGAGATAAAGATAGAGATGGAGGCCATCGTGGCCAACTTCAAAGGCAAGACGGTGATGGTGACGGGTGCTGCGGGCAGCATCGGCTCGGAGCTATGCCGCCAGCTGGCCGGATTCGGCGTGAAGAAGCTTGTGCTCTTCGACAATGGCGAGACACCCATGCACAACATCCGTCTGGAGCTGGAGGAACGCTTCCCCGAGCTCAGCTTCGTACCCGTCATTGGTGATGTCCGTCAGATACCTCGTCTCGATTTTGCTTTCCGCACCTGGCGTCCGCAGGTGGTGTTCCATGCCGCTGCCTACAAGCATGTGCCTCTGATGGAGGAAAATCCCTGTGAGGCGGTGCTGGTGAACGTGTTCGGTTCGCGAAACGTGGCCGACAAGTGCATCGAGTATGGCGCCGAGATGATGGTGATGATTAGCACTGACAAGGCCGTGAATCCCACCAACATCATGGGCTGCACCAAGCGCCTGGCCGAAATCTACGTCCAGTCGCTGGGCCTGGCCATTGCCAACGGCAGCCATAAGCCCGTGCTGAAGGAAGGCATCACAGAGTGCCGGACAAAGTTCGTCACCACGCGCTTTGGCAATGTGCTCGGCTCCAATGGCTCGGTCATCCCGCGCTTCCGCCATCAGATAGAGTGCGGAGGGCCTGTCACCGTGACCGACCCGCGCATCACCCGTTTCTTCATGACCATTCCCGAGGCTTGCCGACTGGTGATGGAAGCTGCGACGATGAGCACAGGCAACCAGATTTTCGTCTTCGATATGGGCGAGTCCGTGAAGATTGACACCCTTGCCCGTCGTATGATTGAGCTGGCCGGACTGGAAGTGGGACGCGACATTGACATTGAGTACACCGGCCTTCGTCCGGGCGAGAAACTCTACGAAGAGGTGCTTTCTAATAAGGAGAATACCGAGCCTACCTCACACGACCGCATCCGCATCGCCAAGGTGCGCGAGTACGACTATAACCATGCCTTGCAAGTTGTCTCCGAACTGGAGCAGCTGTCACGCTCGGTGCAGATACCCGAGATGGTCATGCTCATGAAGAAGACCGTGCCCGAGTTCAAGAGCAAGAACAGCCAATTCGAGAAGTACGACCAGCCCGAGGCCTGAAAAATAAAATGCAATGGAAGATATTGTAAAACTGATAGAGAAGAGCCTCAAGACCAACTGGACCCTTGACGCTCTGACTGACTACAAAGGCACCACGCACCAATACAAGGATGTGGCACGCAAGATAGAGAAGCTCCACATCCTGTTTGAGACCATCGGTATAGAGAAAGGCGACAAGATAGCTATCTGTGGGCGCAACTCCTCGCATTGGGCTGTGGCTTTTCTGGCGTCCATGACGTATGGCGCCGTGGTCGTGCCCATCCTGCATGAGTTCAAGCCCGACAATGTACACAACATCATCAACCATTCCGACTCGCGTCTGCTTTTCGTCGGTGAGTCCAACTGGGAAGGGCTTGACGAGAACAGCATCCCCGACGTGCTGGGTGTCGTCCGCCTGAGTGATTTTGCGGTGCTGGTTTCACGTACAGAGAAAATCACCTACGCCCGCGAACACCTGAATGAACTTTTCGGACGCAAATATCCAAGCCGTTTCGAGGCCAAGGACATCTGCTTCCAGAGCCCCGATCCCGAATCGCTTGCTCTCATCAACTATACATCCGGCTCAACGGGCCGCTCCAAGGGTGTGATGATACCCTACCGTGCGTTGTCGTCGAACATAGAGTTTGCCTACGGCGTCATCCTCATGAACCCGGGCGACAAGATTGTCTCCATGCTGCCTATGGCACACACCTACGGTATGTCGTTTGAGTTTCTTTTCGAGTTTACGGTGGGTGCCCACATCTACCTGCTCACCCGCATCCCCAGCCCGAAGATTGTGTTCCAGGCGTTCAACGAAGTGAAGCCCGACCTCATCGTGGCCGTGCCGCTCATCATCGAGAAAATCATTAAGAAGAACGTGCTTCCGCGTATGTCCACCTTCCCCGTGAACGTACTGACGCGCATCCCCATCGCGGGCGATGCTGTCCGCAATAGCGTGCGCGACCAGATGGTGCGCTCGTTCGGCGGCAAATTCTACGAGGTCATCATTGGCGGTGCTGCGTTCAATCCCGAGATTGACAAATTCCTGCATACCATCCATTTTCCCTACACCGTAGGCTATGGCGCCACAGAATGTGCCCCTATTATCTGCTACGAGGACTGGAAAACAACCAAGGTGGGCAGTTGTGGCAAGGCCGTCATCAACATGGAAGTGCGCATCGACTCTTCCGACCCCGAGCACGTGGCCGGCGAAATCCTCTGCCGCGGCAAGAATGTCATGCTGGGCTACTATAAGAATGAAGAGCTTACGCGTGAGACCATCGATGCCGACGGCTGGCTGCACACGGGCGACCTTGGCATCATGGACAAGGACGGGCGTGTCTTCATCAAAGGCCGCAGCAAGAACATGATTCTCGGCCCTTCGGGGCAGAATATCTATCCGGAGGAGATAGAGGATCAATGGAACAGTATGCCTTTCGTGTCGGAGTCGCTTGTTGTCGAGCGCGATGGCGCGCTGGTGGCATTGGTCTATCCCGACCCGGACAGCGTGGCGGCAGAGGGCAAGACGGCCGAGGAAGTTTCCGCCCTCATGGAGGCCAATCGCGTGGCCGTCAACAAGACACTCCCCGTCTATTCGCAGATAGCCCGCTTTGTCATTCAGGAGGAAGAGTTCGAGAAAACGCCCAAGAAGAGCATCAAGCGTTTCCTCTATCAGTAATTCCTGCTATCGGTTGCCGAAGATAGCGCTGCCGATACGCACCATGTTGGCGCCTTCGCTGATGGCGAGGGGGTAATCGGCTGTCATCCCTTCGGAGAGGGTGCAGAAAGCGGCATCGTCGGGAAAGAACTCGTCTCTCACCTGTTCGAAAAGCGCACGTACGGCACGGAACTCATGGCGTATCTGTGTGTCGTCGTTGGTGTTGGAGGCCATTGCCATCAGCCCTGTGATGCGCACCCCTTTCAGCTCTTTCCAGGGTTCTGTCCTCAGTAAGCGTAGCAGTTCGTCGGGGCGCAAGCCATATTTGGTCTCTTCCTGTGCCACGTGTACCTGCAGCAGGCAGCAGATGGTGCGCTCCACGCGCAGGGCATGTTTGTTGATTTCGCTGAGCGCATGAAAAGAATCTACGCTCTGGATGGTGTGGACGAAGGGAGCCATGTACTTGATTTTGTTTGTCTGCACATGTCCTGTGAAGTGCCATTCGATGTCGGTGGGCAACGAGGCTGCCTTTTCGGCCATTTCCATGATGTGGTTCTCGCCGAAACGGCGCTGTCCTGCGGCGTATGCCTCAAGAATCATCTCTTTGGGATGATATTTGGAGATAGCCACAAGGTCTATACCCTCGGGCAGTGAGGCGCGCACGGCATCCAACCGACTGGCTACGCTGGTGTGGGGCTGGCTTTCCATATTACCGGAAGACGTCCATATAGGGTGCTTCGCTGACGGAGGCAATAGTGAAGTCCATCATGCTGCCCTTCATGTTCTCGTCGAGCTTCTGCACCGCGTCGTGCAGGTCGCTGGCTTGGACGAGGACGTCCTGGCGTGTCTTCTTCTCGGCGCCACTCTTTTCATCGAGGGTGATGAAGACGAGCTTGATTTTGAAGTATCGGTCGGCGGCATCTTCGTCGGAGAAGAAAAGTTCGCCGTATTTCACCCGTTTGATGTCGGTGACCATGAACTCGCCGCTGATATAGCTCTTCATTTCCTGAATCATATGCTGTTCTGCCTCGGAGCAGCTGATGGCATTGGTGAGGTAGCTTTCGCCACGTACGCGTTTCATCGTGCCGTTCTCCATCAGCTTGTCGTATTCCAGTTTACATTCAAACCATTCGTTTTGCATAACTTATATTCGTTTTGTTATTTTTCGCTGCAAAGTTAGCACTTTTTTTCGCACTCAGGCTATTTATTCTTCATTTTTCATCTTTAATTTTTCATTTAGTTCGTACCTTTAACGAAGTTTTAGATAGGGGTCGCCTCGGAAAAACTCAAATATATTTGGTTTTTCTCTCGGCTCACCCTATCTTTGCAGAAATTTTCAAGAGCTATGCCCCAGATATCCGAACGCGGCACCCTAATGCCCGCTTCCCCCATCCGCAAACTGGCTCCTCTGGCTTATGCAGCCGAGGATCGTGGTGTCAAAGTCTATCGGCTGAACATTGGCCAGCCTGATTTGCCCACCCCCCAGGCGGCACTGGACGCCATCCATCATTTCGACCATCGTGTACTCGAGTACAGCCCCTCGCAAGGCTTCCGCAGCTATCGCGAGAAACTTGTGGGCTACTATGCCAAGTACAACATCAACGTCACGGCAGACGACATCATCGTCACCACGGGCGGCAGCGAAGCAGTGCTCTTTGCCTTTTTGGCTTGCCTTAACCCCGGCGACGAAATCATTGTTCCCGAGCCTGCGTATGCCAACTACATGGCCTTTGCCATTTCTGCCGGCGCTGTCATCCGCACCATCAGCACCACCATTGATGAAGGTTTCTGCTTGCCCAAGGTGGAGAAGTTCGAGGAACTGATAAACGAACGCACCAAGGCCATCCTCATCTGCAACCCAAACAACCCGACGGGCTATCTCTACACCCGCCGTGAGATGAATCAGATTCGCGACCTTGTGAAGAAGTATGACCTCTACCTCTTCTCCGACGAGGTCTATCGCGAGTTTATCTATACCGGCTCGCCTTACATCAGCGCTTGCCATCTCGAGGGCATTCAGAACAACGTCGTCCTTATTGACTCCGTGAGCAAGCGTTACAGCGAGTGCGGCATCCGCATCGGCGCCCTCATCACAAAGAACGAAGAGGTGCGGAAGGCTGTGATGAAGTTCTGCCAGGCCCGGCTTTCGCCCCCGCTCATTGGCCAGGTGGCAGCTGAAGCCTCCCTGGATGCCCCCGAAGACTATGCCCGCGACACCTACGATGAATATGTCGAGCGCCGCAAATGCCTCATCGACGGCCTGAACCGCATACCCGGCGTATATAGCCCCATCCCCATGGGGGCATTCTACACGGTGGCCCGCCTGCCGGTCGATGATGCCGAAAAGTTCTGTGCCTGGTGCCTCAGCGAATTCAGCTACGAGGGCGAGACGGTGATGATGGCTCCTGCCGCCGGATTCTACACTACACCGGGCCTTGGACAGAACGAGGTACGTATGGCCTATGTGCTGAAGAAGGAAGACCTCCAGCGCGCGCTCTTCATCCTGGGCAAAGCCCTTGAGGCGTATCCGGGAAGATTGAAAATAGAAAATTGAAGTTAGGAGTATTTCTTGCACGCAGGCTCCGGCAAACGGAGCGAGGCACGCGACGCGTGTCCCGGCCGGCTGTGGTGATAGCCGAGTGCGGCGTGGCGCTCGGACTGGCCGTCATGCTCGTCACCATGGCCGTCTCGTTAGGTTTCAAGCACCAGATACGCTCCAAGGTTATCGGTTTCAATGCCCACATCCATGTCAGCAGCTTCGATTCCTCGCTGTCCTACGAGACCTCAGCTATCGAGGTCGGCGACTCCCTTTTCGGGATTCTGTCAGGCATGTCGGGCGTGAGCCATGTGCAGCGCTATGCCACCAAGCCCGCCATATTCCGTTCCGACGACGACTTCCTTGGCTTTGTACTGAAAGGGGTGGGCGAGGAGTACAACCTCGACTTCTTCCGCTCGTGGCTGCAAGAGGGGTCTGTTGACTCTGTCGGCACGTCGCGCAGCGCCATCCTCATCTCGCGGCACATGGCCGACAAGCTGGGCTATCGGGTGGGCGACCGTGTCGATACCTATTTCATCGGCTCCACCCTTCGGGCGCGGCGGTTCACCGTCTGCGGCATCTACGAAACCGGCTTCGGCGATTTCGACAAGCTGTTTGCCGTCGGCAGCCTTGCCGTCGTACAGACGCTCAACGAATGGGAAGACCATGAGGTCACAGGCCTTGAACTGAGCATCGACGACTATGGACGTCTGACGCAACGTGCAGCAGAAGTGGGGCTCTTCCTGGACGAATGGGGCAGGGCACACCGCACGGGCTACTATGTGCAAACCATCGAGGAGCAGAACCCCAACCTCTTTGCCTGGTTGGATGTCCTCGACACAAATGTATGGATTATCCTGCTGCTGATGTTGCTGGTGGCAGGCTTCACGGTCATCTCCGGGCTGCTGATTCTGATATTGGAACGCACCTCGTTCATTGGCACCCTGAAAGCGCTTGGCGCCTCCGACCGCCTCATCCGCCGGACGTTCCTCCGGCTGGCCGTCTATATCATCGGTAAGGGCATGCTGTGGGGGAATGTTGTGGGTCTGTTGCTCTGCGCCTTGCAGAAGTGGACCGGTCTTGTGGCGCTCGACCCCAAGAACTACTATCTCGACCACGTCCCCATCGAGTTCAACTGGTTCTACGTCGTGTTGCTGAACCTGCTGATGCTTGTCGGCGCCGTGGCCATGCTGATTCTCCCGTCACAGATTATTTCAAAAATCACCCCTTCGAAAACCATCCGATTCGAGTGAAGGACATGCGTTTTGCGCTGGTTAGGAATTAATCACCCTGGCTTGATGAACTGGACGGCATGTTGCTTGTTGACCACTTCGAAGTGTGTGCCATAGACGATTTCGCCGTCCAGGGAGATGCAAAACCCTTCGGGGCCTTCGATGGTGAGCGTCCGTGCGCGGCAATAAGTGATGTAGGGTGCAAACCTCGGGTTTTCGATATGTCGGCCCAGTTTGTAGTCGTCCATCATGCGCAGAAAGCTGAGCCGGGGCAGCGGCTTCACGAGGCAGACCTCCATCAGCCCGTCATCGTTCAGGCTGCGTGGCGCGCAGTTGTACGAGCCTCCCACGTGGCTGCCGTTGGCTGCCGTGCAGAGCAGTATGGCCTTGTCGCTCAGCTTCACCCCATCCGCCCATACTTCGCATCGGTTGCGCATGGCTGTCAGGAATCCCCAAAGGACAGCTGTGGGATAGGCCAGTCCCTTTCCAATCAACGGCACACGCCGGAGCTTGTTCATGGCGACGGCCACCTTCGCATCCAGTCCGAAGTGTGTGGCATTCATGGCCCAGGTCTCTGTGCTGAGGCTGGCGGGGGCGGCATCGGAGGAGGTGCACGTGACGTTCATAAGGTCGATGGGCGTCCTGGTTCCTGACAGCAACCGGCTTATGTCGCGGAACTTGTCTGCCCCGCCATAGTACTTCACATAGTCGTTCCCGCTGCCCTGCGCAAAGGCCGTGAACGCCACATCCTCTATGCCGATGCAGGCGATGGCCACCTCGCGCAGGGTGCCGTCGCCCCCGCAGGCATAGAAGCGCAGTTCCTCGTCCGGAAACGCCGACCGATAGCGTCGGACGACTTCGCGGCTGTCACCCTTGTATCGTTTGATGTAGATGTCGTAATCAATGGTGCCGTCGAAGGGGCGCAGCGACTGTCGGACCAGCGTCTCACACGACCGAGTGCCTGCGTGGGGGTTGACGATGAAGATGTGTTTCATGATTTGAATATGCCGAGTTCGTTGAGCAGGATGAGGGTGATGGCTATGGGGGCTATCCAGCGGATGATGAAGCGATAGAGGCCGAAGAGGGGCGCTTTGAGTTTGCCTTCGTTGGTGATTTGGCTGCGAACCAGTTTCTTGTCGAGGCGCCAACCGGCAAAGAGGCTGATGATGATGCCTCCGATAGGCATGATAATCTTGGCCGAGAGGAAGTCGAAGGCATCGAAGAAACCGAGGCCGAAGAAGGGGCGGAAGTCCTTGAGAGGACCGAAGCTGAGCGAGCAGAATATGCCCAGCAGGAGGCAGCTGGAGGTGACAATCCAGGCAGCGGCACGGCGCGAGAGGCCACGTTCGTGCAGGAAGGCGGTGATGGTTTCGTGGAGCGAGATGGTGCTGGTGATGGCGGCTACGATGAGCAGAAGATAGAACAGCAGGGCAAAAATGTAACCGAGTATGGGGGCCCCGTTGAAGGCCATCTGGAAAACGCTGGGCAGGGTGATGAATACCAACCCCGGACCGGCATCGGGCGTCAGCCCCTGCACGCTGAAGACGGCAGGGAAGATGATGAAGCCGCACATGACGGCCACCAGCGTGTCGATGCCGACCACGCTGACGGCAGTACGCGACAGGTTGGCGTCGTCGCGGAAATAGCTGGCGTAGGTGCACAGGCAGCCCATCGCAAGGCTGAGCGAGAAGAAGGCCTGGCCCAGGGCGCTCAGGAGGGTGTCGGCCGTAATCTTCGAGAAGTCCGGTCGCAGCAGGAAGTGAAGCCCTTCCTTGGCTCCGGGCATCATCATCGAGCAGACAACCAGCACCGTAATGATGATGAACAGCAGGGGCATCAGCAGCTTCGAGAAGCGCTCGATGCCGTTCTGCACGCCGCGGACGACGATGATATGGGTCGTGAGCAGCACGAGTGCCGTGAAGACGACAGGCCACCAGGCGCCCCCGGTGAAGGAGGTAAAGTAGGCTGCCGGGTCGGCGATGTGCGTCACCCAACCCGCCGTTGCCGTGACAAGGTACTTCATGGTCCAGCCAGCCACCACGCTATAGTACGACAGGATGATGAAAGCGGCAAACACACCCAGGTATCCCTGTACAACCCACGCCGAGCGCGGCGCCAGCCGGCGGTAGGCATCGATGGTGTTGGCATGCGTGCTGCGTCCGACCACAAACTCCGACAGCATCACGGGAATGCCCAGCACGAGGACGCAGACAATATAGATGATGATGAAGGCCGATCCGCCGTTAGCACCTGTTTCTGTGGGGAAACGCCATACATTACCCAGTCCCACGGCTGAACCCGCCGCAGCCAGAACGATGCCCAGCTTGCTTCCGAAGTTATTCCTCTTTTCCATAATTGGCTGCAAAAGTACTAATAAATATCCGATATTTGTAACAATTTGCAAGAAAAACGCGCATCCATCCTCTCTAAAAGACTTTAGAGTAAAAAAATGGTGCCGGAGAAGCGAAATCCAATTCCGTTCCCTTGCACTCTCTAAATAGATGCTTGCCCTGAAAAGTATTCGCCTGCTCTAAGAAATTATTCCCCTACGTATATTTTTTATCTGCCTGCTCTATTTTCTGATTTGCCTGCTCTATTTTCTGATTTGCCTACTCTATTTGTAAACACGGCCCCTGTTTAAATAAACGCGGCCCCTGTTTAAATAAACACGGCCCCTGTTTAAATAAACACGGCCCCTGTTTACAAAAAACATCAAACGTTGCAAAAACAAACACGGCAAAAGTCAATGGGCAATGGTTAATAGTCCATTTTCTATTATCCATTGCGCCATAGGTGTCAAAATCCGTGTAGATTGTGTAGATTATGTAGATAAAACGCCCCATCTACACGTTTCAAATGGCAATAATTCAGCAAAAAATCGCGTTTGTGTAGATTGTGTGGATGTTTTACAAACTTTTTTGCAAAGTTATTCCGGCCTGCCGAAGAAGTCGGGGCGGTGGAAGTCGGGGGTGGGGACGTCGATGGGGAAGAGGGAGACGAAGTGGGGCGTGGGGAGGTCGTCGCCGCATTTATAGACGTTGAAGCGGAAGCGGCCGGAAGAAACTTGATGGGCGTGCTCGCCGAAAAGGGTGTAGGGCAGGGCAAGGGTGAGCTCCCACGTGGTGGGAGTGTTCACTAACCCCAGGGGTTTCCTGCCGAGAGAAGACCAGCGGTCAACCGTCCCCAGCATCCCCTCCATGAGCGGTTCGCGTCCTTCGCGCCCTGCGCCGTAGCCGATGAGGAGCGTGCCGATGCACGAGCACTCGATGTTGTAATAGCCTTCGGCACCATCGGGGCGGATGAACGTTTCGACGCAAGAGTCCGTCCAGACGCGGTCACCATCCGAAACATAGCGTGCCAGCACGGCTTGTTCGCTGACGCGATAGTGGATGAGCAGGGCATCGCTACTCAGGGCCATGCGGACGGCAACGTCGGGAAGGTAGGGATAGGAGGACCAGTCCGCTTGGGCCACAGGGGTGAAGGGGATGTTTTCTCTGTCGAGGATGTCGCGAATGTCGGATGCGGCGACGAAGGCATCGGGGAGGCGGGTGATTTTCATAGGATGGCTGATGTATGATGTAAGATGTAAGATGTATGATGTATGATTCTACTCCCTAACTTCTAACCTCTTCAACACTTTTTCTGCTACGAGGCGTGCGTCGGCGGGTGAGAGGACGGGGCTGATGGGGAGACTGAGCTCGGTGGCTGCCAGACGTTCGGTGACGGGCAGGGAGAGAGCGTGGAGTCGGGGATAGCAACGCTGGCGATGGGGCGGGACGGGGTAGTGGATGGCGGTCTCGATACCTTCGGAGTGTAGGTATTTCTGCAGGGCATCTCGCTGCGGGGTGAAAATGGGGAAGATGTGGAAGACGGAGGTGTCGTCGGGGGCGGGGAAGGAGGCGCCGGGGATTGGAGCGGCCAGGCTTGGAGGGAGCATCTCGGCGTAGATGGCGGCGATGGCGCGGCGGCGGAGGTTGTCGTCGTCCAGATGGCGCAGCTTGACGGTGAGCACGGCGGCCTGCACTTCGTCGATGCGGCTGTTGATGCCCTGCACGTCGCAATGGTACTTCGGCTCCATGCCGTAGTTGCCGAGACGCCGCACCATGTCGGCAAGGGCGGGGTCGTCGGTGGTGACGGCGCCGGCATCGCCCAGCGCGCCGAGGTTCTTGCCCGGATAGAAGCTATGCCCTGCAGCATCGCCGAGCGAGCCGGTACGCTTGGACAATGGACGATGGACGATGGACGATGGACAATGGACGATGGACAATGGATAATGGGCGATGGCTCCGTGCGCCTGGGCATTGTCCTCGATGAGCTTGAGGCTGTGGCGGCGGCAGATGTCGGCTATGCGTGGCGTCCATGCCGAACGCCCGTAGAGGTGAACCAGCATGACGGCGCGGGTGCGGGGGGTGACGGCGGCTTCGACGAGGCTGTCGTCGAGAAGCGAAGTGGCGGCGTTCGGCTCCACCAGCACGGGTTTGAGCCCTGCGCGTGTAATGGCCAGCACGGAGGCGATGAACGTGTTGGCGGGGACAATCACTTCGTCGCCCGGGGCCATCACGCCCAGTTCCGTATATCCTTTTAAAATAAGCGTAAGCGCATCCAGTCCATTGGCGCAGCCCACGCAATGTGCCACGCCGATGTAGTCGGCATACGCCTGCTCAAACTCTTCGGTGGCACGGCCTCGCAGGTACCATCCCGAACGGACTACGCCATCGACCGCCGCTGCAATCTCGTCGGCGTGCAGGGCGGTGACGGCCTTTATGTCCAGGAAGGGTATCACTTCTTCAGCAGAATCCAGGATTCCTGGAAGTCCTGCCGGCCGGGGTTGGCGGCTTTGAAGGCGTCGCGGGCCGTGACGGCCTCGGCTTTGGTGTTGTAGGTGCCGATATAGACGCGGTACATGTTGCGCTCGACGTTCTTGACGATGCCGGCCTTGTAGCCGTCGGCTTTCAGCGTCTGGCAGAGGCTCTCAGCATTGGTCTGTACGCTGAAGCTGCCGCAGATGACGCTGTAGGCCTTGAGGTCGCCGCCCAGGGCTACGACGGCCTCCGAGCGGACGGGGGTGTTGTCGGCCACGGGGGTGACGGGAGTGACGGCCTCGCCCACGGGGGTCACCTGCACGGGAGCATTGGCGTCCGTCTGGGCATACGTCTCCTGAGCCTTGGCTTTCTCGTAGGCTTGTTTGTAGGCACTCTGGCTGGACTTGCAGGAGGTGAACATGAGGGCTGCGCCCATCAGTACGAAAAGAATTGTTTTTTTCATTGTTGGTTATGGATTAAATGGTGGTTACTTTTTTTGACTGCGGATCGTACGAATTTTGTTTCCGGTCTGCAAAAATAGTACAAAGTCGGATATGATGCAAATTTTTTTTCACACGTGTACTTCCAGCAGTTTTGCTGTTCCGACGGGACGCAGGTCGAGGGTGGTGTTGGAGGCGGGGACGAGCAGGGTCTGGCCGGCATGGAGCAGGGCGGTCTCGCCCTTGTCGTCGGTAAACTCGCAATTGTCTTCCAACCCGATGTAGATGACGAACGAGTCCATGGCGCTGTGGTCGAAGTGCAGCGGCTGGTTGAGGTCGAGCAGCGAGGTGGTGAAGTAGTCGCAGCCTACCAGCTCTACGGGGCGGTTGGGGCAGGGGAGGTAGTGCGTGCGGTAGTCCGACATCACCTTGTAGTCGATGGCATCCTTGGCCAGCTCGGTGTGGAGCTCGCGGGGGTTGCCGTTCTTGTCCAGACGGCCGAAGTCGTAGATGCGGTAGGTGATGTCGCTGGTCTGCTGGATTTCGGCAATGGTTGTTCCGCCGCCGATGCTGTGCACACGTCCTGCGGGGAGGAAGAACACATCGCCCTCGTGGAGCGTATGCTTGGCCAGCGCCCTCGTGATGGTGCCGTCGGCCACCATGCGCTGGTAGCTCTCGGGGTCGAGCAGCTGGTTGAAGCCCGCGTAGAGGTAGGCATCCTTCTTGGCGTGAAGGACATACCACATCTCCGTCTTGCCGAAAGAGTTGTGGCGCTTGCGGGCCAGCTCGTCGTTCGGATGTACCTGGACGGAGAGCGGCAGGTTGGCCTCTATAAATTTAATAAGGAGAGGGAAGGTGTCGCCATAGCGCTCGTAGCTGCGGCGGCCCACCAGCCGCTCGTGCTGCTCACACAGCAGGTCGGCCACGGTGCGTCCCTTCTCAGGACCTTCGAAAACAACAGACAACGAGCCGGGTACGCCCGACAGCTGCCAACTCTCGCTACCCCAGATGAGGGTCTTCAGAATAGGTTCGAATTTATACATGCCCAAAAAATTTTTGCAAAGGAATAAAAAAAATGCGAATAAATGATTACTTTTGCCCAAAAACATTTCACTATGTCCGAACTTAGCTATCCGATGAGGGAGATGGAGCAGCAGATGGACTATCTGCGGCTGCTTGCCAAAACATACAAGAATGCCGCCGAGACGGCCACGGAGATTATCAACCTCGAAGCCATCCTGAACCTGCCGAAGGGAACGGAGCATTTCCTTGCCGACATCCACGGCGAACACGAGGCTTTCCAGCACGTGCTCAAGAATGCCTCCGGCGATATCCGGCGCAAGGTGACGGAGCTGCTGGGCGACGAGCTGAACGGGCGCGAACTGCGCGACCTCTGTACCCTTATCTACTATCCGACGGAGAAGCTTGCCCTGCTCCGCGAAGAGGCTGACGGAGAGGGACGCGAGCTCTCCGCCTCCTGGTATTCGCTCACCATCCGCTATCTGGTGCTCATCTGCCAGCATATCTCATCGAAATACACCCGCTCGAAAGTACGCAAGGTGCTCCCCAAAGAATTCAGCTATATCATCCAGGAACTGCTGCACGAGTCTGAAGGCATGCGCAATAAGAACCGCTACGTGAGCAGCATCGTCGATACCATCATCGACATCGGCGAGGCCGACCACTTCATCGCTGCGCTCTGTACGGTCATCCAGCGTCTGGCCGTCGATAGGCTGCACATCGTCGGCGACCTCTTCGACCGTGGCACAGGCAGCCATCTCGTCATGGACGCCCTCGAGCAATACCAGAACTTCGACATCCAGTTCGGCAATCACGATGTGCTGTGGATTGGTGCAGCCTCCGGCAACGTCGCCTGCATGGCCAACATCCTGCGCATCTGCATGCGCTATGGCAATCTCAGCGTGCTTGAGGACGGCTACGGCATCAACCTCCTCCCCCTTGCCATCTTCGCCATGGAGGTCTATAAGGACGACCCCTGCGACGCCTTCGGTCCCCGCCTGGAAGAGAATGTCACCCTTAGTGAAAAGACCCGCCGTCTGATAGCGCAGATGCACAAGGCCGTCAGCATCCTCCAGTTCAAGCTCGAAGCAGAGATTATCCACCGCCGGCCTGAGTTTGGGATGGACGACCGCCTGCTGCTCGACAAAGCCGACTTCCGGAAAGGCATCTGCCGCATCGCGGGACATCGCTACACCATGAGCGACATCTACCTCCCCACCGTTGACCCCTCCGACCCCTACCGGCTCAGCATCGAGGAGCAGGAACTCATCGGGCAGATACGCCACTCCTTCCTGACCTCCGAAAAACTGAAGAAACACATCCGTCTGCTGCTCGAAAACGGCTCCATGTACCTTGTCTGCAACGGCAATCTGCTCTATCATGCCTCCGTGCCGATGAATGCCGACGGCACCTTCCGCGACGTCACCATCAGGGGAGAGACCTTCCACGGACGCTCTCTTCTCGACCGCATCGACCGGCTCATCCGCGAGGCATTCGAAGGTAGCCTGAAGTCTCCGGTATGCCAGCCTGAAAATGAGCCTGAATCCTGCTTCAACCTTGACTATCTGTGGTACCTCTGGTGCGGCAAGGACTCGCCCCTCTTCGACAAAGACAAGATGACCACGTTCGAACGCTATTTCCTGAAGGACAAGGGCTCGTGGAAGGAGACCAAAGGCGCCTACTACGTCTTCCGTGACGACCCGTCGGCTGTTGACCGCATCCTCGAGGAATTCGACGTACATGGCACCCATTGCCATGTCGTCAACGGGCACACTCCCATCCACACGGCCAAAGGCGAAAGCCCGCTCAAGGCAGGCGGAAAGCTTATTGTTATCGACGGCGGCTTCTCCAAGCCCTATCAGCACGTTACGGGCATTGCCGGCTACACCCTCGTCTATCACTCCCGCGGTATGCAGCTGGTGGAGCACCAGCCCTTCACCAGCACCGAGGATGCCATCCGTAAGGGCAGCGACATCCGCTCCACCCGCCATCTGGTGGAGATGCGCTCGCAGCGCATCATGATGCGCGAGACCGACAAGGGCCGCGAAATCGCCACCCGTATCGAAGACCTCCGCCGCCTCCTCTTCGCCTACCGCACCGGCCTCATCCGCGAACGCTAATTCCCCCTTGACTCTTTAGTTCGTTTAACGTTAAACGAACACGTCCGATGAAAAGTGCTGATGAAAAATAAAATGTCTTGAACTCCTGAACCCCTACAACTCCCTAAATCATTAAAATATTAAAAAAGTGCGTATGGAGAGTACTTTTTAAAATTTTTTTCATACCTTTGTCCGCTATTCCTTTGGGAAAAGCATAAGAAAATTACTATTTTGAGGAGAAAAAACCTGTTGCTGACTACTTGTCATGCCTTTTTCCTGTATAATGCCATGATAAGGGAAACGAATGACCATTTCGTTTGAATCGTTAGTGTTCATTTATTATATTCATCAAAAATCAAAAACATGAAAAAGAAATTACTATTTCTACTTGGAGGAGCGTTCCTTGGCGGACTCTTCTCGCTGAACGTCTCGGCGCAGACCGACGTGACCAGCACGTACATCACCAATGCGGACTTCTCGCAGGGAACGCCCATCACCGTGGGTGTCTGCACCTATGCAAAAGACATGACATCCAACGGAACAGCGTATAGCCAGCTCGTGGCCGTGGATGGCTGGGACATCGTAGAGAACGGCGACGCCCGTGCCGGAGGTCTTGTGGCTTTTGGCTCTGGCGTATGGATTGGCGGCCCCGGCTATACGGCTCCTGCTACTAACTCCGACGGCGATGCTGTAGGAAACATCCTCGGTTTGGTTGGTGTATGGACAGGACTTGCCCAGTACACACAGGCTGTTACTCTCCCCGCCGGTACATATACGCTCGTGCTTGGCGTCTATAATTCGAACGGTGGAACTACTGCCTTCGAAAAGAACCTCATCGGCTTTGTCGAGGATGGTGGTGCGGAGCATTATGCTTCGACGACCCAGTATGCCGTAAACACCTGGAAGTACGAGTTCATCACCTTTACACTTGCGGCTGAGACAACGGGAAAAATATCCTTGGGTTATAAGGCAGCCAACAGCGGAAGTGCTGCTATGCCCCATCTGTTCCTTTCCGGCATTCAGCTGTTCAATGGCGAGGTAGATGCCGAGGCCTATGAAGCTGCCAAGGAAGCAGCACGCAATGCTAAGGAATTGGCCGCCAACAAGGAAAAACTGGCTGGCTGTTCTTATGCCAACCCCTCTGAGGATTTGCTTGCGAACGGCAGCTTCGACACAGCCAACCAAGGTTGGACGCTGACCAACATGGGCTATCAGAACAACGGTGAGCGTCCCACCCGCTATGTGGAGAAATGGGATGGCAACCCACTCAGCGGTACCGGCTCAGCCTTGCAGACCATCAAGAACTATCCCGCAGGTGCTTATATTCTTACTGGAACAGTACACACCAACAAGGCTGAAACCGGTGGCGCCACGTTGAACGTGAACGACCACTCCGAGCCTGTCAGCGGCACGTGGACAGAGTATAAAGTTGTCTATAACCTCACTGCCGACGGCGATGTGACTGTTTCCTTCAAGTATGACAACCTTGCCTCCAACTGGGTTGCCATTGATGGGTTCTCACTTGTCTATGGCGGCGACTATGAAACGTATGTTACTGCAGCCCACAAAGGCGATTGGGATGCCGCTCTTGCCGCAGCCAAAGAGGCTCTTGCCAGCGACGATTACAAGAATGTGGTTGGCGAAGAGAAGACTGCCCTCGAAGCTGAGGTTGCCAAGGCCGAACCGACAACGGCTGACGGCTACGATGCAGCTACCGTTGCGCTGAACGCGGCTTGCAAAACCTTCACCGATGCCAAAGCAAGCTACGATGGCCTGGCCACCGCTAACGGATACGTCGAGGCTGCTGGTACGCTGAAATATGCCGATGCCGCAAAGAAGCCTTCCGTCTCCGCTGCGGCCACCTCTGCCGCCGATGCTGTCAGCAAGACCGCTGCTGTCCTGACCGCAGTCCGTGCCTACTATGAGAGCCATGCCGCCGCCGAAGCCATTGCTACGGCCGCTGACAAGACCTCCGTCATCACTAACGCCACCGACCCCACCAACAACGACGGTTGGACATGGGATGGCAACAAGAACAATCCTGCCAGCAACGAGCCCTGGACCGACGCCGACGGCACGAATACCCATTCCTATTTCGATGGCGGCAACTGGGGCGCAAACGCCTGGACCACCACCATGAAGCAGACCATTGCCATCCCCGCCGGCAAATACCTGCTGACGGCTAAGGCTCGTGCTGCAGCGAACGTCACCTTCACCCTCTCCGCTGGCGGCGTGTCTGTTGACCTTCCCCACGTGGGCAACACCGGCAATGTGTTCGACCGTGGCTGGGGCGACGCTTCTGTGGAGTTCGAGACCGAAGGCGAAGATGTGGAGATTCTGGTAAAGGCCACCACCGAAACGGTCCATGAGTGGTTCTCCATTTCTGCTTTCCGTTTGGTTCAACTCGAAGAGATTGTTGTTCCGATGGCTACGGCCGAGGACTATGCTGCTCTTGCCAATGCCATCTCGGCTGCCGAGGCCAAGACGCTTGGCTTCAACGAAGGTGAATATGCACCGTACAACAACGTTGAGGCTATCCAGGCTCTTGCTGCTGCCAAGGCCATCGATCCCGAGGCTGCCGACGGCAATACACAGAAGGTCGTGAAGGCTGTCACCGCTGCCCTCACCGCCGCTGTCTGGACGGCTAATACCGCCGATGTCGATGCTATCTATAATGGTATGTTCTCCAAAGTCACCGAAGGGGCCAACTATCCCGACGGTTGGGCACGTACCAACGCTTGGGGTCAGATGCGCACCGAGATTGAGGGTGACTACGCAACGGCCTACTACAACCAGCCGGGCTCGCTCAAGTATGGCGAAACGGGTGCTTACACCATGCCGCTTGCAGCCAATACCTATTATAGACTCACCCTCGTCTATCGCAGCCACGAGAATAACTCCAACAACGGCATAACCGTCTCCATCCTCAATGGCGAAGAGGGCGTCTCAGGCAAGGTTCTTCAGGGTAACCCCTCCACTTCTGATTGGAAGAAGGGCGTTGTGGGCTTCAAGACCGGTGCTGCCGGCAACTACGTGCTGACGCTGGCCAATAGCGGCAACACCTGGATGACTGCCGTCTCACTCGTGAAGGCTACTCCCGAATCGGTGAGCATAACGATTGCCGACAACAAATACGCTACGTTCATCGCCCCGTTCGATGTCGCTGTTCCTGCAGGCGTCACCGCCTCCAAGGTGACGGGTGTTACGGATGAGAACGAACTGACTACTGAGGCTGTCGAGACCACCATCCCCGCCAACACCCCTGTCCTCCTCTATAGTGAGAGTGGTGTCAACACGACGGTTGAAGGCGTCAACGAAGCCCTCGAAGCCACTTACACCAACGGCCTCCTTACCGGCGTCTATGCCGACACCGAAGCTACGGCCGGCACGTATGTACTTCAGAAGCATGGCGACAGCATGGCCTTCTACCTCGTTGCCGACGTGAAGCCTGTTGTGGGCGCTAACCGCTGCTACCTGACGGCTCCCGCTGGCGATGCTCCCGTCCTCCGCATCGGCGGCACCACGAACATCGCTAACGTCAAGACTGAGGCCAGTGCCGTCACCTATGACCTCACCGGACGTCGCGTCGAGGCTCCCGAAAAGGGTATCTACATCGTGAACGGAAAAAAGGTCGTGATTAAGTGAGAGAAGTGAAAGCCCGCTACTATAAATTTAAAAAGGAGAAAAGAATATGAAAACATACGAAAAGCCAACCATCGAAACGATAGAACTTCGCGAGAAGCAGTCCGTCATGCTCAGCATGAGCGGCTCGCTCGCCGACGACAGCAAAGTGTTTGCTAATCCCTTCCGCGGATTTGACGGTTCCAACCCCTTTGGCGGCAACCCGTTTGCCAATCCGTTTGACACGAACAAGCTTCCATGAGAGCCTTGCGACATGGATTCATTCTGCTGGCAGCCCTTTGGCTGCCAGCAGTTTCTGCCTTTAGTCAGACGGATGCCACCGATAAGATTGCCAATCCCAGCTTCGAAAGCGGCACAGGTTCGTGGACGCTGTCGAAATCGGTGAGTGGGTGGGAAGATTTCAAGGTGACCACCGCAGCGCCGTCCGACGGTTCCCACATCTACAACCTCTGGGCGCAGAAGATTACCTCCATCGACCTCCATCAGTCCATCACCCTCCCATCGGGCAACTACCGTCTCTCGGCCGACCTGCGCATCAACACCCTTGACGATGTCACCGACCAGGGTGTCTATGCCGCCGTGCATGGTGCCACCCATCGTTCTGCCGCGACCATCACCCACACCGCTTCGCCGTGGGAGACGGCCGAGGGGTGGAACACGCTTAGCACCGACTTCGACGTGCTCTACGACGGCACCACCGTCGTGGTCGGCGCATCATCGACAGGCAGCGGCACCACGGCCGGTTGGTTCCAGGTCGATAACTTCCGCCTGACGCTGCTGGGCAACGACATCGACATTCCCGACGACCGCCTCCCCACGGGCAGTAGCCGCATCCTCTTTACCGAGACCGACGGCGCTTTGCAGGACGCCTATACCGTGGCGTTGAACAAGGTGAAGTTTGCCTCTGCCGGCGATACGCTGTGGGTGTTGCTGCGCAACACGTCTATGCAGGGCCTGCTCGTTCCCCTCCGTGGCGACGACACCGTCCCGCACGACTGGCGCATTGCCGTCAGCGGCTCGGAGGCCGTTGTCTGGCGCGACGGCGTGCAGCATGCGTCCCATGCCGTGCGGTTCCTTCCGCGGCTGACGGAGGCTGGCGAACAGTCCGAGATTACCCTTGTGGGTAGCAACCGCGTGGAAAAATACAGCGTCGAGCTCGTCAGCGAGCGCGAAGCGTTGGCACCTGACGGATATGCTGCGGATGCTTACGGCAAGACCGTGCGCAACGTGCTCTGCATGCACAACACCATCCTCCACTTCACCACCCCCGTCGATGTCTGGGTGCCCTCTGTCGATACGCTCCTTGTCGGCTCCACGCTCAATCTGGTTCATGAAGAAGCATGGCTGCTCGCACCCCATTGGATGCCCTCCGAGGCCATCAGCCACCTGCTGCCCAGCGTCTATGTCAATGCCAAGAAAGGTGCGGGCGGCAGTAATCTCCGCGTGGCCATCTATCTCGATGGCGCTGTCGTCATTCCCCAGAAGGATGACTACCTACCCTTCCGCGGCTATAGCGACACCGGCTTCGGGGGCGACGAGACCCTGCTCGGCCTTGGCTGCAACAACGAGCTGGGAGCGGTGGCCAACACCCTGCGCTCGTTCGTCCTCAAGCGGGGCTATATGGTCACCCTTGCCACCAATGCCGACGGTAGCGGCTATAGCCGCGTTTATGTAGCCGACCACGACGACATCCGCGTGGATGCACTCCCCGAAGCTCTCGACCGCCGCATCTCCTCTGTCTATGTCCGCAAGTGGAACTGGGTTTCCAAGAAGGGGTGGGGTAGCACAGGCGGCGCAGGCAAGGCGTCCACCGTCCGTGCCAACTGGTTCTACAGCTGGAGCGCCGGTTACAACACCACCGCCGACCAGGAGTACGTGCCCGAGAAGACCCACCTCTACTGGCCCTCGTGGAGCGAGATAAACCGCAAGGACAACGTCACCTGCGTGCTCGGCCTCAACGAGCCCGAGCACAGCGAGCAGCACACCTCCGACCGCTGTTCCTGTGGCGGCGTCATCAGCGAGTGGAACGCCTTCAACAAGCTCCACACCTCGTTCTTCGAGAGCGGACTGCGCATCGGCTCGCCCGCTCCCACCGATGCCAGCTATCTGACGAACTACATCACCTACTGCAACAACTACGCCTACCGCTGCGACTTCGTCGTCACCCATGCCTATTGGAAAGACGACATCAGCACGTGGCGCAGCCGCCTGGAGGCCATCCACAAGGCTACGGGACGCCCCATCTGGATTACCGAGCTGGAGCCCGGCGCCTCGTGGGACAAGCCCGGCTACTCCGATGTCGCCTCGGCGGCCAAGCGCTACCAGCAAATCTTCGACCTGATGGAAGAGCTCGACTACGTGGAGCGCTATGTGCCCTATCAGGACGACCTCTGGTACAACGCCATGCTCTATGCCGACGGCTGGCCCACGCCTGCAGGATTCCTCTATCGCGACTATCCCTCGTCGCATGCCTATAAGGCCGAGCAGCAGTTCATCCCCGTGTGGTGGCGTCCCAGCCTGAAGGAGGTGAAGATTACATCGGCCAAGGCAGCAGCGGACGGCGTGGCGACCTTCGTCACCGACAATCCCAATGGCGACATGACGGCCACGTTCACCGTCGAATACCTTGCGGCGGATGGCAGCTGGCAGGAGGTCTATGCCGAGTCCGACCGCTCCGCTTTCGACCAGACGGCGCTCACGGTGTCGGCCGACGTCTCCTCCCTGCCCGTCGGCTCCGCTACCTTCCGGCTGAAGGTGACGACGCTCTCCGGTGCAGAGGCCGTCAGCCCCACCGTTGCCGTCGAGCTCATCCACACAGACGTCTCGTCGCCCCTCCTTCTGCAAGGGGCGGGGGAGGCTCTCCGCACGCGCGAGTTCACCGCCGACGGACGACCCGCCACAGCCGCCACGCGCGGCATCATCCTTGTCGAGGAAACCCATGCCGACGGCACCACCACCGTCCGCCGCGTCCTGCGCTAACGGCAACCATCCACATCATCCGTTCCATCGGCTCATCCGTGTTCAGGCATTAAAACGAACACGAATCTGACGGATGGAACGGATGATGCGGCATTCGTGGCATTCGTGTGATTCGTCGTCCGGAAAAGTCCTTCGCAAGTGGCGTTGACGGTGTGCTGACGGTGCATAAGCGTAAGTTTTTGGGCATTTTGTTTGGAAGTTGGCAAGTTTATTCCTAACTTTGTCCGCTTTTTATGGAAAGCATGAGATAAAATTACTATTTGAGGAGAAGATTACTATTTGTGGAGAATAGTGGACATTTGTATCGTTTTGCAGAGCATCGGCTATGCCCGATGGTCCGCATTTGTTGTACCGGATAGCCTGCCATCAGAGCCGTAGAACACCTGTCCCGTAAGATGAAAAACATGCTCCCATACCCTTAATCAACCAAACAGAACGATGAAAAACAAAATCGCATACAATTAGTGTTTATTACCTTATTTATTCATTAAAAATCAAAAACATGAAAAGGAAATTACTATTTCTTCTTGGAGGAGCAGTCCTTGGCGGACTCTTCTCGCTGAACGCTTCGGCACAGACCGATGTGACCAGCACGTACCTCACCAATGCTGGGTTTGAGAGTAGCACAGAAACTACCACAAATGCAGCTGCTACAAGCAGTGCTGCACCTCTTGACATCGCTGGTAACTGGACACAAGCCAGTTCAGCCGCATGGAGCAGTTCTGCTGTAGTTACGTATGGAGGTTCTGGTCAAGTAAATGGTGTAAAAGCACCTGCTACCGATAATGCAGGCAATACGGGAAAGACTCTTGGTGTCTCAGTCGGTTGGGGTGGAACTGTTACATATCAAACTGCGGCTGTTACCTTGCCTGCAGGCCATTACGAATTACAAATATTTGCCTACAACGCATTGAGTGGCGTTACTCAGTTCAAATCTCTATTTGGCTTTGTTCCTACCTCGGGCGATTCGCATCTTTCCACAAAGACTGCATTCACCTATGGAGAGTGGGTAACCGATGTCGTTACATTTGATTTGGAGAATCAAACAGAAGGCAATTTCCAGGTTGGTGGTATGGCCATATCTGGAGGCTCGGACTCCAACGCAAAAGTGTTCTTTGATAATATCACATTGACCTATACTGATCCTTTGCAAACCGCCAAGAATGCTCTTCAGGCTGAGATTGACAAAGCTAAGCTTTGCGATGACAAAGAAGGATTGGCTTCGGCCATTGCAGCTGCAGAAGGCGTTCTTTCCACAGCTACGACAGAGGCAGAACTAACTGATGCCTTGGCAGCGCTTCAGGCTGCCGACAAAGATGCTGTCCTTCGTTATGAGAATGGTTTGGCTGATGCAACTTCAACAGCAGGTGTCCTGACTTCGTTTGTTGTCAATGGCGACTTCACTAACAACGTCAGCGGTTGGACCGCCACAGGCGGATTCCAGAACAATGCCCTTGCCAATAATAAGGATGGGGACTTCACAAAACCCTTCTGGGAAAACTGGAATGGCTCGGCTAAGGAAAACAAGATGTATCAGACCGTCGTCAATATCCCCAACGGCACTTACAAACTGAAGATTGCTGCGTTTGTCAATAATCTGGCCGACCCCAACGACAGTCAGTTTGTTTTTGCCAACGCTGACAAGGTCTATCTGAAGACAGGCGATCCCACTTTCTACGAGGTCTGGACGGTTGTGACAACCAATGCTGTTGAGATTGGTCTGGAACAGACTACGGCAACGGCCAACTGGATGGGTATCGATAATGTTTCACTCACATACTACGGCGCAGGCAATGTGATTGCTGCCGCTCAGGCTGCTGCTCATAAGATCGATTGGGATGCTGCTCTTGCTGCTGCCAACGCCGCTCTGTCGAATGTCGATTACGATAATGTGACCGGATCGGAGAGGACTGCCCTTCAAACCGAGGTTGGCAAGGCCGAGCCGACCACAGCCGACGGCTACGATGCTGCCACAGCAGCTCTTGTAAGTGCCACCAATGCTTTTGTTGCAGCCAAGGCCAACTACGACGCCCTCGTCAACGAGAACGCCAAGGCCGCCGTCTTCGGCCTCGCGGCCAAGACTGCCACCACCTCCGACGAAGCCGCACAGGCCGTGAAAGACCAGAAGGTGGCCGAGTACAACTATGTGAACGACAACTTCCAATACGGTGTCGAGCTGGGCGAGTGGGTCTCCTCGGGCGTGAACACGTCTGCTGCCAATTTCAGCAACGAGCACTGGAGCGGAGAGACACGCACCTATAAGAACCAGAACGACAACAACGGTCAGGGCTGGAACGCCTCTGCCTGGAGCATTAGCTTCAGCCAGGATGTGACGCTGCCCGCCGGCGACTATGTGTTCAAGGTTGCAGGCCGTCAGGCTACCGGCGACCAGGTCACGACGAGCCTTGTCGTCAAGCAGGGCGACACGGAGCTTGGCTCGGTGAACGACTTCCCCAGAGGCAACGCATCGCGCGGCATCAACAAGAGCGGTGCTACCAGCTTCGACGAAGCCGACGACCAGTATGCCAACGGCGGTAATGGCTTCGGCTGGGAATGGCGTTATGTGAAGTTCACGCTTGCCGCTGATGATACTGTGAATATCGCCATTAATGCTGTGGCTACCGCTTCCCATCAGTGGGTTAGTTTTGGTGATTATACCGTCCAGACGAACAACGAGGCGAACATTTCTTTGATTGCGTATAATATTGCTCTAAATGATGCTATCACCGCTAGAGACAATACTGACTACACCAATGTGATTGGTGACGAGCGCACGGCATTGGTGAATGCCATCGCTGCCGACAAAGGTACCACGAAAGAAAGCATCGACGCTGCCACGGCGGCGTTAAACAATGCTGTTTCAGCATTTACAGCAGCTAAGAATTCGTATGATGCTTTTGTTGCTGCCAAGGCCGTTACTTATTCTGATGATTTGCCTTATGCAAGTTCTACTAAGTTTGCAGCTATCTCCACGGCTCAGGCTGCAGCAGATGCTACTTCTGCTTCCGACGCCGATGCTAAGACGGCAGTCATCCTCTCTGCTTATCGCAAGTATGTTGAGAGCAATGCTCTGGCTGAGGGCGTAACAGGAGCAGAGGTGATACCTATTACCAATGCAAATATGGATGTCACCTATAATAGCGAAGCCCATACCTTCGGTGTATGGCAGGTTATTGGACAGACCAACGGAACCATCCAGTTGCTCGACAACCAGTCCTTCACTGATGGTGACGGTAATGCCGATTATAAGTATGCCGACATTTATAAGAATGATAACAATGCTGGCATTCAGCAGACCATCAACCTCGCCCCCGGCAAGTATCTGTTGACGGTGACCGCTCGTGCCAATACTACCGCTGGCGCTACGTTCAAAGTCTTTGCAGGTTCTGCTTCTGCTGAAATCGCCCGCATCGGCAACAGCGGCGGTACGTTCGACCGTGGTTGGAATGATGCCAGTGTGGAATTCACGGTGAATCCGACTAGTGACGTAAACATTGGCGTTCAGTCTGGCAATGGTAAGGATCTCTGGTGGAGCGCAACCCGCTTCCGTCTTGTGAAGATTGGTGAAATTGTTCCGGCTACGATGACTATCACGGCTGCCCAGTATGCTACATTCATCGCTCCGTTTGACGTGACGATTCCTACTGATGTAACCGCCGTTAAGATAACGGGTGAAGGCACAGACGGTAAGCTTGTAGAGGAAACTGTTGAAACAACTATTCCTGCTAATACGCCCGTTGTCCTTCACAGCGAGTCGGTCGTAGATGAGACCTTCTATGGCGAGCCTGTGGCTGCAACGAATGAGCTTACCGAAGGTATCCTTACGGGTACTTACACCGAAATCACGGCTCCCGCTAATTCGTACATCCTGAATAAGATTGACGAGTGGGTTGGCTTTGCTACGGTTGCTGCTGATAACACGACGTTGACGGTGGGTGCCAACCGTTGCTACATCAAGGCTGATGCTGTTACACCTGCTCCCTTCTTCCGTCTTGGAGGCACGACGAACATTGCCAACGTGGAAAAAGCTGAAGCTGATGCCGCTGTCTATGACCTCACAGGCCGCCGCGTGGATGCTCCGGCAAAGGGTATCTACATTGTGAACGGCAAGAAGGTGCTTGTAAAATAATTATTGTCTTACCTTAATAAGTGAACTAAAGATATGAAAACATATATTAAGCCCGTCATCGAGCAGACAGAAGTTCAGACTTTCGGCGTTCTTGCCATGAGTAAGTCGGAAAAACAGGCTACAGGTAATGCGTTGTCCAACGGACGTCGCAACACCTGGAGTAGCGGATGGGATGATTAATCCCTTACGGTATAGCTTTTTCAACCTGCCGGGGCGCTGCAGCTGCAGCGCCCCGGTGTTTTTGCTCCCGTCGTGGCAGTCGGCAATATCAATGGGATTATCCCGTTTACTTGACTTTGTCGTGCGTCGTCAAGGGGGAAAGAAGAGCTAAATACAACTTCCGCATCTGAAAAAAAGTTTTTTTAAATGGCCAACACCTACCTGAACTCTTGCAACGGATTGTTGTATAATGCGTTAGATTAGGTAGGCGTTAGGTAGGTGTTCAACAAACACCTACCTAATATAATGAGCTTTGTCACAATTGATTGTGCCGAATTAGGAAGGTGTTGGCGTTTTTTTAAATTCCTTGTAAAAATGAAAAGAGAAAAAGAGTAGAGGCAGACGTTTGACGTCGTGATGATAGCGTTTGATTCTGTTGTCGTAGCGTTTGATTCTATTATCGTAGCGTTTGATTCTGTTGTCATAGCGTTTGATTCTGTTGTCATAGCGTTTGATTCTGTTGTCGTAGCGTTTGATTCTACGGACGAAGAAAAGGACGAATGCTTCTGCCCTTTTGGGGCGCTGGTCGCGACTTGGCATAGCTGATGCAGGCATCGCTCTGCTCTCGCTGCTCCGTCCGCTAACGGTGTGGCGTGGGCGGGAAGCTCCAGGGGGAACGGAAGAAGGGTGGAGCGGCGTCGAAGGGGTTGTCGCCTTCGGTGTCGAAGAGGTTGAAGGCGCCGTTGCTGGCGGCCAGCAGATGGAGGGGCTGCAAGAGGGCCTCGGAGATTTCGGGCTTTTGGTAGGGGTGCATGAGGGGGAGATTTATAAAGGGAAAAAAGGGCTAATGGGACTGATGGGGTTGATGGGACTAAAGGGGATAATGGGGATGTGGGGGTGGCTCATTCTCTTATTATTACTTTGCGGCCGCCTGTGATGTAGATGCCTGGGGTGAGATGGTGGACGCGCCCGCCGGCGAGGTTGTAGATGGGGGCACCCAGGCTTTGAGGATCTAATGGGGTTTTAGGGTCTGAAGGGGATTGGGGAGGGGTGATGGCGGTGGCATCGTCGATGCGGAGGCTGAGGGCTGGGGTGTCGGCGTTGTGGCCGGTGAGGCGCAGGTAGGCTTTGTGGGCGACGGCGGTGAAGCTGCCGTGGGGGGTGCCGGCTCCCTTGGGGGCGAAGAAACCGATGATGTCGTCGGCATCGCGTCGGTTGGCTTCGCCTTCCTCCTTCGCGCCTTGGCCATCCAAGCAAGCTTGATGGCTCTCGGCTTGGCGTCGGTTCAAGGCATAGTGGCTGACGTCGGCTGTGCCGGTAACGGGGGTATCGGCGTCGTAGCCTATGAGCAGGTTGCCGCTGACGTCGGTGGGGGAGGTGAGGGCGGTCTCTGTGAATGTGCAGGCGGTGGAGGCGTCGGCATGGACGACGACGGCTGTACGAGCGGGGATGACGTCGGCCACGGGGTGCAGGAGCACGGCCTCGGCGTCGTCGGTAAGGGTGGCGAAGTAGGCTTCGGCGCCGTCAGGGATGCTGACGGCGTAGTCGAGGTAGAGCGTGGCGTAGCAGAAGTCGGTGGTGGTGACGGTGTAGCGCCGTGCGCTCTTCACCTGTCGGTAGAGTTGTACGGGCTTCTGGTTGGAGGTGTAGGTGGTGAAGCGGGGTGCTTGGGCGTTGTATTGGAGTGTGCCGTAGCTGTCGTTGGTGCTGGCGACGGTGGCGGTGCCGTCGGCGGCGAAGGTGATGTCCCAGGTGGTGGTGCCTGTGGAGAAGGCGAGCTTCTTGGCGGCTGTGGTGCCGAGGGTGCCGTCGGGGGCGGTGAACGTCCATTCGCCGTCCGTGCCGCCGAGGACGAAGGTAAGTGCCCCGTCGGGCAGCACGTCCAAGGTGGTCATGTCGTCGGAGAAGGCTGCGGCGACGGTGGTGAGGTAGGTGGAGCTCAGGGAGCCGGCCACGACGCTGGCTGTGTTGTAGGCGATGATGTAGCTGTCGCCCGCTGCGAGGTCGTCGGCAGAGGTGACGAGCTGCCAGCGGGTGTCGGAGTGTTCGCCACTTTCTGCCCATTGGGCGTAGAGGGTGACGTTGGTGCTGAGGGTGTAAGTCTGTCCGGCGGCGTAGGCCTGTCCGCGTCCGTCGGCACGGGTGTTCCAGCCGGTGAAGACGTAGCCGAAGCGGTAGGGTTGGGCGGTGGTGATGGTGACGCGTCCGTCCTGGGTGGTCTGTGCGGCGGGGGCTGCCAAGCCGCCGTTGGCCATGTAGGTGACGGTGTAGTAGTTGGTTCCGCCGCTGCCTATGTGGGCATAGAGGGTGGCGGTGGAGAGGTCGAACGGCTGGGCGGTGTAGTCGCCCCAGATGTAGTCGGCCAGGGCGGGGTAGTCGATGAAGGGGTTGCGGTTCTTCTGGACGTCATAGGCGTCGTTGTTGAGCTTCTTCTCTTTCTCGCTTACGGGGTCGGCGTTGTGCCAGCTGAGCATCAGCTTGTAGAGCCATTCGTTCATGGTGGGCCATTCCTCTTTGTTGAATTCGCTGACGACGTTCTGGTTGGAACCCCACGGGTTGTCGGCGTAGCACGTTGCGACGTACATGACGATGCGTGCGAAGTCGCCTTTGAAGTCGTCGTAGGGCTCCCACACGTTGCTGTACGAGCCGCCCGTACCGTTCGTGGCGGGGCCTGTCCATAGGCGTCCGCTGTCCTTTGCCTTGGAGCTTGACTTGTTGACAATGCCGGGGGGATAGTTGCTCTTGTTGCTGTTGGCCGTTGAGAGCGAGGGAATAACGCTGAAGATGTCGCTGTAGGCGGGTGAGGACTTGTCGTTCCACCAGCTTTGGGGGATGACGTGCTCCTTGTTCCACATGGTGGTGCTGGTGAAGGCGAACACCTCGTCGCTGAAGAGGTCATAGACGCGGGCGGTAGATAGGCCCTTCTCGTCGTCGTAGAGATAATAGACATTGGGGTAGTTGCCGGGCAGGTTGCCGGTGTAGGAGAGCTTGGTGTGGTTGCTGATGATGAGGCGAAGGGCTTTCTTCAGCTCTTCTTTCTTAAGGCCGTCGATGGACTGGTAGTAGGTGGCCGAGGGCTGGGCGGTGGCTGCGAGGACGGGCAGCAGGACGACGAGAAGGAGGAGTTTTTTCATTTTTATGGGAGTTATGGGAGCTATGGGGGTTATGGGAGTTATGGGAGCTATGGGGGTTATGGGAGTTATGGGAGTTATGGGGGATTGGGGATTAGTTGAAGAGTAGTTTGCGGTCGCGCTGGGCGGCGGGGATGGTCCACTTCTCGGGCACGAAGCGCCATTGGCAGACGGGCTGGGGGGTGATGGTGTCGCGGTTCTCGATATAGGAGAGCATGTAGAAGCGTAGGTCGGCGTCGGTGCTGTAATCGATGCGGCTGCGCAGCTGGTCGTGGGGGATGCCGGCGCCGCGCGTCAGCAGTTCGCCGCCGCCGTTGCCGCGATAGGAGTTGATGGCTACGCGGTAGGTCTTGTCGGGGTCGAAGGGCCGTCCGTCGGCCATGCTGAGGATGCGGACGCGCTGTCCCTCGGGCTTGGTGACATCGACCTCGTAGCGGATGCCGGCTGCGCTGTCGAAGTTATAGTAGATGTTCTTGAACTTGGGCCGTCCGGCAGCCGTGTTCTTGTCGCCGCCACCGGCGGATGCCGACTCCGTGCCGTCGAAGAGCAGCAGGTGGTCGGCGGGCGACTTCATCTGAGCGGCCCACAGGGAGTAGGACATCTCCAGATGGTCGCGCACCTCGCGCCCCTTCAGCAGCATGGTGTAGAGCATGTTCTCGTAGCGGTAGAGGTTGAACATGTCGCGCACATAGACGTCGCCGGCCTTGATGGTGGCGTTCAGCGAGAGGGGGGCGGCGATGGAGATGTCGGCATGGGTGATGTCGAGCTGCATCTGGTGGATGAAGTCCATGAAGGGGCAGGGGCCGAAGAAGGCGTCCTGCGACGAGAGTGTCTGGGTGAACGTGCCGATGCGCTTGGAGACGTATTTCCTGATAAGTTCCATCTGCGGGGCGAAGGTGGCCATGAAGTCGGGGTCGGGGTCGTATTCGAGGACGGAGACGTTGGCGGCATCGGTGTGTGTGAGCGTCCACTTGCCGCGCTCCTTCTTCAGTGTGAGGGTGAGCTGCGACACGCTGCGGGCGCCGTTGGCGGGGTTGATGATGGGTACGGCCTTGCCCGTCTGCTCGCAGACGACGGAGTCGCAGCAGAGGCGGTGGTCGTGTCCGAAAATGATGGCGTCGAAGCCCGGCACGGTGCGGGCCACCTGTTCGGTAGCATTCTCGGCGTAGGTGTCGGTGACGATGCCGCCGCTGCGGCCGGAGTGGAAGACGCCGATGATGACGTCGGGCTGCTCATGCTGCTGCACGTATGCCACCCATTTGCGTGCCGAGGTTTCGATATCGACAAACTCCAGCTCGCGCCACAGCTCGCGCGGCAGCCAGTTGGGTATGGCAGGGGTGAGCATACCGATGAAGGCAATGCGGACGCCGTGGCGCTCGATGACCTTGTAGGGCGGGATGAAGTTGTGGTCCGTCCCCTCCAGCATGATGTTGGCCCCCAGCACGGGGAAGTCGGCATCGAGGATGTAGCGCTGGTAGGTGGTGCCGCCGGTCTCAATCTCGTGGTTGCCCAGCGTGCCAATCTCGCAGCCCATGTAGCCCAGCATCTGATCGGCCAGATGAACGTCGCCCACGGCAACCGTGTTATAATAATAGGAGGTGGGCTGCCCCTGGATGAGGTCGCCGTTATCGACATAGATGAGCCTGTCGCCCCACGAGGCGCGCTGTTCGCGCAGATAGCTCTGGACGCGGGCCAGGCTGCCCGCTGCCGGACGGTCGGAAACGAAGTCGTAGGGATAGTAGTTGCCATGGACATCGCTGGTGCCTACGATGCGGAATCGGGTCTCCTTCGGCCCGCAGGCAGAGAGGACAAACAGCGCCGAAACAGCGGCTACGGACAGGTATAAGACGGACTTTTTCATATTTGTTTGCATGGAGTTTATTTTTTCGTGTGCAAATATACGGAAAAAACCTTATCTTTGTGCCCGAAACGGAAAGAATTATTATGCGTCGCCTGTATTTATTTGATAAGGAGGATAGAATTGTGCTGAAACGTGTGGAAGGGGAGTGGATGCTGCCCTCTTCGACGAATCCTACACAGCTGCTGCATGCGTTTTCCGACGATGAAGCTGTGGGGCGGACGGACATCATGTCCGCACCGTCGGACGGGAGCGGACTGCGTGCCTTCGGACTGCGCGAGACGAGCCGGGTGCTTCCGGCAGAGGCATATCAGCGGGCGGGCAAGGCCTGGGAACTGCTCTACTGGAGCGAGCAGACACAGTTCTGCGGACGGTGCGGCGCACCCATGAGGTGGCACACAGGCATCAGCCGGATGTGTGCCGCGTGCGGGAACGAGGTGTGGCCACAGCTGAACACAGCCATCATCGTGTTGGTACACAGGGGCGACGAGGCGCTGCTGGTGAAGGCAAAAACGTTCCGTCGCGACTTCTTCGGGCTGGTGGCGGGCTTCGTCGAAACAGGCGAGAGCCTCGAGGAGTGTGTGGCACGGGAGGTGAAGGAGGAGACGTCGCTCGTGGTGTCGAACATCCGCTACTTCGGCAGTCAGCCGTGGCCCTACCCGTTAGGGCTGATGGTAGGCTTCCATGCCGACTACGTGAGCGGCGAAGTGACGTTTGCCGACGGCGAGCTGAAGGACGGCCGCTTCTTCAGCCGTGAGTCGTTGCCCATGCATGACGACGGCTCGCTCGCCATCCCCGGGCCGGAGAGCATGGCGCGACGCCTGATAGACGACTGGATGAACTTGGCGCCTGCGGCGCAATTGATAATTGATAATTGAAAAATGATAAAATAGAATATGAAAACTTTGCATCGATTCTTTTTGCTCATTTCCGTATGTGCTGTAGCAACACTTGCTGCAGAGGCACGGCAAGAAAAAAACGTGGAAATCGTACCCCAGTCGCTCACGTGTGAGAACATGACAGACCCGATGGCGTTGGAAACCCGTCACCCACGCCTGTCGTGGATTAACGTCCCTACCAGCGACACGCTGAAGGGCAAGCGGCAGACGGCCTATCAGATTCGCGTGGCCTCGTCGAAGGAAAAACTCCTGAAGGGAAGGGCCGACCTCTGGAATCGCGGCAGACAAATAACCGACGACAATACTTATTTCATTCCAAACATGTATTGGGGTAAGACGTTGAAGAGCGGTCAGGAAGCCTGGTGGCAGGTGCGCGTGTGGGACGAGCGCGGCATCGTCTCCGACTGGAGCGAGCCCGCCCGCTTCGGCGTCGGGCTGAAGGCCGAGGACTGGAAAGCCCAATGGATTGGCGCCCCCTGGCAGAGTGAAGAGGTCTCGGCAGCCGACAGCGTGGCACCCATGTTCCGCAAGGACTTTATTCTAAAGGGAAAAGTCGAGCGTGTGAAGGCATACGTCACGGCGATGGGATTCTTCGAGCTCTACGCCAACGGCCAGCGTGTGGGCGACGACTACTATGTGCCCAACTTCACCAACTTCACTCGCCGCGAGGGGCTCGACCATGCCAATATCCCCATCAGCGACCACTTCCGCGACTATCGCATCATGTATCTCACCTACGACCTTACGCCCTTTGTACAGGAGGGCGGGAATGTCGTGGGCGTGTTGCTGGGCAACGGCTGGGCCCATCCCAGCCACCGCCTGATGGCGCCGTTCGGCTCGCCGCGCCTCCTCTGCCAGCTTGAAATCACCTATGCCGGCGGACGGCACGAGACGGTTGTCACCGACGGGAGCTGGCTTGTCAAGCCGTCGCCCATCCAAAACAACGACATCTACACCGGCGAGGTCTATGATGCCCGTTTGGAGGAACCACTCTGGGCAAGTGCCGGTTGCAATACCTCCGGCTGGCAGAAGGCTGTGATCCGCAAGGCGCCCGACGGAAAGCTCACCGCCCATGACGCTCCGACGGATAAAGTCGTCGAGACGCTCCGTCCCCTCTCCCTCGTCCGCAACAAGTCGGGCGAATGGACGGCGACATTCGACCACGTTATCTCCGGCCGGCTCCACCTGCGTGGCATCAAGGGGAAGGCGGGGCAGGAACTGACCGTCCGCTATCCCTGCGAAGAGCCTGTCGGTACCGACAAGTACATCTTCCGTGGCGACGGAGTGGAGGAGTACGGAGCCCGCTTCGCGTGGTACGTCTTCTCGCAGGCCATCATCACGGGTGTAGAGCATCTGACGCCCGACATGGTTACCGCCGAGTGCATCGGCACCGATGTCCCCATCGATGCCCGTTTCGTCAGCTCCGACCATCTGCTCAATCGCATCAACACCATCTGGCAGCAGTCGCAGATTGATAATATGCATTGTGGCGTGGCCTCCGACTGCCCCCATCGCGAGCGCGCTCCCTACACCGGCGACGGTCAGGTGGCCTGCCCGACGGTACTGGAGAACTTCAATGCGACGGCCTTCTACCGCAAATGGCTGCGCGACATGCGCGACACACAGAATGTCGATGACGGCTACGTCCCCAATGGCGCCCCGTGGCAGCCCATCTGCGGCGGAGGCGTGGCGTGGGGCGCTGCCATGAACATCATCCCCTGGGAACTCTATATGCACACGGGAGACGTCTTCGATTTAAGTGAGAACTACCATGCCATGAAGGAACAGCTCCGTCACATGCAGCAGTCCGTCACGGCCGACGGCACCATGTTCCAGCAGAAGACAAGCCCCGACGGCAAACCCCTCTACTGGCTCAACCTCGGCGACTGGTCGCCCGCCTTCGGGCTGCCGAAGGACGAACTTGTGCATACCTTCTATCTGTGGTACTGTGCCGAGCTGACAGCCCGTGCTGCGAGAGTAATTGCTCACGGTTTCCACTTGGTACCCAATGAATTCACAGAAGACACGGAAACGTACCACGCCCTTGCAAAACGCACCCGCGATGCCTTTCATCATAAATTCTATGACCCCGAGGAAAAAAGCTACGGCGACTACGGCAGCAACGTCCTCGCGCTCTACATGGGCGTGCCTGATTCGGTGAAGGCCGACGTGGTGCGTACGTTGGAGCACGAAATCAGCGAAACCTACAATGGTCATCTGAACACGGGTATTTTCGGCACGCGTTTCCTTTTCGAGGTGCTGTGCGACAACGGCCTCACCGAGCTCGCCCTTCGTGTGCTCCGCCAGCGCGACTTCCCCGGCTTCGGACATTGGATAGAGCAGGGTGCCACCGTCACGTGGGAAGCGTGGGACGGCAGCAACTCGCGCAACCATCCCATGTTCGGCGGCGGACTCGTCAGCCTCTACCGCGACCTTGCCGGCGTGCGCGTTGAGCCCCCTCTTTCCATCTCCGGCGACGAGTGGCGCCGCCTGGGCTTCTCGCTGGTGAAGAGTGCCGGCTATCGTCACGTCATCATCCGTCCTCGCCTGAGCCCTACGCTGCCCCGCGTGGCCTACGAGAAGATGACGCCCCTCGGCCTGCTGCGCAGCGAAGTACAGCGTGCAGGCGACGACTGGCGTCTCACCGTCACCATCCCCGTTGGAGCGAAAGCCACCGTCGTCTTACCCGATGGGACAACGGCAGACGTGGAGCAGGGCAGGCACGAATTCCTGATAGGAAATGAGGCAACGAGGAAATGAGGAAATGGGGATATCCCGAAGGGGTGGAACGTAGTGAAACCCCTGCCTAAAACAGTATCGTCCCGTTGGGCCTTTTAGCGGACACCAATTATAGTGGAAGAAGTAGATTTCTTATATATGTTACTCAAGTCTTGGAAGTGGTAAGTTCCTTGTAATGAGTGTCACTTCGTGACGGGAGCACGGGCGAGAAATCAACATTAGCTCATTAGCTCATTAGCAAATTATCGTTTCCGTGTTCCGGTGGGGTAGGATGGAGGGTGGGGAAGTGGTTACGAATTATAATTCTTTTAATATACTTATATATTATATATATATTATATAATAATAATATATATATAATATATAAGTAACTCTATTCTGAAAAAACTCCCTTAAGAAAAGCTGCGGAGGAATAATTTGCTAATGAGCTAATGAGCTAATGTTGATTTCTTCTGAAAAAGGGTTATAATTGGTTGATAATGTGATGTTTGTATAATGTGACTTTTTCCACGCCTTGCGCTGCTGCCACGGCCCACTGCGCTGCTGCCACGGCCCACTGCGCTGCTGCCACGGCCCACTGCGCTGCTGCCACGGCCCACTGCGCTGCCGCCACGGCCCACTGCGCTGCCGCCACGGCCCACTGCGCCGTGCGGACGTGCCGAAAAAAAATTGATTATCCGCAATCGTACCACCAGGGCGGCCTGAAAGGCTATCAGCCATCAGCCCAGGGCAACGCCATTGGTGCAGTTCGCTATACAATTCTTCGCCCTGAAAGGACAAAAGCTTTAGATTACAATGTTTTTGACTTTGTCTTATCTTGTCGCACCTCGGCCATTGACTTCGTCTTCCTCCTTCGCACCTCGGCCATTGACTTCGTCTTCCTCCTTCGCACCTCGGCCATTGACTTCGTCTTCCTCCTTCGCACCTCGGCCATTCAAGCAAGCTTGATGGCTCCCGGTTGTATTTCCATATATATAATCAAGCGTGCGTGCGGGAGGGTACTTGGGTGTCGAAATAATTTCATCTTCGAAGAATTTCTTTTGGAAAAATATTTCGTGCTATCAAATTATGCAGAATATTTGCATCGTCTAAGAGCTCAAAGGCCGTCCTTCCGTGACGCAAAACCGGGCAGTTTCATTCAATTATTAATTCGTAAATCTTAACTATGGCTGTTACTTATCCAAAAGAGAAAGGACAATTTCCCTCTTTTTGTTTGGCAATTTGCGGGCAAATGCTTACTTTTGCAGCCCATCTCTCAAAAAAGATGACAGTGTCTATGAATAATGTGATGCATCGAATGATATCCGTCAGCCTGCTGTTGTGCGTTCTATGTGCACAGCCTCTCCCGGCCGTTTCCCTGTCGGGGCAGGACAGCCGCCAGAATGAAAAGGGCGACACGGCCAAGGTTATTCACCTGCACGACGGCTCCACCTACAAGGGGCAGTCTATCCTGGGCCTTGTCCCTCACGGACAGGGCGAGCTGCTGAAGGGCGACGGCGAGCGCTACGTCGGCCAGTTCGTTCGCGGAAAGCGGCAGGGCGAGGGCATCTGCTACTATCGTGACGGCAGCCGCTACGAGGGTCTTTGGCAGCAGGACAAACCCGACGAGAAAGGCATCCGCTACTATGCCAACGGCGACACCTACGACGGCCAGTGGCGGGCGGGCGAGATACAGGGCTACGGCTCGCTCACCTATGCCGGCGGCGATGCCTACTTCGGCCTGTGGGAACACGGCGCCCGCACAGGGCAGGGCAGCTACACGTGGGCAGCCACCGGCGGCAGCTACAACGGCGGTTGGAAAGAGAACCTGCGCGACGGACACGGCGTGCTCGTGGAGGCCGACGGCAGCCGATACGACGGACAGTGGCGGGCCGGCCGACGGCACGGACAGGGAAAGGCCATGTTTGCCAACAGGGACTCGTTTGAGGGCCAATGGCACAACGACGTGATGCACGGCAAGGGCAAATACCGCTTCGCCAACGGCGATGTCTATCAGGGCGACTTCAACCGCGGCCAGCGCACCGGCGACGGCGTCTATACGTTCTCCAACGGCGACATCTACAACGGGCACGTGGAGGGCGGCGTCATGCAGGGCGAGGGGCTCTACATCTTTGCCGACGGCGGCAGCTACGACGGCCACTGGGCCGCCGGACAGTTCGAGGGCGTCGGTACATACATAGCACCCAACGGCGACAGCTTCAAGGGCACATGGCATGCCGGACTTCCACATGGACACGGACGCTTCATCGACGCCAAGACAAAGCATCGCTTCGAGGGCGAGTTCCTGAACGGACGCCGCGTAGGCACGTTCAACGAATACGACGACGCAGGCGCCTTTGTGCAGCAGCTCACGTTCAACGACAGCACCCTCTTCGATGGAGAGGAACTGGAGATGGACGAGGACCTCGAGGACGAAGCCCTCGAAGGTGACCTTGAGGAGGAGCCTTCCAATGAAGAAAATCCTGACGACGAAGTTTCTGAAGGAGCCGAGGAAGGCGAAGAATAAAAAAACATAATACACTAATTCTTAATTCCTAATTATAATGATTCTGGACACATTAGACAACCTGGGCAACTATGCCTCACTGAACCCTCTGTTTGCAGAGGCCGTGCACTTCCTGCAGAACACCGACCTTGCCGCCCTCGGGACGGGAAAGATTGTGCTCCAGCCCGACCGCCTGATAGTGCACGTCAATGCCATAGGGCCGAAAACGGCTGAAGAAGCCAAACTGGAGACGCACGTGGAGTTCATCGACATCCAGGTGCCCATTTCTGACTCAGAGACGATGGGCTATACGCCTGCTGCCAGCCTGCCCGAGGCACCCTACGACGCATCTGTTGACATGGCGCTCTACGAAGGAAAGGCTGCGGACTACTTCACCCTGAAGCCCGGCATGTTTGCCATTTTCTTCCCTGCCGACGGCCATGCACCCGGCATCACTCCCACCGGACTGAAGAAAATCATTGTCAAAGTGAAAGTATAAAAAATGACGCGATATGCTGAAACTCATCAAGAACGACCCTTGGCTGGAACCGTATGCCTACGCCATTGAGGGACGCTATGCCTACTATGAGAATCGCCTGAAGGCGCTCACCCAAAGCGGCAAACGGACGTTGTCCGACTTTGCAAACGGCCATTTGTGGTATGGCCTCCATCGCACCGCCGAGGGGGGCTGGGTGTTCCGCGAATGGGCACCCAACGCCACGGCTATCTGGCTGCTGGGCGACTTCAACAACTGGCAGAAAAACGATGCCTACCGTCTGCAGCGCCTGAACGACCATGGCGACTGGGAGGTGACGATGCCCGACGAGGCCCTCCGTCACGGCCAGCACTACAAGATGCTGGTGGAGTGGTATGGCGGCTGGGGCGAACGCATACCTGCCTATGCGCAGCGTGTGGTGCAGGACGCCGCCACGGCCATCTTCAGCGCACAGGTCTGGGACCCCCGCGTGGCGAACTACAAGTGGCGGAAAAAGACATTCCGTCCGCAGCGCGACCCGCTGCTCATCTACGAGTGCCACATTGGCATGGCGCAGGACGAAGAGCGCGTCGGCACCTACAACGAGTTCCGCGAGCGGGTGCTGCCCCGCGTCGCCCGTGCCGGGTATAACTGCATACAGATTATGGCCATTCAGGAGCATCCCTATTACGGCTCCTTCGGCTACCATGTCAGCAACTTCTTCGCTCCGAGCAGCCGTTTCGGCACCCCCGAGGAGCTGAAGCAGCTCATCGACGAGGCGCATGGCATGGGCATCAGCGTCATCATGGACCTTGTGCACAGCCACGCGGTGAAGAACGAGCGCGAGGGCCTCGGCCTGCTGGCCGGCGACCCTTCGCAGTACTTCCATGCCGGAGAGCGCCGCGAACACCGCCAGTGGGACAGCCTCTGCTTCAACTACGGCAGCGACGACGTCTGCCACTTCCTCCTCTCCAACTGCAAATACTGGCTCGAAGAGTTCCACTTCGACGGCTTCCGCTTCGACGGCGTCACCTCCATGATTTACCTCGACCACGGCCTGGGCACGGCCTATACGGACTATGGCGCCTACTACAACGGCGGACAGGACGGCGACGCCATCTGCTACCTGACGCTGGCCAACGCGCTCATCCACGAAGTCAACCCTTCGGCTATCAGCATTGCCGAAGAGGTCAGCGGCATGCCCGGCCTCGCGGCTCCCATCAGCGATGGTGGCTATGGCTTCGACTACCGCATGGCCATGAACATCCCCGACTTCTGGATAAAGATTATCAAGGAGCGCATCGACGAGGACTGGAAACCCACTGCACTCTTCTGGGAGGTTACCAACCGCCGCGCCGACGAGCACACCGTCTCCTATGCCGAGAGCCACGACCAGGCACTGGTGGGCGACAAGACCATCATCTTCCGACTCATCGACGCCGATATGTATTGGCACTTCTCCAAGGGCGACGAGAACTACGCCGTCAGCCGTGGCATTGCCCTGCACAAAATGATACGCCTGCTCACGGCTTCCACCATCAACGGCGCCTACCTGAACTTCATGGGCAATGAGTTCGGTCACCCCGAATGGATTGACTTCCCCCGCCAGGGCAACGGCTGGAGCTACAAGTATGCCCGCCGGCAGTGGAACTTGCGCGACAACGACCGCCTTTGCTATGCATATCTCGGACTGTTCGACGAGGACATGGTGCATCTGATTTCCTCCGTGCATGGCTTCCAGAAAAAGGACATCCTGCCGGTCTGCCAGAACGACGGCGACCAGGTGCTGGCCTATTTGCGCGGCAACCTCCTCTTTGTGTTCAACTTCAACCCCACACATTCATTCACCGACTATGGACTGCTTGTGCCGCGCGGTACCTACCACGAGGTGCTCGACACCGACAGCACCCGGTTCGGCGGACAGGGACTGGTGGATGCCTCGGTTGAACACTACACCTGCCCCGATCCGCTCTATCGTCGTGAACGCAAGGAGTGGCTCAAGCTCTATCTTCCCGCCCGCACGGCCATGGTGCTGAAACGCACTCCGGTGCAGGCTGACTAAGTAGTTCTCAGTGCTCCGCACAATGAAAAATGAAGAATTTTTTTAATGAAGAATGAAAAATGAAGAATGAAAAACTCTTTCTTTTAGACTTACAGACTTACAGACTTACAGACTTCAGACTTCAGATAATAGTCCCGCATCTGAATCGTTAGCAGAACATTCATCTGTTAGTCTGAAGTCTGAAGTCTGCCAGTCTAAAAACTATTCTTCATTCTTCATTTTTCATTCTTCATTAAAAATCCTAATTCCTGATTCCTAATTATATAAATGAACGACCGTCTTCAGCAAAAGCGCAACCACACGGTAGCCGTCATTCTGTCCGTGCTGTTCCTGCTCTTCACGGCTTTTTATGTCATCTTCTTCCAGTGTGACCTCTTCGCCCTGATGCAGGAGACGTGGGCACATGGGCAGACGACCAACAACCCCTTTGTGACGGCCATTATCATCGGGCTTGTGCTCTTTTTGCTACAGCGTGGAGTGAAGCGCCTCACCCAGCTCGGCGGGCGATGGGAGGCATTCACCTGGCTGCCCTCGTATCTGCTGCTTGGGCTGACGACGGATGTGGATAGCCACACGCTGCACTACGACCTCCTGCCCTGGGCGGCTATCCTGGGCGGATGTCTGCTGGTGCTACTGTTCGTCTGCTGGCTGCGTAGCGTCTGGCCGTCGGACACGCGAACGCCTCTCCTTCATCTGCTTGTGCCCGGGCTGGTGGTGAGTGTCGTTGGCATGCTGCTTTGCATGGCCTTCACCAACCACGACGCGGCATTGCATCAGGAGTTGGCTGCCTATCGGCATGCTGCGCGTGGCGATGCCGCCAAGGTGGCGGCTGTGGGACGCCGTTCGCAGGAGACGACGCTTGCCCTGACCGCACTGCGGAATGTTGCTCTTGCCCGCGAGGACAGGGCAGGCGACGAGCTCTTCCACTATCCCCAGCCCTATGGTTCCAATGGCCTGAACGTCAGCCCTTATGTCCGTCAGCATACGCGCTTCGGGGCTTCGACGTTCTATGCCTTTTTAGGAGCTGAGCCTTATGGCGGTGAAGCCTCAGCCGCGTTTGTGGAGCGTATCTATCGGCAAGACGACACCCCTCTGCATCGCGACCTCTATGCAGCCTCGTTGTTGCTCGACGGGAAACTCAGCGATTTCGTCCGAAGCTTCCCTCCCACCGATTCATCGGCGCCGCTCCACTACCGCGAAGCGTGGCTTCTCTTCCGTGCTCTCAAACCCGCCGGCACCTCCCCGTTGCCTGCCGACTATAGCGACCCTGAGCTGCAGCCTCTGCTCGACGATTTTCTCAGCACGCTGCAGGGCAGCCCTCGCGAACGGCAAGTCACGCTCAACGCCCTTTTCCTTTCATACGGTCAGACATACTGGTACTACTACGCCCAGCACTGGCTGCAATGAACCTAGGTGCGCTGAAAAGGTAAAACGCGGTAGCGGGCATCTGCCCGACTACCGCGATATCTTCTTACAATACCCGGATGTGTCCGAGGCTCCTCAGTCGCGGAGGCGGAAGTTGTTGGCTGAAGCAATGATGCGGGCCTCGGTGCGGCGGACGCCGTTCAGCGCCATGAAGGTGAGGATGAGGCTGACGAGGGGAAGGACGGTGGTCCAGCGTGGGAAGGCTGCCTGAAGGTCGGCACGCAGAATAAGCACAAAGATAAGATAGACGATATAGTAGCCTGCCAGCAGGAGCATGCTGACAATAAGCCCCCGCTTCTGCAAGGCAAAGTTCTGGAATGCCGAAATCAGGAGTACGAACAGCTCGCAAAGGCCGGTGGCAATGAGCAGACCGCCCAAGGCCCAAGGGCTGCTGCTGTGCGAGCCATCGGGTTGCAGGATGCGGAAGTTTGTCAGCGTCACCGAGGTGTAGTCGCTATAGACAAACTGGATAAGGGGATAGCACAGACACACCACCAGTGCAGCAAGGGCTAACACGATGCAGAAGTGCTGAAGACGAAGTTTCATGATTGGAAAATTCCTGATTCCTATTTTAATTTCTAATTTCTAATTTCTAATTTCTAATTCCTAATTCTATCTCATGCCATGTTCTCCTTGTCCTTTGCCGGGTTGCGGAAGTAAATCTTATTGTCGAGGTACTCCTGCGTGGCGATGAGGGTGGGCTTGGGCATACGCTCGTAGAATCGTGAAATCTCAATCTGCTCACGGTTCTCGAACACTTCTTCCAGATTGTCCTGCTTGGTGCTGAACTCATCGAGCTTCTTCTTGAGCTCGTCGCGGATTTCCACTGAAATCTGGTTGGCGCGCTTGCCGAGGATGGCGACGGTTTCGTAAACGTTGTTCGTGCCTTCGCGGAAGTCGTTCATGTTACGCGTGACGGTGTTGGTGGGGGCGGTTGTTTTCTTGTAGTCCATATTGTTGTTTATGATGATTTGTTACTCGAATGTGTTTGGGCTTATAGTTTCTTAATGGCTTTTTCGGCTTCGTTCAGCATGGCAGTAGCCTCTTTAAGCCGCGGGCTCTCGGGGAACTCGTTCTTGAAGGCATAGTATTCGTCCACGGCATCGCGATAGCGGTCGAGCATCTTTTCCTTGATACTCTCCTTGGCCATGGTGTACTTGGCTTTCAGGATGAGGAATGAGAGATCCTCGCGGAACTTGGTGTAGGGATAGTCCCGCAGGGCGTTCTGGGCTGTGATGATGCAGGCCTGATAGTTGTTGCCCATGTAGTTGCCGAGGTTGTAGTAGAGCTGAGCCGAACGATACTCCTTCTCTACCAGCCTGTCGTAGAGGGCGTAAAGCATCTCTTCTACCTGGGTACGATAGGTGGAGTAGGGGTAGTACTCGTTGAACAGCTGAATCTCTGAAATGGCACGGACGGTGCTCGACTGGTCGAGTCGCGGGTCGGGCGTGTCGCGGTAGAGGGCTACGACGGTGTGGTAGCGGGCCTGCTCGGTGTAGAGTCCGCGGGGATACGACGTGTAGTAGGTCTGCAGGTAGGTGGAGGCGCTGACGTAGTCCTTTTGGTTGAAGTAGCACATGGCCAGCATGTAGAGGCACTCCTCGCCATTGGCGGAGCCTTTCATGAAAGCATTGACGTCTTCCAACAGCTCGGCGGCGCGGTCGTAACGGCCCTCGATGAAGTAGGCCTTGCCCATCTCGTACTTGTACTCCGCGTTCATGCTCTTCTGCAGTTTGAGATACGGCGAGCAACCCGCGAGGGCGGGCAGCAGGGCAGCAAGCAGCACCAGCCGGTAAAGGGGGAAAAGACGTACCTTCTTCATCCTGTTTCTGAAAATTCGTGCAAAATTACGTCAACCCGCGCGATAATGCAAATTTATTTTGCTTTTTTAACCCAAATCGGTCATCAGCATTACGATGACGACAGGCCTTGTTTTTGAACTACATTTGCGAAACGACGTTTATCGGTTTTCCTGCGGCAAAGGCAGCCATATTCTGGCGGCAGATGTCCATCAGCCGTATGCGGGCCTCGCGTGTTGCCCAGGCGATGTGTGGGGTGATGAAGCAGTTGGGGGCCGAGAGCAGGGGGCAGTCGGGGCGGGGTGGCTCGTGGTCGAGGACATCCACGCCGGCTGCCTGGATGGTGCCGTGGCGGAGGGCGTCGGCAAGGGCCTGTTCATCGACGACAGGGCCTCGCGAGGTGTTGATGAGGATGGCCGTGGGCTTCATCAGGCTCAGGCGGGCCGCATCGACGAGGTGGTGGGTGCCGGGCGTCAGCGGGCAGTGCAGGCTGACGATGTCCGAAAGGCGGAAGATGTCGTCCAGTGCTGTCTTGACGATGCCCTCGGGCAGCGCCTCCTGCGGCTTGGAGGTGAAGACGCGTACCTTCATGCCGAAGGCAAGGGCGATGGCAGCTGTGCGGCTGCCCGTACGTCCATAGCCGACAATGCCCATCGTCTTGCCGTCGAGCTCGGTGAGGGGCGTGTCGTAGTAGCTGAAGTCGATGCTTTCCGCCCAGCGGCTGCGCTGGTAGTCTGTAGTCTTTTTGTTCATCTCTGCGTAGTGCCCGACGCGGTTGGTGATGTTCAGGATGTGGGCAAAGACGCTTTGGGCTACGCTTGCGGTGCTGTAGGCGGGGATGTTGGTGACGACGATGCCGCGTGACGCGGCGGCAGCAAGGTCAACGACATTGTAGCCCGTAGCCAGCACGCCGATGTACTTCAGCCCGGGCAACTGGGCAAGCTCGGCCTCACCGAGGACGACCTTGTTGGTGAGTACGGCGTCGGCATCGTGGCAGCGCAGGACGATGTCTTCCGCTGCGGTGCGAGGATAGACGACAGCTTCGCCCAGCTGGTTCAACCACTCCCACGACAAATCGCCCGGGTTGAGGGTATAGGCATCAAGAACAACGGTTTTCATTTTTCTTCCTTTTTTTCTTTCAACAGGGTTTCGAGGCGGAACATCTCGTCGCGATACTGGGCTGCCTGCATGAAGTCGAGCTTGGCGGCCGCCTCCTGCATCAGGCGGCGGGTGCGGGCGATGGACTTCTCCAGCTGGGCCGGTGTCATGTAGGCCAGGATGGGGTCTTCGGCAGCATGTGAGGTGGAGATGTCCGTCTGTCCGTACGTATTTCCGCCGGCAGAGGCATCGGCCTGTCCGCCCTCCTTGCCGGGCACGAGGGCATCGCTGATGGCCTTCTGTATCTGTCGGGGCGTGATGCCGTGGGCTGCGTTGTAGGCCAGCTGTTTCTCGCGGCGGCGGTTGGTCTCGTCGATGGTGCGGCGCATGCTCTCCGTGATGACGTCGCCGTACATGATGACCATGCCGTTGACGTTACGGGCAGCACGGCCGGCCGTCTGCGTCAGGCTGCGCTCGTTGCGCAGGAAGCCCTCCTTGTCTGCGTCGAGTATGGCGACGAGCGAAACTTCGGGAAGGTCAAGGCCCTCGCGAAGCAGGTTCACACCGATGAGCACGTCGTACTCGCCGCGCCGCAGGTCGTTCATAATCTCCACACGGTCCATGGTATCGACGTCACTGTGAATGTAGTTGCAGCGCACGCCATAGTCGGAGAGGTATTCGGTGAGTTCCTCGGCCATGCGCTTGGTGAGGGTGGTGACCAGCGTGCGCTCGCCCCGTTCGGTGCGGACGCGTATCTCCTCCATCAGGTCGTCTATCTGGTTCTCCGTTGGGCGCACCTCGATGACGGGGTCCAGCAGTCCCGTCGGACGGATGACCTGTTCCACCACCACGCCCTCGCTCTCCTGCAGCTCAAAGTCGGCCGGGGTGGCGCTGACGTAGATGGTCTGGTGGACAAGATCCTTGAACTCATCGAACTTCAGCGGGCGGTTGTCCAGCGCCGCTGGCAGGCGGAAGCCATACTCCACGAGGTTCGTCTTGCGGGCACGGTCGCCGCCATACATGGCGTGTATCTGCGGCACGCTGACGTGGCTCTCGTCGATGACCATCAGGAAGTCCTTGGGGAAGAAGTCCAGCAGGCAGTAGGGGCGGCTGCCCTCGGGACGGCCGTCGAAGTAGCGGCTGTAGTTCTCGATGCCCGAGCAGTGGCCCAGCTCGCGCAGCATCTCCATGTCGTACGTCACGCGTTCCTGCAGGCGCTTGGCCTCCAGCGGACGGCCTTCGGCATAGAAGAAATCGACCCTTGCCTTCAGGTCGTCCTCAATCTGGTGTATGGCGCGCAGCGTGCTGTCCTGGCTGGTCATGAACAGGTTGGCGGGGTAGATTTTGTAGCCGTCGTACTCCGTCATCCTCAGTCCGCTCTCGGGGTCGAGCTCCTCGATGGCCTCGATGTCGTCGTCCCAGAACAGTATGCGGATGACGGCGTCGCTGTAGGCCAGCCACACATCCACCGTGTCGCCCTTCACGCGGAAGGTGCCGCGCTGCAGCTCCAGGTCGTTGCGCACGTAGAGGCTATCGACGAGCCGGCGCAGCAGCACGCTGCGGTCCATCTTCTGCCCCACGCGCACCTCGATGACGTTCTCGTAGAAGTCCGACGGGTTGCCCATGCCATAGATGCAGCTGACGGAGCTGACGATGATGACGTCCTTCCGCCCGCTCAGCAGGGCGCTCAGGGCCGACAGGCGCAGTTTGTCTATCTCCTCGTTGATGGCGAGGTCTTTCTCTATATAGGTGTCGGTCTGCGGCAGGTAGGCCTCGGGCTGGTAGTAGTCGTAGTAGCTGACGTAGTACTCCACGGCGTTGTGGGGGAAGAAGCCCTTGAACTCGGTGTAGAGCTGTGCCGCCAGCGTCTTGTTGTGGCTGAGCACGAGGGTAGGGCGCCCGATGTTGCGGATGACGTTGGCGATGGTGAACGTCTTGCCCGAGCCCGTCACGCCCAGCAGCACCTGTGCGGGGGCACCCGTCAGCACTCCCTCCGTCAGCTGGTGTATGGCCTCCGGCTGGTCGCCCGTGGGCGCATAGTCGCTGATTAGCTCAAAATCCATGGAGATGTAATTTGTCCCTTTGTCCTGTTCCTTGTCACTTGCTGTAGATGCGCTCGATTTGCTCGGCGTAGTGGCGGAGGATGACGGCGCGGCGGAGTTTGAGGGTCTGCGAAAGCATGCCGTTGGCGGTGGTCCACTCGTCGAGGACATAGACGGGGCGCTTGATGGCCTCGTAGTCGGCGAGGGTGGCATTGATGCGCTCGAGCTCGCGGCTCAGCAGCTTCTGCACGGCGGAGTTGGCGAGGAGCTCGTCGCGGGGGATGCGGCCAAGCCCTTCGTCCTGCGCCCAGCGGTCGAGGTGGGGGTAGCTGACGCAGATGATGGCACTGGCGAACTTCTGGTTCTCGCCGACGGTGATGGCGCTGGCGAAGTAGGGGCTGTCGCTGAGTTTGTTCTCGAGCATCTGCGGGGCGATGTACTTGCCGGAGGAGAGCTTGAAGATTTCTTTCTTGCGGTCGGTAATCTTGAGGTACTTGCCCTCGACGAGGGTGCCGATGTCGCCGGTGTGGAGCCAGCCGTCGGCGTCGATGATGCGGGCGGTTTCGGCGGGGTCCTTGTAGTAGCCCTTCATGACGTGCGGGCCGCGGACGAGGATTTCGCCGTCGTCGGCGAAGGTGAGCTCGCCGCCCGTGATGGGCTTGCCGGCGGTGCCCATCTTGTTGACGCCTTCGGTGGGGTTGTTGACGGCGATGACGGGGGAGGTCTCGCTCATGCCGTAGCCCTCGAAGATGTGGAGCTTGGCGGCGTTGAAGAGGCGGACGATGGCGGGCTTGATGGACGAGCCGCCGGAGATGATGATCATGGTGCGTCCACCGATGGCGGCGCGCCATTTGCTATAGACAAGACGGTCGAAGAAGCGCAGGCGGCGGCGATAGACGGGGTTGCGGTTGTAGTTGTCGAACGTGTTGCCGAACTCCCACGCGGCGTGGTAGATGCGGCGCTTCAGCCCGCGGAGGTTGCCCTCCTGCTGGCGGAACTTTTCGTAGAAGGTCTCAAGCACGCGGGGCACGGCAGAGAAGCCGTCGGCGTGGCTCGAGGCGAGGTCGCGCTGGATGGTGGCAAGGCCTTCGGCGTAGTAGATGCTGATGCCGAGTTCCTGATACTCGTAGTTCATGGTGCGCTCGTAGCTGTGGCAGAGGGGCAGGAAGGAGAGCATCTTGTGTTTGACGCCATAGACCTGATACATGGCGTGGGCATGGGCGTCGAAGGTAAGGTTGCGGTGGGTGAGCATGACGCCCTTCGGGCGACCAGTGGTGCCGCTGGTGTAGATGATGGTGGCGACGTCGTCGGGGCTGACGTCGCGGATGTTGTTGTCGATGATGGAGTCGTAGTCGTCCTCGGCTGAGCGCCCCAGTTCGCGGATGTCGCGCATGCAGGGCAGGGTGTCGCTGTCATCGATGAGATAGACGTCGATGGGGTGGTCCTGGGCCTCGAGGGCAGGACGTATCTTGCGGTGGAGGGCGGCGTTGGCGACGAAGATGGCGCAGGCGTCGCTGTGGTTGAAGATGTAGGTGAAGTCGTCGGTGCTGAGGGTGGGGTAGATGGGGACATAGACGAGGCGTGCGAGGGCGCAGCCCATGTCGAGGAAGTTCCACTCGGGGCGGTTAGGGGTGATGCTGATGATTTTGTCGCCGGGTTTATAGCCTTTGGCCAGCAGGCCGTAGGCCATTTCGCGGCTGGCACGGATGTAGTCGTCAACGCTATAGGTAATCCACTGGCCGCCTTTGCAGGCGGCGAGGATGTCTTCTTTGGGGTAGTGTTCCCTAAGGATGGTCAGGTAGTCGAATGTCCGAGTGGGGACTATATTGGTGTGGTTGTTCATCAGTTCTCCAGAAAATGCGGGTGCAAAGTACGTGCTTTTTTTCGGTACTTGCAACTAAATGGGCAAAAAACCGTAAAAAATGCCGCCGATGACTCCGCTGATGAGGATGACGAAGATGGGATTGATTTTCCACTTGTTGATGGCGAGGAACGAGGCGGCGAAGAGGGCGACGCTGAGGATGAACTGGGGGGTGCTGTCGGCGGGGCTGCCGAAGTTCTCCCTGTTCATCAGCATCAGGGCGGCGGAGGCGATGAGGCCGATGACGACGGGGCGCAGCACGCTGAAGACGGCCTGCACGGCAGGGTGGTCGGCATATCTCATCAGGAACCGGCTGACAACGAACATCAGGATGAACGAGGGCAGCAGGGTGCTGAAGGTGGCGAGCAGCGAGCCTGCCATGCCCCACGCGACGCTGTACCCTGCATTGACAACGGCGGTGTAGCCCACATAGGTGGCGGCATTGATGCCGATGGGGCCGGGCGTCATCTGGCTGACGGCCACAATATCCGTGAACTCGGGGAAGGTCATCCACGCATGCTTTGTCACCACCTCGTTCTGGATGAGGGAGAGGATGGCAAAGCCCCCGCCGAAACCGAACAGGCCTATCTTGAAAAAGGTGATGAAAAGCTGGAGAAAAAGCATGGAAGTCTGTTGTAAGATGGCTGATGTAAGATGTCCGGTGGGAGACAGTTTTTTCTTTACTCATAACTCCTTCTTGACTAATAAAAAGAGCTAGCTCTTCGCCAAGTATCTTGCAGTTCCTCCTGCGATGCCGGCGACGATGACCCAGATGGGCGAGACGCCGAGCAACCAGATGACGAGGGCGCTGACGATGGGAATCCAGACGGTGCGCCACGTGATGCCTGCTGCCTTCGAAAGACGGAAGATGGGGCCGAGGATGAGGGCGGTGACGGCAGGACGGATGCCTCGGAAGACGTTCTCCACCACGGCGTTGCCACGCAACTGCTGGAAGAAGAGGGCGATGACAAGGATGCAGATGATGCTGGGCAGCACGGTGCCGGCGGCGCAGGCTATGCTGCCGCGTGTGCCGCCCAGGCGGTAGCCGATGGCAATGGCGAAGTTAGCCGCAAAGACGCCCGGGAGAGACTGCGACACCACCATCAGGTCCATGAACTCCTCTTTCGTCAGCCAGTTGTCTTTCTCCACTACCTCCTTCTCAATGAACGGAATCATCACCGGCCCTCCGCCAATGGTGAAGAGCCCGATTCTGAAAAACGTTCCAAAAGCCTTTGTCAGGGAGAAGGGAGTCATTTCTTTGGGTTAGGGGATATTAATTAAAATCGCACCAACGGCGGGCGTTGACGAAGGCTTCCATCCAAGGGGTGACCTCGTCGGAGTGGAGGCGGTCGGCGGGGTAGGTGGCGCATTGCCAGGGGAAGATGCAGCGCTCGAGGTGGGGCATCATGGCCACATGGCGGCCGTCGGCGCTGGCAATGCCGGCGATGTCATAGACAGAGCCGTTGGGGTTGCCGGGATAGCCGCTGTAGTTGTACTTTGCCACAACGTTGTAGTGTTTTTCGTCCAGCGGCAAGTCAAAACGTCCCTCGCCGTGTGCCACCCAGATGCCCATGCTGGTGCCGACAAGCGAGCCGAAGAGGACGCTGTTGTTGCGGGGCACGTGGATGCCGAGGAAGGCCGACTCGAACTTGTGGGAGGTGTTGTGAGCCATGCGTCCGTGGCGGTAGCCGTCGGTGCTGGCGTGCCCCTGTTCGATGAGGCCGAGCTCCATCATCAGCTGGCAACCGTTGCAGATGCCGAGCGAAAGCGTGTCGGGACGGGCATAGAAGCGGTCGAGGGCTTCCTTGGCACGAGGATTGAACAGAAAGGCACCTGCCCAGCCCTTGGCGGAGCCGAGGACATCGCTGTTGGAGAAACCGCCGCAGAAGACTATCATGCGGATGTCGTCGAGTGTTTCTCGTCCGGTGATGAGGTCGGTCATGGTGACGTCCTTCACGTCGAAGCCCGCCAGCCAGAGGCTGTAGGCCATCTCACGTTCGCCGTTGGTGCCCTTCTCACGAATGATGGCTGCCTTGGGAGCCTGTTGGCGACGCTGTTTCTTCCAACGGTCTGGGTTGAGGCCATACTGCGCCAGCCGTCCCGTGAAGGTGGGGGCGAAGTGCATCTTTAGCGGCTGGTGCTTGTAGTTGGCGAAGCGTACGTCGGCACAGCCGTTCATGCTCTGACGACGGTCGAGCAGATGCGAGGGAGCATACCAGATGTCGCGCAGGGCATCGATGTCGAGTGTCTCCTCGTAGTTGCCTTTGCGGAGCCGGATGGTGCGCTCGCGGCAGGGCACACCAATGTAGATGCAGGCTATGCCTGCTTCGTCCAGCAGTTGCTTAAAGGTGCCCTCCTGCTTGTCGGCCACCTGCACGATGACCCCCGGATTCTCGGCAAAGAGAATCTTGGCCATGTCGTCTTCGGCAAAATGGTTGAGGTTGACTTTGAGTCCTCCGCGGGTGTTGGCAAAGCACATCTCCAACAGCGTGGTGATGAGGCCGCCGGCCGAGATGTCGTGTCCGGCGAGGATGAGTCCCTTCCGGATGCACTCCTGCACGGCATTGAAGGCGTCGCGGATGTATTCGGGATTGGTGCAGACGGGAACATCGGAACCCACCTTGCCCTGGCTTTGGGCGTAGGCGCTGCCGCCGAGGCGGAGAGCGTCGAACGAGAAGTCGATATGGTAGAGCGAACTCCTGGGCTTGTCGGCCAGCACGGGGCTGACGACCTTGCGGACGTCGGCAACCTCACCGCCGGCTGAGACGATGACGGTGCCCGGGGCGATGACCTTCTGGCCGTCGGGGTATTTCTGGGTCATAGATAGGCTGTCCTTGCCGGTGGGGACGTTGATGCCGAGGGCACAGCAGAAGTCCGAAAGGGCGTTGACTGCCTTGTAGAGGCGGGTGTCCTCGCCCTTCTGTGAACGGCAGGGCCACATCCAGTTGGCGCTGAGGCTGACGCTGTCGAGTCCCTCGGTGAGCGGTGCCCAGACGATGTTCGTCAGCGCTTCGGCTACAGAGAGCACGGAGCCGGCAGCAGGGTCGGCGAGGCCTGCCTGCGGAGCGTGGCCGAGGGCTGTGGCCATGCCAAGTACGCCGCGGTAGTCGAGGGCAACCACGCCACAGTCGGAGAGCGGCAGCTGCAGCTCGCCTTGACACTGCTGGCGGGCAATCTTGCCTGTGACCGAGCGATCCACCTTGTTTGTCAGCCAGTCTTTGCAGGCAACAGCTTCGAGGCTGAGGACGCGGGATAGTGCATCGCGGAGGTCATTTAGACCATCAGCGTCGGCATAGTGGTGCTCGACGGTTTCATCGACCATGACGGTCTTGGGCGAATGGCCGAACATCTGTGCTACGTCGAGGTCGAAAGGGCGTACGCCGTCGCCCTGCCGGAAAGCAAAATGGGCGTCGCCGGTGGTTTCACCCACCACATACATGGGGGCACGCTCGCGCTCGGCAATGCGGCGCACGTGGTCGAGGTGCTCCTCTTGGATGAGCAGACCCATGCGCTCCTGGCTCTCGTTGGCAATAATCTCCTTGGCCGAGAGCGTCGGGTCGCCGATGGGGAGGCGAGTCATGTCGATGAGGCCGCCGCACTCCTCCACCAGTTCGCTGAGGCAGTTGACGTGGCCAGCCGAGCCGTGGTCGTGGATGCTGACGACGGGATTTACATCCTCTTCGCATAGGGCACGGACAACGTTGTAGGCCCGTTTCTGCATCTCGGCGTTGGCACGCTGCACGGCGTTGAGCTCGATGCCGCTGCTGTAGCGTCCTGTATCGACAGACGACACGGAGCCGCCGCCCAGGCCGATGCGATAGTTGTCGCCGCCGAGGACTACAATCTTGTTGCCCTTTTCGGGAGTTCCCTTCAGGCAGTCGCGTTTGGTGCCATAGCCCACGCCGCCAGCCAGCATGATGACTTTGTCGTAGCCGTAGAGGGGGGCTGGGGTTTCCGGATTATCCGGATGTTCCGGTTTCTCCTGGTGCTCGAAGGTCAGCACCGAGCCGGCGATGAGGGGTTGGCCGAACTTGTTGCCAAAGTCACTGGCACCGTTCGAAGCCTTGATGAGAATCTGCTCGGGCGTCTGGTAGAGCCAGGGGCGGGCAGGAATGGCGGTTTCGGCAGGGGCATCCTGCTTGTTGCGGGGATAGGCAGTCATATAGACGGCTGTGCCGGCGATGGGCCACGATCCCTTGCCGCCGCCCATGCGGTCGCGGATTTCGCCGCCGGTGCCGGTGCTGGCACCGTTGAAGGGCTCGACGGTGGTGGGGAAGTTATGCGTCTCGGCTTTCAACGACAGTACGGTGTGAATGGGACGGACGTCGAAGTAGTCGCTGGTGCTGTGGTCGGCAGGGGCGAACTGCTCTACGGTGGGGCCATCGGCAAACGCCACGTTGTCCTTGTAGGCCGAAAGAATATGATGCGGATTCTCCTGCGTCGTCTTCTTAATCATGGCGAAGAGGCTGCTCTCCATCTCCTTGCCGTCGATGATGAAGGTGCCGCCGAAAATCTTGTGGCGACAGTGTTCGCTGTTGATTTGGGCGAAACCGAACACCTCGCTGTCCGTCAGCGGGCGTCCGAGTTGTTTTTCCACCTGCTTCAAGTAGTCAATCTCCTCGGGCGAGAGGGCCAGGCCCTCCTGTTCGTTGTAGGCGGCGAGGTCGTCGATGGCGCGGATGGGTTCGGGCGTGATGTCAACGGTGAAGGTGTCCTGTCCCAGCGCGGGATAGAAGCGCTGCAGCATGGGGTCGTAGTCGGCGTCGGGACCGCTGACGGGGAAGTACTCCTCGATGCGGCCGATGCCGGCGATGCCCATGTTCTGGGTGATTTCGACGGCATTGGTGCTCCAGGGGGTTATCATCTCGCGCCGGGGACCGACGAAGTTGCCGTCGGGGGCTGCCGTGCCCAGGCTGTCGGCTTCGCCAAACAGCCAGCAGAGTTGGCTGACGACGGCGTCATCGGGCTGGTGAGACACTTCGGTGGCAATAACAGACTGATTTTTCGTGCGGAAGAAGAGAATCATCGTTGCTTTGATTAAAATTTGGCGCGAAGGTACAACATTTCGTGCTTTCTGCCAAATCTGCCGATGCTTTTTCGTCGTTGCAGTGCAAAAGCCGAAGGCTATGATTCCAAGCGCTTGCTTTTGCAGTTCCAAGCGCTTGCTTTTGCAATTCCAAGCGCTTGGAATTCCTTTTCGCTCCTGCTTTTTTTCGGCCAGGGCTTATGTAATGGTGATTAGGCGGTGTGGCGATGTTTTCTTCCTTTTAAATTTGTATTTTTCTTGAGATAGTCGTAACTTTACGCCGCAAAAATTGTTGTTGTTATGGAAATGAAAGATAATCACGTGGTAATCATGGCCGGAGGCATAGGAAGCCGTTTCTGGCCGATGAGTACGAAGGAGCGTCCCAAGCAGTTCATTGATGTGCTGGGCTGCGGGCGGACGCTGATACAGCTCACTGCCGACCGCTTCGCTGGCATCTGCCCGAAGGAGAACGTGTGGGTGGTGACAAGCGAGCGCTATGCCGCCTTGGTGCACGAGCAACTGCCCGAAGTGCCGGAAGAAAATATCCTGCGCGAGCCCTGCCGCCGCAACACGGCTCCCTGCATCGCCTATGTGTCGTGGAAAATCAAGGCCCGCAACCCGCGTGCAAACGTGGTGGTGACGCCCAGCGACCATGTGGTGATGAATGTGGCGGAGTTTCAGCGTGTCATCCAGTCTGCGCTGACGTTTACGGCAGGCAACGATGCCATCCTCACCCTTGGCATGAAACCCACGCGGCCCGAGACGGGCTATGGCTACATCCAAGCTGACCTCAGCACCCCCTCGGTGGCGAACAAAGAGGTGTTCCGCGTCGATTCGTTCAAGGAGAAACCCGATGTGGAAACCGCCGAGCAGTACATCAAGCGGAAAAACTACCTCTGGAATGCCGGCATCTTCGTCTGGAACGTCAACACCATCGTCAACGCCTTCCGCCTCTGGCAGCCTGAGATAGCTGATGTGTTCGAGCCCCTGCTGCCCGTCTTCTACACGGCAGCCGAGCAGGAGAGCATCAACCGTCTGTTCCCTACCTGCCCCAACATTTCGGTCGATTACGCCATTCTGGAAAAGGCCGACGAAATCTTCGTCTTCCCCGCTGACTTCGGCTGGAGCGACCTCGGCACGTGGGGCTCGCTGCATGGGCAGCTGGAGAAAGACCTCAGCGGCAATGTCGCCATTGGCCCTGACGTGACGCTTTACGAAAGCCGTGGCTGCATCGTCCACGCCGCCCAGGAGAAAAAGGTGGTGGTGATAGGCCTCGACGGCTACATCGTGGCTGAAGACGACCGCCAGCTGCTCATCTGCAAGCTCTCGGACGAACAGCGTATCAAGGAGTTTTCGGAGTGAAGGGAAAATCCCCCGAAGAAATAGGGATAAAACCTGAAACAATTAGGGAAAAAGAATTTGTGGGGGAGAAGAACCGCCGTATCTTTGCATCGGAAACCAGAAGTTAAACCGATTAAAAAGTCAAGCGTTATGAAAAAGATGAGAATTGCCTTAATGATGATGGTCTTGGCAGCCGTCAGTCTGGATGCGAGCGCAATGCTCAGCTCCATGGAGATTCGTCGCGAAGCCCGGTTCCTGTCCGACAGGATGCGTTATGAACTGAGGCTCTCCAACAAACAGTGGGTAGATGTCTATGAAATCAACTACGACTTCCTCTGGAATGTCAATGAGGTGATTGACGACATGATTTATGGCTACGACGATGCAATCGACTACTATTATTATCTGCTCGACCTCCGCAACGAAGACCTGAGCTATGTGCTCCGTCGCAGTCAGTTCAAGAAATTCCTGAGAAGGGAGTATTTCTACCGTCCCATCTACAACTCCGGCTCGTACTTCGTCTTCCGCATCTACGAGCGGTACAACAACCGTAACTACTTCTACTACGGGCTTCCCAGCGTCTATGACGTCTATGCCGGAGCGCACTTCCGCATTCACTATCACGATAGTTTCTATCGCAACCGCTACCACTTTGCACGCTATGTGCGCAACGACTATCACGTCTGGGTGGCCGGGGGCTATGGCAACCACTATGGCGATGGTATCATGGGCAAAGGCATGATGTCGCACCGCGAATATGCCGCTCGCGCCAACTACGAGAGCAGCCGCCGCAACAACAACGCCTTGGCAGGCAGTTCCATCAGCAGCCGTGCAGGCTCGGCGGGCGTGTCGGGTAACGGTGGTGCCGGTGGTGGCGCCAATAGCCGTAGCGTGGTTGAGGGCAGTGGCTCCGCCAGCCGCAGTGGCAGTGCTTCCAGCCGCAGTGGCAACGCATCTTCCTCCAGCTCTTCCAGCAGCCGTGCCGGTGCCGTGGTCGGCGACCGCTCTAATAGCAGCAGTAGCTCCAGCCGCAGTGGCAGCAGCAACAGCAACAGCTCTGTCAGCCGCAGTGGCAGCAGCAACAGCTCTTCCCGCTCTGGAAGCAGTTCGGTGAACTCCAGCTCTTCCCGCAGTGGTAGTAGCAACAGCTCTTCCCGCAGTGGCAGCAGTTCGGTGAACTCCAGCTCCAGCCGCAGTGGTAGTAGCAACAGCTCTTCCCGCAGTGGCAGCAGTTCGGTCAACAGCAGCTCCAGCAGCCGCAGTGGCAGCAACAGTTCTTCCCGTTCTGGCTCCAGCAGTTCTGTCAATTCCAGCTCCAGCCGCAGTGGCTCCAGCAGCTCGGTCAGCAGCAATTCCAGTTCCTCCCGTAGCTCCGGTAGCTCCAGCAACTCCAGCAGCTCGGTCAGCAGTTCTTCTCGTTCGGGCAGCTCCAGCAGCTCTTCTCGTTCCGGCAGCAACAACTCCAACAGCCGCAGCGGCAGCAGCTCCAGTTCTTCCCGTTCGGGCAGCTCTAGCAGCTCTTCTCGGGGACGTTGACGAGTAACCGACTCATTCCCATCATGTAGCCTTGAAGAAAGCAGTTCTGACACTCCTTGTGGCACTTGCCATCGGCCCGGCATCAGTCTGGGCCGATGGCTCGCCTACTGAGGGCACCATCACCTCCCGTTTTGTTCCCGAACCGGAGATGATGGCGCAACTCATGCAGATGCTGGCCGACTTCATGCCCTACGTCAAAGCGCAGTGGCAACCCTGCGTGGAGCCCAATGTCGTGGGCGATGCCTGTGGCTGCTTCAAGGGCGAGGATACGATGGCTGCGAATGAGCGCGGTGTCCGCCCCAACGCCGACCTCTCCATGGTCTGCGCTTTCCTTTTTAAATATGGGCGCGGCGAGGTAACCCTTCCCCTGGGCATCACGTGGGATGAAATTGCCCTCATGGCCCGTCAGTCGCTCGTCTTTGCCTATTCCACCCACAAGGCCAACCGCCTGAAGCCCTGTCGTGGCGGACACTACTGGGGCTCTGTATCCGAAGCCGACCACCAGTGGGAGAGCTCCCTTTGGGCTCTTTCCGTTGCCTTTTCTGCCTTTTTCCAGAAAGAAACGCTTGACAGCGACGCATGGATGTGCGTCTATAACCTCCTGAAGGCAGAGTGCAACTACGAACTTGAGCGCTCCATCCCCACGGGGTTCCGTGGCGACACCAAGGCTGAAGAGAACGGATGGGAGACCAACGTGTTGGCATGTGCCCTTGGCCTCTTCCCCGACGATCCGCTGGCCCCCCGTTGGTTTGAACGGCTGCGTGCCTTTGCCATCAATGCCTATTCCCATCCCTCCGATGCCACCGACACCACCGTCATCGACCCCGACCGCGACGCTGTCACCGTCGCCGATCTCTACGTGGGAGCCAACCTCTTCGACGACTTCACCCTCCAGAACCACGACTATTTCCACACCTCCTATCAGAATGTCGTCATGCAGGAACTGGGTGAGAGTCTTGTTGCCCTCCGCCTCTTCGGCAGCCCCTGGCAGACAAGGGCTTTGCTGCACCATCAGCGCGAGGTCATGGACCATGTGCTGGCCGACCTTGCGCTGGCCGACGGCGAGCTTGCCATGCCTAACGGCAACGACTGGAGCCTCTTCCTCTACGACCAGGTGACTTCCTATTCCACGGCGGCCTGTTTTCTCCGCCATGCCGATGCCCTGATGCTCGAAGACATGGCCGTCAAGTACATCCGAGCCCGTCAGCAGACGACGGCCGACGGCAGCTGGCTGCTGCGTCCCGACGTCGGTGCGCGCCGCATGGGCGTGCAGGCCCACCGCGTCATGATGTCGTGGCTCATGCACCATCTGGCCTCTACAGCCATCTTGGAACCCACACGTTGGGACGACTTCCGCGCCGCCCATGCTGAAGCGCGGCTGTTCACGTCGCAGCAGATTGTCCGTGCCTATACTCCCCAGCGCTTCAGCTGCTTCTCATGGAGCGACGGACTGAGGAGCTACACCGGCTACCTCACCTCCGACAGCCCCGACCGCAACAAGATCATCATCCCCTTCAGGGCACACAACACCGGCAACCTCCTTGGCTGGTACGAGGTGGAGGGACGCCGCACCAATGCCCGTCCCCTCGGACGTCCCGATATCCGGCTCGATGGCACCCGCTGGACGCTACGGGGTGCCCTCAGCACCAACGACGATGCCCTCACGCGCCGCTTCACGATTATCTCCACGGAGGATGACGCCGTCATCCTCATCGACAGCGTCTTTGCCAATGCCGATGTGGTTGTCACGGCCGAGCGGAGTGGCGTGCTGGCCATCAGCTACGACCCCTTCACGCGCACCGAGCGCACCGTGCAGTGTGCTGACGGGTGGATGAACATCGACGATGCTGTTGCCGTCATCACCGACGGCCCTGTGCCCGTGCTTGGCGACTCCACCGCCTACATGAACTCCGTGGGCTATCGCTTGCTGACGGCGTATTACAGCGACGAGCGCCGCCCCGTCCGTGCCGGCGAGCTGGTAGCCGTGCGACGCATGGTGTTTTATGCCGTTCAGAAGGCACGCGTCACCGCCCGCCAAGCCAAAGCCACCTGTCGCAAACTGAAACGAAACAAAATAAATCAAATAAGGAAATGAAGAAGAAAACCGCTCTCTTCCTGCTTTTTGTCGTAAGCACACTGTTCATGACGGCCCAGATTGTCGAGCCAGTGAAATGCACCACCTCCTACGTCACGACGGGCGAGGGCAAGGCTGAGATACGCTTCGCACTCACTATCGACGACGGCTGGCACGTCTATTCCACGGGCATCACCGGCGGTCCCATCACGGCTGCCGTCACCTTCGAGACCCTCGAAGGCGCTGAGGCCGGCAAGCTCACCTTCACCGGCGGCGACGAAATAAACCACTTCGACGCCATGTTTAACATGGATGTCCGCTACTTCGAGCACAAGGTGACGTTCGTCCAGCCTCTGACGCTGAAGTCCGATGCTCCCGTCATCAGCGGCTACTTCCAGTATGGTGCTTGCAACGACCAGAACTGCCTCCCCCCGACCAACGAGGACTTCAGTTTCGGCTCGGCGCCCCAAAGCGTACCCGCCACGGCCATCGTTCCCTCCTCTGCGTCCGCGCCGGGTGTGCCGAAGACATCGGCTGTCAATCCTGCTCCGTCTGCTCCCGTCGCCTCCTCGTCCACCGGCAAATCCCTTTGGGGCATCTTCTTTGCAGGCATGCTGGGCGGATTGCTTGCCTTGGTGACTCCCTGCGTATGGCCCATCATCCCCATGACGGTCAGCTTCTTCCTCAAGCGTGGCAAGGATAAGAAAAAAGGTCGCCGCGACGCTTATCTCTACGGAGCCTCCATCGTCGTCATCTATGTGTTGCTCGGACTCCTCATCACGCTCATCTTCGGTGCAAGTGCCCTCAACGCCCTTTCCACAGCTGCCATCCCCAACCTCTTCTTCTTCCTGCTTTTGTTGGTGTTCGGCTTCTCGTTCCTCGGCGCCTTTGAGCTGACGCTGCCCTCGTCGTGGAGCACTTCCGTCGATGGCAAGGCCGAGAAGGCCGGGGGCATACTCGGCATCTTCCTCATGGCCTTTACGCTGACGCTTGTCTCCTTCTCCTGCACCGGTCCCATCATCGGTTTCCTGCTGGTCGAGGTCGGCACTACGGGCAACATCCTCGGTCCCACCATCGGCATGCTTGGTTTCTCCCTGGCCCTGGCGCTGCCATTCACCCTCTTCGCCATCTTCCCCTCGTGGCTCAAGGCTGCACCCAAGAGCGGCGGCTGGATGAACACCGTCAAGGTCGTGCTGGCCTTTGTGGAGATAGCCTTTTCGCTCAAGTTCCTCTCCGTCGCCGACCTCGCCTACGGATGGGGCATCCTCAGCCGGCCCACCTTCCTTGCCCTTTGGATTGTGCTCGCCCTTCTGCTCGGCTGCTACTTGCTGGGCTGGATACGGTTTAAGCACGACGACAAGGTGGATCACGTCAGCGTCACCCGCTTCTCGCTGGCTGTCATCAGCTTTTCCTTCGCCTTCTACATGGTGCCCGGCCTGTGGGGCGCCCCCTGCAAGGCCATCAGCGCCTTTGCTCCTCCTATGAGCACGCAGGACTTCAACCTCTACGACAAGACCGTCCATGCCCAGACCAACGACTACGACGAAGCCCTTCAACTCGCCCGCCAGCAGGATAAGCCCATCATGATAGACTTCAGCGGCTACGGCTGCGTCAACTGCCGCAAGATGGAGCAGAGCGTTCTATCTGACACCCGCGTGGCCGACATCATCAACAACCGCTACATCCTTGTCACCCTCATCGTCGATGACAAGACCGCCTTGCCGTCGCCCATCCGCGTCGAAGAAAACGGCAAGCAGGTCACCCTGCGCACCGTGGGCGACAAGTGGAGCTACCTGCAGCGCAGCCGCTTTGGCGCCAACGCACAGCCCTTCTACGTCCTCATCGATGCCGACGGCAACCTGCTGACTACCCCCCGTAGCTACGACGAGGATATCCCAGCCTTCCTCAACTTCCTCCAGCAAGGGCTGAAAAAGTAGTTTCAGTTCATCGTTACCTCTGGTTGCATGGGCTGTTAAGAAATAGATTTTTTTTGCGAATAAAAGGGGGCGTCTGCGTGCGGAAGCCCCCTTCCTGCGTGTAGAAAGGGGGCACGCAGAACAGGGAAGGAGCAATTGGCAAATGGGCCGTTAGTCCGTGTTGTTGCCGGACTGATGGAACGGTATTGTCATGAGGATATAGTTGCGTCGCATTGTCGTATTGGATAACTATAAGCGATGAACCAAAACCGACGACGAACGAATCTTAAGCTAATCTTAAGATTTTTCTGAAGGGAAAGCTGTACCTTTGTGACGTGCTGAAAAGGAGCAAGTGAAGACAAGGCGTTTTTTACCAAGTTTTAGGTATTGCACGAACGAACGTCAACGCGTACCTTTGCAGCGTGAATGAAAAAATAATTGTGTTTAACTTTATAGTGTATTGTTTTTTATGAAAAAGAGTGTTTTTTTAAGATTGCTGGCTGTCATGGTGTTGGTAGCGTGTGAGAAACCCGAGGAACTTGTACCCGTGGAACAGGCTGCCGAAGGCGTCTATGCAGGGTGGACGAATGCCACAGCCGCCTACTTCCCCGATGGCATGGCGAACGACGGTGACTCGGTGGTCGTCACGGCCGTGAAGGACGGCATCGTAAAGGTTGACTATCGTTCTACCACGTGGGGAACGGCCCTGTTCAGTAGCGTGGCGGTGAGTGAATCAGAAGGAGGATATACGTTCTCAGAGTCAGAGGGAACGATAACCATCTCGCTGGGCGGCTCGCCACATGGCGGGGCTGCTCCCAAGGAGTATGCCGCCATACTGAAGCAGGGCTTGGTCAGCAGTGACAAGAAGTCCTTTACATTCGTGATTTCTGCTCCAGCCGTCATGGGCGGTACGACATTGACGTTCAAGGATGGAACAGCGCCCGAAGAATGAGCCGCCGTCTTATTCCCGTTGCCATCCTGCTTCTGCTCTGTGCGTGCGACAGCATCTACGACGAGCGCGAGGCCATGCCGATTACGGACGGGCATCATTTCCGGAATATAGATGCCAGCCGCTACACCCATTGGGTCTATGTGAATCTGCAGAACGGTGACACGGTGTCGGTGAGCGTTGAACATGACCTTCCGCCCGAAGATTGGGACATCGCCTTGCATCGCTACGACGTCAAGACACGCAGCGGGGCGGGGATGGTGACGTCCTTCCTTTCGTTGGACGAGCTGAGGCAGGCTGTGGACGAAGGGACCTTTGTGCGCCCCGCTGCCGACGAATGGGTGCGCGACGTCGAAGACAGCATTGTCGTAGATATGTCCCACATGATGGACGGATACCTCGTCTATGCTCCCTCGTGCCGCAACCCTGCGCTGAGCCGGTGGGTGAACGTGGATATGCGCAGCATGCCGCCTCTCTACACGATGTCGGAGAGGGTGTATCTGGTGCTTTTGGCCGACAGCTCGTGTGTAGCCATACGGTTCACGGGCTTCACCAATCCCGAGGCGTACGGGGCAAAGGGGTATGTGTCGTTCGATGTGGAGGATGTCTCATGGTAGTGCTTGTGAACAGATGGCGTTGCTGCCTGGCTGCCTTGTTCCTCGGGACTTTGCCCGTGCTCGGAATCTCGGAGACGGAGGAGGCCGACACCACGCAGACGATGAGGGACTACTACCTGAGCACGGTGACGGTGACGGCCACGCGTTCGCCGAAGACGCTCGACAGCACGCCCGTCGTGACACGCGTCATCACGGCAGAGGATATCCGCAAGGCCGATGCCACCAACATACGCGACGTGCTGCAGACCGAACTGCCGGGCGTTGAGTTCAGCTACGCCATGAACCAGCAACTGACCATGACCATGCAAGGGCTGGGAGGCTTGGCGGTACTCTTCCTCGTCGATGGGGAGAGGCTGGCTGGCGAGACATTGGACAACACAGACTACCTGCGCCTGAACATGGCTGATGTGGAACGCATAGAGATTGTCAAAGGGGCGGCGTCGGCTCTCTATGGCGCTGGCGCCGTGGGGGCCGTGGTGAACATCATCACCAAGAGCAACAGCAATCCTTGGGACATAGGCGTGAACACCCGATGGGGCAGCCGTTACGGCGAACAGCGACATGGAGGGAGGATTGGCATCAAGCAGGGGCGTGTGACGAATCTGCTGAGCATGCAGTTCGACAAACAGAACCCTTACCACGTCTTCAACGCCGGCGACACCGCAGGACTACCGGTCTATGGCAACCAACAGTGGAATGTGAAGGAGAAACTGATGCTCCAAACGTCATCCGGCGGACAGCTGACGGCTCGCGGAGGCTACTACTTTCACGAACGGCGAGGCTTCGACGACAGGCAGCGCGACAGGGCACGCGACTTCAGCGGCGGACTGCGCTATAGCAGGGCGGTGGGTGAAGGCGGCAGCCTCGACCTCGGCTACACCGCCGACCGATACGACAAGAGTGACTTCTATCCCCAGACAAACAAGGACTATCTGGACTACAAGAACGTGCAGCATGGCTTCCGCGCCCTGTTGTGCCTCGGCCTCGCCGACAGCCTGATGCTGACGTTGGGCGGGGAAGGGATGAGCGACTACCTTATGACATACCAGTTTGCAGAGGGTGGGGCACACAACCAGCTGACAGCCGATGCATTCGTTCAGGCCGACTGGACGCCCCATCCGCATTGGAACATCGTAGCGGGTCTGCGCACCGATTGGCTTTCGCACTATGGCAGCGTGTTGACGCCTAAGCTGGCTGTCCTCTTCCGCACAGGCGACTGGAGGCTCAGGGCAGGCTATGCCAGGGGATTCCGCGCTCCCACGCTGAAGGAGATGTACATGGACTTTAACATGGCCAACATCTTCAATATCTATGGCGGGGGCGAGGCGCTGAAGGCAGAGAAAAGCCACAGTTTCACCCTTTCAGGAGAATACGTGAAGAACAACTTCTGTCTGACGGTGACAGGGCTGTTCAATGCCATTGCAGACGAGATAACCACGCTATGGAACCCCTCGCTTGACGGGGGGAAGGGCGCCATGCGCTACACCAATATCGCCGGCACCCGTCTGGCCAGCTTGGAGATGACGGGCACCGCACGCTTCGATTCGGGTTTTAGCGGGAAGGTGAGCTATGCCTTTTTCCATGAGTTTCCTTTGCCGGGTGCCGTCAATACGGCCGACACCCGCCCCCATGCGCTGACAGCGCAGGTGGGGTACAAACGGTCGTGGGGCCTTGGGACGCTGAACGTCGTGCTGAATGGCCGCTATCTGTCGTCGGTCCGTTTCTACACGCTTGCGGGCAGCGACTACGAGAGCTTCGAGCCGATGACGTCGCCTGCCTACTCGCTATGGAAACTATTGATAATGCAAACGTTCAGCGAGAAGGTGACGTTGACGCTGGGCGCTGACAACCTGTTGGACTACCGCCCGCGTACCTATGACTACAATTCACCCTATACGCTGGGGCGCAGCTACAGCCTCGGGCTGTCCATCGACATATAAGGGCGGTTTTAAAAATAGCTTCACTCCATTATTTCACCATGACTTTTTCGCCCTTGCGGGTGTTGATGTCGAGGATGCCGGCTTCGGTCATGACACGCAGCGGGCCACCGAGGTGCGAGACGATGGTGCAGCGCGTGACCTCGCCATCGTTCCACGAGAGCTCTTGAATCTCAAAGCCTCCGCGCAGGCGCAGACCGCTTACCTTGCCCCGTTGCCAGTCTGAAGGCAGGGCAGGGAGGAGGCGGACAAAGCCTTCGTGGCTCTGCACGAGCATTTCGGCGATGCCGGCCGTGCATCCGAAGTTGCCGTCAATCTGGAAGGGGGGATGGGAGTCGAAGAGGTTGGGGTAGGTGCCGCCTTGCTGACGCCCGTTGGGCAGGATGGCGGGTTTGATTTGCTCGCGGATGAGTGTCATGGCATGGTCGCCGTCGAGCAGACGTGCCCAAAGGCATACCTTCCAGCCCATCGACCAGCCGGTGGAGGCGTCGCCACGGGCCACAAGGCTCGTCTTGGCAGCCTCAAAGAGGTCAGGGGTGCCGTCGGAGGTGATTTGGTTGCCCGGGTAGAGTCCCCACAGGTGCGAGACGTGCCGATGGTGGTCGTTCGGGTTATCCCAGTCGTCCATCCACTCCTGAAGCTGTCCCCAGCGGCCTATCTGCATGGGGGCGAGCTGGCTGCGGAGGGTGCGCAGCGTGTCGATGAAGAGGGCATCCTCGCCCAACAGCTCGGCGGTGTGGATGCTGTTGGTGAAGAGGTCGTGGACGAGCTGGTTGTCCATGGTGGCACCGGCCACGACGGAGAACGTCGGGCGATTGGGCAGCGGTGGACGGTTCTCGGGCGAGAAGGAAGGGCTGACGACCATCCAGCCGTGGGTGGGCTCGGGGACGAGGAAGTCGATGAAGAATTCGCAGGCTCCGCGCATGATGGGCCACACAGAGGCAAGATAATCCTTGTCGCCGCTGTAGAGGTAGTGCTCGTAGAGATGCTGGCACAGCCAGGCGTTGCAGGTGGGCCAGATGCCGTTGGAGGGACCATCGACGGCGCCGGTGCTGCGCCAGATGTCGGTGTTGTGGTGGAGCGTCCAGCCACGGCAGCCATACATGGCTGCACTCTCGCGGCCCGTCTCGCTTACCTCGCGGATGAGGCGCAGCATCGGTTCGTGGAGTTCGGGCAGGGCAGTGACCTCGGCAGGCCAGTAGTTCATCTCAAGGTTGATGTTGGAAGTATATTTGCCATCCCAGGGGGCAAAGGGCTGGTGGTTCCAGATGCCCTGCAGGTTAGCCGCCTGTCCGCCGGGCTGCGAGCTGCTGATGAGCAGGTAGCGTCCGAACTGGAAGTAGAGTTCGACGAGCTGCGGGTCGTCGGACGTGGCAAACTCGCGGATGCGTTGGTCGGTGGGCAGGAAGACACGGCGGTTGATGCCGAGGAAGAGGCTCACGCGATTGAAGAGGTTGGCGTAGTAGCTGCTGTGGCTCTGCACCACCTTTTTATAATGGAGGGCAGGGTGGGCAGCAAACGCCCGCAGCCCGATGAGCGGGGCCTCGGCCATGCTGTCGGCGTCGGCCGTGACGTCGCGGTAGTTCTTGAAGTTGGTTCCGGATGAGATGATGATATAGACTTCGTCGGCCTTGTTGACGGCAAGCTTGTCGTCGCCGTCGGCCTTGACGGAAGCGCCGCGGGCAACGATGCGGCTGATGGTGGTAAAGCGGATTATGCCCTCCACACCCTCGTGGCTGCTTCCTTTGCCGCGCAGGGTGAGGGTGGCGGCAGAGGCATCGGCGGTGCAGGTGGTGCCCCGCATGGGCGTGGTGTAGGTGGCGGTGAAGGTGATGCTGTGCTTCTTGTTGGCGCTCAGGCGGACAATGACGGCATCGTCGGTGAACGACGTGAACACCTCGCGGGTGAAGCGCACACCGCCTGCCTCGAACGTACACTTGGCCAAGGCCTTGCTGATGTTCAGCTCGCGGGTGTAGTCGGTGAAAGCGATGGTGTCTCCCTGCTGCTCGGTGCCCTTGGGGAAGCCGAAGTCGAGGTGAAGGGAGCCCACCGTCTGGTAGGGCATGCCGTTGGCCTGCTGCGCAGAGACGTACTGCCCGCAGAGCGCTTCGGCCTGTTCGTTCTTGCCGTCGAAGATGAGCTGGCGGATTTCATCGAGGTGTTCGGCGGCGAGGGGGTTGACGTTGTTGTGCGGCGAGCCGCCCCATACGTTCTCGTCGTTCAGCTGCAGCTCGTCGTGCTGCGGTCCCGCATACCACATGGCGCCCAGATGGCCGTTGCCGAGGGGCAGGGCCTCCTCCCAACGGGTGGCGGGCTGTTCGTACCAAAGCTTCAGGTCGGGCTTGGGCATGGTGTTGCAACCTGTCAGACTCAGCAGTACCAACAGGGCTTGAAGGGCAAAGGTGAAGGATATTCTTTTCATACTGGCACAGTTAGATTAAAAAACAAAAAGGAGACCACCTCTACGTGATTTCCTTGCAAGAGCGGCAAACGAGACTCGAACTCGCGACCCCGACCTTGGCAAGGTCGTGCTCTACCAACTGAGCTATTGCCGCAGAAATAGGAGAAAAGCTCTACTGAGCTATCCCCTCTGCTGTATGCGTTGTGGCTTTGGTGAAGAGAATGAGACTCGAACTCACACGACATAACTGTCACTACCCCCTCAAAGTAGCGCGTCTACCAATTCCGCCATCTCTCCATATTATATTTCCATATCGTCAGCCGTTGTAGAAGTGCCCAGAACAGGACTCGAACCTGCACGTCTGTTCAACACTCGCACCTGAAACGAGCGCGTCTACCATTCCGCCACCTGGGCATTTGACTTCGTCTTCCTCCTTCGCACCTCGGCCATTCAAGCAAGCTTGATGGTTCTCGGTTTGGCGTCGGTTCCCTGCTGACGAGCGGCAAACGAGACTCGAACTCGCGACCCCGACCTTGGCAAGGTCGTGCTCTACCAACTGAGCTATTGCCGCACAATACACTTAAGCCATTCAAAGAACACAGCTCTTTTTCAAAAGCGGTTGCAAAGGTAAGGCATTTTTGTGAACCCACAAACAAAATCGGACTTTTTTTTCAAAAAATTGTTTTTTTCTGAAAGCTGAAGAGGCCGTGCCTATTATTTGTTGTCCGTTTTTTTGTCCGAGCCAAGAGTTTTCGGTATCTTTGCGGACGCATTATAAACAGCATGACTATGAAAGAGACTACATCTGAACTGTTGGCGCTGCTGAACGCATCGCCTGTGAATTTCCTCGCTGCGGCGTATGTGGAGAATCAGCTGGAGGCGCATGGCTTCCGCCGCCTCGATGCCGCCGAGCCCCTGCCTGCGTTGCATGCCGGCGACCAGTACTTCATCACCAAGAACGGCACGGCCGTCTTCGCCTTCCGCGTAGGGACGAAGGCCCCTGCCGAAGCAGGGTTTAAGCTTATCTGCGCCCATAGCGACAGCCCGGGCTTCCGCATCAAACCGCGTGCCGAGATGCGCTGCGAGGGTGGGGTGGTGAAGCTCAACACCGAGGTATATGGCGGCGCCATACTCTATACGTGGTTCGACCGCCCGCTGAGCGTGGCCGGACGTGTGTTGCTGCGCTCTGCCGATCCGCTGCATCCCACGGTGTGCCGCATCCGCGTGGAGCGCCCTCTGCTCGTCATCCCCCATCTTGCCATCCACTTCAACCGTCAGGTGAACGATGGCAATCCCCTGAGCAAGCAGAAGGACATGTTGCCTGTGCTGGGCATAGTGAATGAGCAGCTGGAGGCGGGCAGTCTGCTGCTGAATGTGCTGGCCGAGGAACTTGGCGTGGCGAAAGATGATATCCTCGACTTCGACCTCAGCCTCTACGATGTGCAGCAAGCCATGTTGACGGGGCTTCATGAGGAGTTCGTCTCTTCCGGACGACTCGACGACCTGGCGATGGTGCATGCCGGCCTCCATGCCATGCTGCATAGCTCCACAACGGAGATGACGCAGGTGTTGGCCGTGTTCGACAACGAAGAGACGGGCAGCGGCACCAAGCAGGGAGCAGCGTCGCCCGTGCTGAGGAACCTGCTGGAGCGTGTGGCCGGCGGCAGCGAAGCGCTCTACCGTGCCGTCGAACGCTCGTTCATGATTAGTGCCGACATGGCTCACGCCATCCATCCCAACTACCCCGAGAAGCACGACCCGACAAACCATCCCGTGATGGGCGGAGGCCCGGTCATCAAAATCAACGCCAACCAGAAGTACATCACCGATGCCGAGTCGGCAGCGGTCTTTGCGGAGGTGTGCCGCTTGGCCGGAGTGCCTTGCCAGTATTTTGTGAACCACTCAGACAGTGCGGGCGGCAGCACGTTGGGCAACATCCTGACGTCGCAGCTGCCCATGCGCGGCGTCGATATGGGCAACCCCATGTGGGGCATGCATTCGGTGCGCGAAACAGCCTCGGTGGATGACCAGGAATACGTCTGCCGCGCTTTCACAACCTTCTATAGCCTGTAAATTCTATGGTAGCTATAGTTCCTATAGCTCCTATAGAAAAAACCGGCCGGTTATTTAAAAATCTGAAGGGCGAGACACTCGCCCTTCAGACCAACACAAAAACTAAACTAGACTTAAATAACTATACTCTCACTGTCTCTGTCTCACGACAGCTTTCGACTACAAAAGTACTACATTATTTTTTTCTCGCGCAAAATAAATCGTAAAAAACCCTTCTTGTTAATGTTTTTTAACAGACGAAGTCGAAAAAGCCCCCATTTGGGGGTTTCTCGTTTGTCTTTGCATGAAAAAATGCTATCCAAACAGAGCGCTGAAGGCTTCTTCTACTTTGCGCACGGGGTGCAGCGTGATGTCGTCGGGCAGCGAGGCGTGGAGCGACTTCAGTTGCTCGGCATTGGAGGCGGGGATGAGCATGTCGCGGAAGCCGAGCTTGGCGGCCTCGCGTATGCGTTGTTCGATGCGGCTCACGGGGCGTATCTCGCCGGATAGCCCCACCTCGCCCGCCATGCAGAAGGTGGGTTCGACGGGGACGTCGAGGTTGCTGCTGAGGATGGCGCTGATGACGCTGAGGTCGATGGCCGGGTCGCTGACGCGCAGGCCGCCGGCGATGTTCAGATAGACGTCCTTCTGCGCCAGCTTGAAGCCCACGCGCTTCTCCAGCACCGCCAGCAGCATGTTCATCCTCCGCAGGTCGAAGCCTGTGGCGCTACGTTGTGGCACACCGTAGGCGGCTGTGCTGACGAGTGCCTGCACCTCGATGAGGAAGGGGCGGACGCCCTCTACGGCAGCGGCTATGCACACGCCGCTCATGCCCGAGTGGCGGTCGGTGAGCAGCAGTTCGCTGGGGTTGCTGACCTGCCGCAGACCGTCTTGCCGCATCTCGTAGATGCCCAGCTCGGCTGTGCTGCCGAAGCGGTTCTTCTGGGCACGCAGGATACGGTACATGTAGTGCTGGTCGCCCTCGAACTGCAGCACGGCATCGACGATGTGCTCCAGCACCTTCGGTCCCGCCAGGCTGCCCTCCTTGGTGATGTGCCCGATGAGGATGGCGGGGATGTCGGTCTCCTTGACGGTCTTGAGGATGGACGAGGCACACTCGCGAATCTGCGTGATGCTGCCGGGCGACGATTCGACGCTCTCCGTCCACAGCGTCTGGATGGAGTCGATGATGATGAGCTCGGGCTGTACGTTCTTCACCTGCGCCAATATCTGCTCAAGGTTTGTCTCGCATAGGATTTTCAGATTCTCTAACCCTTCACCCCTCAACTCTAACAACCTTTCGGCCCGCATCTTGAGCTGCGAGGCACTCTCCTCGCCGCTGACGTAGAGCACGCGGCGTTCGGGCATGTGGAGGACGGTCTGCAGGACAAGAGTCGATTTGCCTATGCCCGGCTCTCCGCCCAGCAGGATGAGCGAGCCCTGCACCAGTCCGCCGCCCAGCACGCGGTTGAGCTCGTCGTCGTGCGTGTTGAGGCGTATCTCGCTGTTGGTCTCTATCTCCGCTAAGGTGAGCGGGACGGACATGGCATCGCCCGGCAGGCTCATCGGCTTGCCTACCTGCTGACTGGTTGACTTATAGACTGTCTGCTCGACGCAGGTGTTCCACTCGCCGCACACGGGGCAGCGCCCGAACCACTTGGGCTGATCCTCGCCGCAGCTGTTGCAAAGATATACGGTTTTGCTTGCTTTTGCCATCTTCTTTCGAATTTATGCACAAAAGTAGCGTTTTTTCTTCAAAATATCCGTAACTTTGCACTCAAATTTTTCGAATCGTCAATGAAAGTACTGAAATTCGGTGGCACTTCGGTGGGCACGGCTGAAAGCATCAGCCTGGTAAAACAGATTGTGGAGGCTCAGACAGAGCCGGTGATAGTGGTTGTCTCAGCCCTTGGCGGAATCACGGACCGGCTCATCCGAATGGCTCATCTGGCGGCGTCGGGCGATGTGGCCTACGAGGCCGAGTTCGGCACCATCCGCAAGCGCCACGACCAGCTGATACGCGACGTCATCCCTACGGGAACCAGCCGCAAGCGCACGCTCTACCGCAAGGTCCATGCCCTGCTGGACGAGCTGCAGGGCATCTGCCAGGGACTGTTCCTGCTGAAGGAGATGTCGCCTAACATGGAGGACACCGTCGTCAGCTACGGCGAGCGCCTCTCGTCGCTCATCGTCGGCACGCTCGTCGCCGGCGCCACGCTCTACGACGCACGCCTCTTCATGAAGACCGAGCAGAAGGGCGGCAAGCACATGCTCGTGAAGGCCGAGACGGAACGGCTTATACGCGAGACCTTTGATGGGAAACGCGAGGCTGTTGCCGTAGTGCCGGGATTCATAGCGTCGGATGCGGCATCGGGCCACGTCACCAATCTGGGGCGCGGAGGCTCGGACTACACCGCCGCCGTGCTGGCTGCCACGCTGGGGGCCGACGTGCTGGAGATTTGGACGGACGTCGATGGCTTCATGACGGCCGACCCGAAGGTCATCTCCAACGCCTACGCCATCGACGAACTGTCGTACGTCGAGGCCATGGAGCTCTGCAACTTCGGCGCCAAGGTGGTCTATCCGCCCACCATCTACCCCGCCTTCCATCGGAATATACCTATTTTAATAAAGAACACCTTCAACGCCTCTGCTCCCGGCACCATCATCCGCGACCGTCTGCGGGACACCACCCGCATGATCAAGGGCATCTCCAGCATCACGGGCACCTCCCTCATCAACGTCACCGGCCTGGGCATGGTGGGCATCATCGGCATCAACCAGCGCATCTTCAGCGCCTTGGCGAAGAACGGCATCAGCGTCTTCCTCGTGGCGCAGGCTTCGTCCGAGAGCAGCACCTCCATCGGCGTCCGTAACGAGGACGCCCGCCTGGCTGCCGACGTGCTCGACGACGAGTTCGCGAAGGAAATCGCCATGGGCGAGATGAACCCCATGAGCATCATCGACGGGCTGGCCACGGTGGCCATCGTGGGCGAGAACATGAAGGGCAACCCCGGCCTTGCGGGGCAGCTGTTCGGCGTGCTCGGACGCAACGGCATCAACGTCGTTGCCGCGGCCCAGGGCGCCAGCGAGACGAACATCTCGCTCGTCATCCGCAAGGACTATCTGCGCAAGACGCTCAACGTCATCCACGACTCCTTCTTCCTCTCCGAATACAAGGTGCTCAACCTCTTCATCTGCGGCGTGGGCACCGTGGGCAGCAGCCTGATAGAGCAGATCCGCACCCAGCGCGAGAAGCTGATGCACGAGCGCGGCCTGCAGCTCAACGTCGTGGGTATCGCCAGCGGACACTTCGGCGTCTTCAACCGCGACGGCATCGACCTCGCCCGCTATCGCGAGGCCATGCAGCAGGGCGGGCCGTCCGACATCGAACGCCTGCGCAGCGAGGTCGTCGGCATGAACATCTTCAACAGCGTCTTCGTCGATTGTACCGCCAGCGCCGACGTGGCGGGCCTCTACAAGGAGTTCCTCGAACACAACATCAGCGTGGTGGCCGCCAACAAGATAGCCGCCTCGTCGGACTACGCCCTCTACCGTGACCTCAAGGACACCGCCCGCCGCAAGGGCATCAAGTTCCTCTTCGAGACCAACGTCGGCGCCGGGCTGCCCGTCATCAACACCATCAACGACCTCACCGGCAGCGGCGACCACATCCTGCGCATCGAGGCCATCGTGAGCGGCACCCTCAACTTCATCTTCAACACCATCAGCGCCGACTGCCGCCTCTCCGACACCATCCGCCTGGCCAAGGAGAAGGGCTACAGCGAGCCCGACCCCCGCATCGACCTCAGCGGCAAGGACGTCATCCGCAAGCTCGTCATCCTGGCGCGCGAAGCGGGCTACGCCCTCGAGCAGGACGATGTGGAGAAGCACCTCTTCATCCCGCAGGAGATGTTCGAGGGGACGCTCGACGACTTCTGGGAGCAGGTGGAGACGCTCGACGACGACTTTGAGCGCCGTCGCCGCGAGCTGGAGCGCCAGCGCAAACGCTGGCGGTTCGTCGCCCGTCTCGACGAGGGCAAGGCCAGCGTACAGCTCTGCGAAGTCGATTACTGGCACCCCTTCTACAACCTCGAAGGCTCGAACAACATCATCCTCCTCACCACCGAGCGCTACAAGGAGTATCCCATGATGATTCAGGGCTACGGCGCCGGCGCCGCCGTCACCGCCGCCGGCGTCTTTGCCGACATCATGAGCATCGCCAACATCTGATTCAGCCGAATACTGTCCCATTTGCGCTGGGGAAGTCCCGGGTTACAAACTGTAAGTAGGGCGTTCGCGGAACGCCCTCTTCTATTTTCCTGAAGTGGGTGATACCTGCGAGTGACGGGTTGCAAACCCTCCATTCCTATAACAAACCACGCTCTCCTGCGCGGTTACCTTTTTAACCCGTCACTCGGATGAGATGGTTCCGGGCGACCCGCTTTCAATCCGAAAGGGAAAGTCGGGGCATAAAATCAAATCCTGTCCTGCCAGCGTTTGATTCTATCTTGTCAACGTTTGATTCTGTGCTGCTAACGTTTGATTCTATGCATATAGCATCAAACGTTGCGGGCAAAACATGTGGTGAAAATCGTAAGCAAGGCATGCAAAAGCGCCCGAAGTTGTGACGGGTTAAAAAGGAAACCGCGCAGGAACGCGCACTTTCCTATAGGAATGAACGAGTCACTTGTCACTTCAGCATAGCAATCCCATTCCGTTTCAGATTACCGCTTCCGGTTTTTTATTCATCGCGCCCGTTCAGCCGGATTTGCAATCCGGCTGCGGTGAGGAGGGGATTTGTAATCCCCAGCCTGCGACAGAGCTAATGGTGAGGGATTGCAAATCCCTCTATTCAATGCGGCCGGATTGCAAATCCGCCCGAACGGGCCCCGAAGTTGTGACGGGTTAAAAAGGAAACCGCGCAGGAACGCGCACTTTCCTATAGGAATGAACGAGCCACTTGTCACTTCATCATAGCAATCCCATTCCGTTTCAGATTACCGCTTCCGATTTTTTATTCATCGCGTCAGGATTGTGTATTTCCCCCATCTTTTTTCAGGAAGTTTGACGTTATTTGTAAACACGGCCTTTGTTCATAAAACTGGGCTGTTTCTTTTGTACTAATGGACTATAATCTGTTAGAATCCTTTTATGATTATCCCCAATCGTACCACCAAAGTCCCGAAGGGACGAAAGAATATAGGCAGGCGGTGGAGTCCTGCAAGGACGAAACCCCTGCTTGTGGGGTAAAACAGCGGATGAAACCCTGAAAGGGTGAAAGAAAAAACACTGTCTGTCGCCCCTTCAGGACTTGCTTCGTAGGTTTCTCACAGCAGGGGTTCCGTTCACTCCACCGCCTGCCTGTGTTCTTTCGTCCCTTCGGGACTTTGGTGGTATCTTTGCGGATAATCATTAATCCTTTCCATGATTCGATAATCCTACAAATGTCCTTTTCAGTTGAGGTCAATAGTAATACAACAAATCATTGAAAGCATTCTCTTCAAATCTTGGAAAAATGTTTTTTTTGCATCAATAATAAATTGGAAAAGTGCAAGAAGTTCTGATTTTTTGTATTAGAAAAGTGTATTTTATTTGGCTTTTATGCTTGTATTTAAGAAAATGTTGTATCTTTGCACCTACAAAGACAATTTGATATGGTAAAACGCAAAGCTGACGAGCTAATACGCAACTATATGCTCAACGACAGACGTTCTCTGTTGGTAACAGGAGCCAGGCAAGTTGGCAAGACTTTTTCTGTTAGGAAGGTTGGTAAGGAGTGCTTTGACAATGTTGTTGAAATCAACTTCGTAGAACAACCCGATGCCGTCGAACTGTTCAGTGAGCAGAAGGGAGCAAAGGATTTGCTGTTGCGACTGTCTGCCTTCACGAAAAAGCCATTGGTGCCAGGAAAGACGTTAATATTCTTCGATGAAGTGCAGGAGTGCAAGGAGATAGTAACAGCAATAAAGTTCCTTGTAGATGAAGGCAGTTACAAATATGTGATGAGTGGGTCTCTGCTTGGTGTTGAGTTGGATGACCTGCGTAGTGTCCCTGTGGGGTACATGGATGAGATAGAAATGTATCCTCTTGACCTTCTGGAGTTCTTTGAGGCTATTGGCATTGGTGCAGATGTCATTAGCCATTTGCGAACATGTTTTGAGGAGAAGAAGCCTGTTGATGAATTTATTCACAAGAAAATGTTGGAGGCCATTCGTCTATATCTTATCGTCGGCGGAATGCCTGCGGCAGTTCAAAAGTATCTTGACACAAACAATCTCCGCAGAGTGTATGAAGAACAGCGCGGAATCATTCGCACCTATAAGAGGGACATCACCAAATATGACCATAACCATAAATTGCAGATAGAAGAGATCTTCGACCTTATACCTTCGGAACTGAATGCAAAAAACAAACGCTTTATTCTCAAAGAACTGAACGAAAAGGCGCGGTTCAGCAAATATGAGGACAGTTTCTTGTGGCTAAGGGATGCAGGTGTGGCTATCCCTGCATACAATGTCGAGGAGCCACGAGTTCCCCTGCTGTTAAACAAACAGCGAAACCTGTTCAAACTCTTTCTCAACGATGTAGGGTTGCTTGCTGCCATGTATGGAGGGAACATACAGGCCAGATTGCTCAGTCCTAATCCAAACATCAACTTCGGCTCTGTTTTTGAGAATCTCGTGGCACAAGAACTGTATGCACATGGTTTCTCTGAAGCGCAACAGCATTCACTATACTATTTCAACAGCAAGAAGCAAGGAGAGTTGGACTTTGTGGTTGAGTCTGCTGGTAATATGCTGCCGATAGAAGTTAAGTCAGGTAAAGACTACGAACGGCATAATGCACTTTCCAACGTGATGGAGAATGAAGAATATGCCGTGCCCATGGCTTATGTGTTCTGCCAAGAGAATGTCCAGGCAAAGGGGAGAGTTATCTACTATCCCATCTACATGATAACCTTTTTCGAACCAATCCAGGCAGAAGAGAAAATATATAAGTTTGATTTTGTAGGGCTTTAAGGCAAAAAATGCCTTTGCCCACCATCTTCACAGCTTTGTAAAAATGATGTTTGGTTGCAGGAAAAGAATCGAGCGTTTTACATCAGCCGAAGCCTTGTTTCCTGCTAATCCGAAAAACAATTTGTACGTACATGTCAGCTCAATTCTATTTCTCCTCTTTGATTCCAACCCCAAGAATTAGTCTGAGCGGCAATCCTCCAGCAAAAAAAATCGGAGCGTCCAACATGGATGCCCCGATTTACTCTCAGAACCCGAACCCGCCAAACGGATTGCTGAACGGATTTCCGCCAAACGGGTTACCGAACGGATTGCTGAAGGGATTCCTGCGCCCGTTGGCATCGGGAATACCCGGGTCGCCGCCAATGACTGCACCCGATACCTCAAGGATAGCTCCCTGCAACTCAATCACATGCTCCTCCATGCGGGGAGCCTCGTACACGCTTTTGTTCTTTTCCATGTTTTCCACTTTTTACTTAATGACAACTTTCTTACCATTCACTATATAGATGCCTTGTGTCGGATTCTCCACCTTTCGCCCTGCGAGGTCAAACACATCAATCTCCTCCATCCGTGAATCTTCATTGACGGACTGCGCATCAATCTCCGTCGCGTCGTCATCAACGAATCTCATGCCAATGCTCTTCAGCGGCTTCAGTCCACTCTGTCGCGGCGTTATCCGTAGATAGACGCGGCAGGCATTCAGGTATGCCCCCGACGCGATGGGCTTCCATTCTCCCCCGCTCAACGCATAGCAACCTTCCAGCTCGTCAGCCGTCTGGCGCGAGTAGATGCCCTTGAACATATATTCAAATTGCGTAGAGCGGCAATCGACGCTGTTCTCAGCCGTTGCATACAGCGTAGCATCATTGACGATGATGGTCTGCGTGCCCGTCTGCCGTGCGCGGATGACATAGGGATAGTTCGCCTTCAGCGTTCCCGACTTCATCTTGAAGAACTCCACGATGGTACGGTCCAAACTCCCGTCGTCGTCATCGTCATACTGATGCACATTGTTGATATACGCCACCTCGAACTTCTCCAGGAACTCCGCCGTCACAGGAATATCAAACGGCACATACAACGCCTGCCAGTTGGTGTTGTTGAACGTGCGGGTGTAGGAAATGGTTTTTAGCGGGATGTTTCTTGTAACAAACAGTCTTTGGATTCCGTCTTGAATCTTAACATCATCCCCTGCTTTAACGTAGAGTGTCGCGTCTGTTCCATCAGAATTGATAATAGCGATTTGGGTCGTTTCCGTTACTTCCGAATCTTCGAACTCGTTGAAATTGATAAAGTTTTTCCAACCATCCGCTAGTAAGTAGTTTCCCGATGAGTTCTTAGGAACATAAAGCTCTGCGTTTTTATAAACATTATTATTAAAAGTATTGTATATGAAACCGACAGGGGTTCTTTGGTGCGACGTCACTTTTGCAATGGAATCGCAGCCAAGGAACGAGCCATTGTTCTGCCCGAAGCTCTCTATCTTGCTGTGAATTTCCAGTTCCTTCAATTTCTTGCAACCGTAAAAAGCATAATTGCCAAGAGTCCTCAGATTCAAGGGAAGCTCTAAACTCTCAATCTGTTCACATCCATAGAAAGCATTATCTCCGATGTTTTCTATGCTCTGACCCATCTTAATTGATTTTAATCCCGTGCAGTTATAGAAAGCATAGTTCCCAATAATTTCCAGATTGTCCCCAAAGCTGATGTTTTCTATTAACTTAGCATAGTAGAAAGCTCGTTCGCCTATGAATTGCAGTGACGACGGGAATTGGATGTCGCCGGTTATCTTATTGCAATTGTTGAAAGCATAGTCGCCAATGGAAAGTAACCCTTCTTCAAATTGTACTTTTTCCAAGTTATAGCAGGATTCGAAGGCGTTGTTTCCCATCGTAGTCCCATTACCGGGAATGTTTAATGCCACCAGCGATGAGTTTCCATAGAAGGCTTTGTTGCCAATGCTTGTGTTTTCAGAGAGTTTCAGCGTGTTCAAGGCGTTACAATTGGCGAAAGCCTGTTCTCCAATCTTAGCGTTCCTGCCGATGGAAACGTCCTTTAACGCTGTGTTACTGCGGAATGCAGTTGTGCCTATTTTCCAATTCTTACCTATCCATACCGTTTCAGTGCTTGCACTGACGGGCAAGGACGAAGAGCCTACATAACGGTCGAACGCGCTAGAATCCACAACAGCTATAATCTCCTTGTCTGGTAAAACAATGGAAGAGAACGACGTTCCCCTCATAGCACAGGCTCCAATTCGTTCTATTGTCTGTGGTAATACCAAGTCGCCCGAAAGGCGATGGCAGTAATCAAAGGCATAGTCACCAATACGTTTCAGTGTCTTTTGAAAAACCACGTCTTTTATACTAACATTTGTTGAATAGGAGTATGTATTCTGGAATTGTTTTGTAGGAATAGAATCGTTTGTTACTTCAGAAAGGTCTAAATAGTATAATTGCCCCATAGAAGAAGGCTTTAGTATGCCCCAGTCCGTGTCATTCAATTCGCCCTTTATTTTCAGCTTTGCCACGTTTGCAGGCAATGTCCCCTTTTCGATAATCTTACTCGCCAATGACCCAGGTTCAGTCAGTTCCACAAAAAGTATCTCCTCATCTTCGTCAATTATAATCTGACTTTTCCAATAGTAATTATTTCTCCAGGTGGCAGCCGTTCCTTTGGGGACAAAAGCTATTAGTTTTTTACTATAGACACCTAAGGAAGTTCCACTGGGAGGTGTGGAAATCTTAAAAAAGATTGTGTCTAACGTGCTGGAAAAACAATTTGGTTCCAATTTGCTCAAGGATTCACCAGTCTTTACCGATTTCAAGTTGCTACAATTCCAAAAAGTATATTCCTTTATAGTTGTCACACTATCGCCGAATACAACACTTTTGAGCGTCTCGTTGTATTCAAAAGGTGCTCCGTAATACGTTTGGTCGTATCGGTTCTCTTCCTTTATTGTGTATTCCAAATCACGACCAATATAGACCGATTTCAACGCACAATTACTGAAAAGACTACGTCCCAATGTCAGCGGTGTTGATCCGTCCTCTATCGTTAGCTCTTTAAGTTCGTAGGGAGTATAGTATTGTTCATTAAAAACATATTCACCGATGGAGAGAACGCTCTTAGGTATAGAAATATTGTGGACGGAACGGCAGAAAGCATAATCACCGATGGACGAAACATTCTGTGGTATCTTGACAGACTCAAGTTTACTGCAATAAGCAAACGCATATTTCCCGATGGCTGTAATGCTTTCAGGCAATGTCACGCTCTTAAGGCTGTCGCAGGAGTAAAACATATAATCACCAACCGCATTTACTTTATTTCCGAAAACAGCACTTCTCAGAGCATCTGCTCCACCACTATAGTTTCCCAATGGAGAAGTACTGCCTCCCGTATAAGTCAAGTTCCTTCCAATATAAATCGTCTCTACAGGAGAATAAGAAAGCGGGGAACTCCAGGATAATTCCTTTTCCCCATCTTCTATAATCACTTCTTTGAGGTTTTTACATGAAGCAAAAGCTCCAGATTTTATAGAGTCAACATTTGCCGGTATTGATATTCTTTCTATTTGTTTGCAGTCTTCAAAGGCTTTTTTTCCTATTTTAGTTAGGCCCGCAGGAAAGATAACATTTGCTAACGTATCACAGCTATAAAAAAGATAATCATTCAATATCGTTACGTCATTACCTATTGTTACATTTTTCAACGAATCCTGATTAGCAAAAGGTGCAAGGGAATACTCACTATTCCATGAGTTGTTAATCTGATAAGCTATGTTTCTTCCTAAATATAAATCCTTTAGATTTGCATTCTTGAACATGCTTGTCTTGGAACTGGCAGATAGATTCTGAACCCCAATGGACAACGTAGTTTCTGCATCTTTCAAATCAATTGATTCCAGTCCAGTACAGCCTGCAAACAAGTTGTTGTCCAACTTTGTGACCTTGTCAGATACGACAATCGACCTCAAAGAAGTTATATTCTCAAATGGCGCACCACAACCAGGATATTCTTCTTTGAATTCGCGGGTTGTGAAGGTCAAGTCACGACCAAGATACAGCGAATCTAATGAACAGTTCTTGAATAAGCCATAATGGTAGTCTTTGTAAACGGGGCTATATGGACTACCTATGTTTATGTTGTTTGAAACAAAACCGAGAGTCAAAGGCTTATCACTATCTTCTATTACTACTTTTTTCAAAGATGCGGGTAAAGCGTCATTACCAATGGTTTTTACATTTGAGGGAATAGAAATGGTTGTTATTTGTGAACTCCGAAAAAGACTATTTCCAATAGTCTCAACGTTTTTGCCTATTGTTACATTCTTGAAGTGCGAATTAATAAACGGTCCAAAAAAGTTTGCATTTTCATAGCTAAAGATTCTTCCCAAATAGACTGATTCTAACCGATAACAATCACCAAAACACATGTCCCCTGCGGAAATGCCAACTTTCGAATCCTCTATTACTATGGTTTTCAGCGAGCTATTATAAAAAGCATAGTCACCTATGCTTGTGACGGAACTTGGGATAGTTATGCTCGTCAGATTAGTGAGATGTGTAAAAGCATTAACTCCTATTGTAGTGACGGAACTTGGAATAGTTACGCTCGTCAGATTATTACAATAACGAAAAGCACCGTCTCCGATAGTCGTGACGAAGTTTGGAATGACAACAACTTCTTTCCCTCCGGGACATTGAATAAGAGTTCGACATCCTTTGTCATAAAGAATACCTTCAAAACTGGAATAGTTTAGATTATGCTCATCAACATTAAAAGACGTCAGGCTGGAACAGCCTTGAAAAGCAATGTTTTCAATGGTAGTGACAGAGCTGGGAATGGTGACGGAGGTCAGACTACTGCACCCAGAAAAGGCATAAGCGCCAATGCCAGTGACTCCCTCAGAGATGGTGACGGAGGTCAGGCTGTTGCAACCAGAAAAGGTATCGCTAATGCTGGTGACCGACCCCGGGATGTTGACGGAGGTCAGGCTGCTGCAACTGGAAAAGGCAGAGCCGCCGATGCTGATGACCGACTCGGGAATGTTGACGGAGGTCAGGCTGCTGCAATTCCTAAAGGCATCGTTGCCAATACTCGTGACCGACATGGGGATGGTGACGGAGGTCAGGCTGCTGCAACTGGAAAAGGCAAAGCTGCCAATGCTCGTGACGGAATAGCTTTTTCCGTTATATGTAACACTGCTCGGAATGCTTATATTTCCAGAATAGGAATTAAAGGAATTCGTTTCGTAGGTTACACTACATGTCAAATCGATGGAAGAGGTGATGTTGTAAAAAATACCATCCACCTTAAAGTCATAGGCAAAACTGTTCATCGCCAGCACAAGGGCTGTTGTCAATAAGATTTTCCTTTTCATATTTAATTAACCTTAAAGAGTTTATAGTGTTATATTAGAGTTTACACAATCAATAATATCAAAGAAAAGACCACCGTCAAATGTTCCTCTGCCCGAAAAAACCTTCTCGTTCTTTTGTATATCATAATCAATCAAAAAAATAGTATCTTCTTCTTTTTTTATTTGTCCATGGGCAATTGAATTGCGTATATGATAGAGTAAATCGGTAGGTTTTGAATTTCTTCTAATACAATAAAATAGCCCGACGGGAACAAATAGACCTATAGCTTGCATTCCTTCTTTTGTTGCATAGTAGTACTTAAATCTATCAATGAAAGTTTCAAGAGGCCGTATTCCTGGGTAAGTTTTATAAAGTCTTTTAGATCTTTTTATCCGCATTAACTTTGACTCGTAAATGCAGAGAAACTTGTAAAGTCTGAAAACCTCAGACGAACTAAACCCATTTAATAATTCTTCTTCCATAGTAATAGTATTTTAACGATAGCATACAAAAGGAACACTTTTTAATCCCAAGAATGAATTGTAATTCTGCACCTCGATTTTTCCGTCGAATCTGTAATTCTCTTCTTTGAGGTTCCCATTGGGTTCCTTAAAACTCAGCCAAACTCTACCATTGAATGATAGCATTTGTTTTTTACTTGAAGTAGGAGATTCCAAACTGTATATCTCCACTTTTTTTACAGAAAACACTTCCTCTTCCCCACAACGGAATAAGGTAGCATCTTTTCCAATTTTCTCCTTTGTTTTTTGCCTCAGTTCTTGCGTAAGCGATTCTGCTGCCATTTTTTTCTTTTTTTTGTGCCTCCCTGTCCTCCCGTTTGGCATTAATATAATAGAAGGTGTGGGACGAATTGCCTTCACACCCTCTGTCTGGCTCTCGGAAAAAATGCCTTTGCTGTAGGTCGTAAAAGCAATAGACCCACACGTATAGATGTATCGAAACCTCATTATGAGGAACAATAACATCTACTGCGGGTGCTATTGCCCACCATCTTCACAGCTTTGTATCTTTCCGAGATTCGACAGAGAAGATGATTTCAATAACACCTTGACTCTTTATTTCTAAAAAGTCGATGCAAAGAAAAGTTTTTTTAACGAAATAAACAAACGATTAAGCGATTTTAACATCTTTTTCTTCTTTTACTTCAAGCGGCTGAGGATGGTTCGGGCTTCGGAATTCATCTGTATAAGAGAATCCAACTAACCACAGAAGGTTGGTCTTGGGCATAAGAAACTCTATGGAAAAATGTTAATGCTTTCTCCAAAACGGTTATTGTAATAACCAAAAAAATCGGAAAAAAGGTTAGTGGACTAACCGATTTTTGCAAAAAAAAGCTTATTGCTCTAACCTTTTTCCTGTCTTTTAGCCGCTCTTTACTACCGCAAGCGGCTGAGGATGGTGCGGACTTCGGGCTCCATCACGGGGACGGGCAGGATGTGGTAGGTGGGGTAGTCGGGATGGAGGACGACAAGGTACATGGCCGAGAGGCGGATGCCGTAGTGGCGGGCGAGCATGTAGCGATAGAGGTTCTGCTGCAGGCAATAGTGGTTGTAGGGCATGTCGTCGAGGTGGGCCAGCAGGCCGTAGGCGGTACGGTGGAAGGGATTCTGGCGGCAGGGCTGGAAGCCGAGGGCTTCGGGGGTGCCGATTTTGTTGCTGCGCTTCCAGTCGAACATGATGAAGTCGCCGGCATCGTTCCGGGTGAGGAAGTCGATGGTGCCGGCCATGCGGTGCTCCTCGTCGCAGATGCGCCACTCGGTGCGGTAGGGCGTGGGCTTCCATTTGTCCATGAAGCGCTGGAAGGCTTTCAGCTCGTGGCTGATGCGGATGTCCTTGTTCAGCTTGACGTATTTCCCTTCGTAGCAGAAGTTGAAGACATCGCTGCAAGGCTGCCCCAGCAGCGTCTGCTCGATTTGTGCGTGCATGAAGGTGCCGGCCATGCGGGCTTCATTGCCGCGTGACTCCCACTCCTCGAGATATTGCTGCTTGGGATGGTCGGGGGTGGCTTTGCGCTGGGCGTTCTGCTCGGCATCGAACGTGGGGAACCACGAGGCGATGATGGTGCTGACGGCTTCGGCGGGGGTGTCGTCGAAGAAGTAGGCGTGGCAGTCGGGATAGAAGTGCACGTGGCTGTCGCGCTCGTGCATGTTGGCGAGGTTGAAGGACGTCAGCTGGGCTGTTTCTTCTCGTCCGAAGTCAGTTGGGGTATTAGATTTCATTTTTCGGCCTTTAGTTTTCAGTCTTCAAATCATCCGTCTTCTTTTCCACGATGGTGGTGTCGGCGTGGTTGATGGCATTGTAGAGATGTTCGAGCCGGCTGTATTCCATGTATTTGTCGAAGACGTTGCGTACAAAGCGGGTGGTCTCGCCGGCGTTGAACTTACCGCCCGTACAGACGGGGTCGTTGTAGTATTTGGGTTCTCGGAGCATCTGTATGAAGTATTCGACGTTGCCGTACCATTGCTTGCGGTTGCCGCCATATTTCTCGGTGAGCCGCGCGGCGTCGTTGACGTGTCCTGCTCCGGCATTGTAGGCTGCCAGCACCATGCAGGCTCTGTCGGGCATGGCCGAGCTGGCGAACATGGCATCCAGCCGTTTGAACAGGCGGGCGGCGGCTTTGACGTTCTCGTGCGGGTTGGTGAGGCTGAGCGAATCGACTCCCATGCGTGCTGCCGTGCGGGGCATGAGCTGCATGAGCCCCGATGCGCCCGAGGGGTTGACGGCATCGGCGTGGAAGCGCGATTCGGTGTGGGCTACGGCCGCAAGCCACTTCCAGTCCCAGCGCAGCGAGTCGGCATAGCGGCGGAAGATGTGGTCGTAGGGGCTGATGGTGAACGGGGGAGCTTTGCGAAGGGTGACGATGGTGTCGTAGAGGATGGTGGTGTCATCTTCTACGTGCGGGGCGTCGGCTGTGCTGCGGACATGGCGTTTTGTCCAGATGGCACACAGGATGAAGGCCGCTATGCCCAGCGTGAGTGCCCATTCGGTTGCTCTCCGGTCGCTCATTCGTTTTTCTTCTGGTCGAGAATCTGGCGTATGAAGGTGCGCAGCATGGAGATGGCGCGCAGGTTGTGTCCGCCCTGCGGAATGATGATGTCGGCGTAGCGCTTGGTGGGTTCGATGAACTCCATGTGCATGGGCTTCAGCACGCGCTCGTAGCGGTCCATGACGGCCTCGGCGGTGCGTCCGCGCTCGATGACGTCGCGGCGGATGACGCGGATGAGGCGGTCGTCGGGGTCGGCATCGACGAAGATCTTGAGGTCCATGAGGTCGCGCATCGTGGGGTCGCAGAGGGCGAGGATGCCTTCGATGATGATGACTTCGCGCGGCTCGACGTGGATGGTCTCGGGCTGGCGGGTGCACGTCAGATAGGAGTAGGTGGGCTGCTCGACGGGCTGGTGGTTCTTCAGCATCTCGATGTGCTGGGAGAGGAGCGGCCAGTCGAAGGCGTTGGGATGGTCGAAGTTGATGTTCTGACGCTCCTCGACGGGGATGTGGCTGCTGTCCTTGTAGTAGGAGTCCTGCGGGATGATGACTACTTCGCCGGGGTAGAAATACTCTTGAAGTTTGCGGACAACGGTGGTCTTTCCTGAGCCCGTGCCGCCTGCAATGCCAATGATAATCATGATATTATTTACGATTTGACGATTTACGATTTACTATTTATTCTTCATTCTTCATTTTTCATTTTTCATCCTTATAGTTCGTCGCACTCTTTCAGCCAGAGGGTGGCGGCGATGTCGCTGGGCATGTTCCATGCGCCGCGGGGGCTGAGCGAGATGTCGGTAATCTGTGGGCCGTCGGGCATGCAGCTGCGCTTGAACTGCTGGCTGATGAAGCGCTGGAAGAAGATGCGGAGCCAGTGCTTCAGCTCTTCTTCCGTGTACTTCCCGTCCGGGCCGCCGAACGCGCTGCGTGCCATGGCGTAGATGCAGCGTGGCGTGGCGTGGCGGGTGAGGAAATGCCAGAGGAAGAAGTCGTGCAGCTCGTAGGGGCCGACGATGCTCTCTGTCTTCTGCCCGATGACGGCAGGGGCCGTATCGTCGGTAGCGGGTGCTCCGGCGGGGACAAGCTCGGGCGAGATGGGGGTATCGACAATATCGAGCAGGGTGGCGCGGACACGCTCGTCGTCGGTGGTGCGGGCGATGTGGCGGACGATGTGCTGCATGAGGGTCTTGGGGATGCTGCCATTGACGCCGTACATCGACAGATGGTCACCGCCGAAGGTGCACCAGCCGAGGGCGATTTCGGAGAGGTCGCCGGTGCCGACGACAATGGCGCCCACCTTGTTGGCGAGGTCCATGAGGATTTGCGTGCGCTCGCGGGCTTGGCTGTTCTCGTAGGTGACGTCGCGGGCAGACGGGTCGAGGCCGATGTCGCTGAAGTGCTGCAGGCAGGCGTCGCGGATGGGGATTTCCTGCATGGTGATGCCGAGGTGCTGCATGAGTGCCAGCGCGTTGCGATAGGTGCGGTCGGAGGTGCCGAAGCCCGGCATGGTGATGCCGTAGATGTCCTTGCGGTCGTAGCCCAGGCGGTCGAAGGTGCGGACGCAGGCAAGCAGGGCCAGCGTGGAGTCGAGCCCTCCCGAGATGCCGAGGATGACCTTCTGGCAGCGGACGTGGGTGAGGCGGGTGGCAAGGGCTACGGCCTGCATATTGAGAATCTCCTCGAAATAGTCGTCTGCCGGTTGGTCGTCAGGCAGGAAGGGGGTGGGGGATATGGCCTGCGCTGCACAGAGGGCGTCGAGGTCTATTGTGGCCGTGATGAGCTGTTCGTCGAAGGAGAAGCGCTCTGCCTCGCCGAGCAGCTTGCCGTCGCTGACGATGAGGGCTCCGCCGCCAAAGACATGGTCGGTGGTGGATTCGCCGAAGCCGCTGTTGCAGTAGATGATGGCTTTGTGCTCAGCCTCTGAGCGGGCGATGAGCGAGCGGCGCAGACGGACGTAGTGCCCGGCAACGTCGGGGGTTGCGGCGGGCAGCAGGACGACGTCCTCGCAGAGATTCAGCGGAGTGCCCGCCAGGGCACGGGCTATCACGCTCCCGCCGCTGACAGCCACGGTGAGCGTGGTGATGCCGCTGGCTTTGTCCGTGCCCTCCGCCGGCCCCATGCAGGGCAGGCTGACAACGAAGGTGCCTGCCAGCGAGGCTGTCTGCTGCATAAAGGCGTTCAGCTGTCGCTCAGCCTCGGCGAGCAGCGTGGGCATGGCTGCGAGGTCGCCGCAGGTGGCCCCGCTGATGCAGAGCAGGGGGAAAAGGGTGATGTCGGCACCTGCATCAGATGCCTTATGGGCAAGGCGCACGAGGCGGCTGACATTATAGGCGCAGTCGGCGGGTTTAACGGAGGGCGTGGCAGCGGCAAGGGTAATCATCTTCTATTTTTAGTTAAGAATTAAGAATTAAGAGTTAAGAAAAACTGTTTGGGGTTGGACTTCATACTTCATACTTCATCCATCATGCTTCATACATCTTTAGAATATCACACCAATGGAGAAGGTTACGCCGTTTTTACGGCGGTTGAAGACGAAGTCGTCGGTACTGGTTCGTCCGTCTGCGTCGGTGGTGGTGAAGTAGCGGCTGATGTTGTTCAGCCCGGCCTCGAAGCTGATGTCGAAGATGAGGTGGCTGATGCTGACGTTGAACCCCACAACGCCGCTGAAGATGAAGGGCCAGATGGTCTCGTCGATGTCTGCCTGGCTGAAATTCTCAAAGAGATGGCGGCTCCGTCCGGGAAGGATGAAGTTGACCTTCGGCCCTGCAAAGCAGGCGAGCCGGTAGGGGCCCTTGTTCTGCATGTAGTAGCCATAGTAGAGCGGCACCTCCAGCCCGATGATTTCGGTGCTGATGGTGGAGATGTCGGACGAGGTGGCGTTGTGGCTCCATTGGGCAGTGGGGAAGAGGATGGAGTAGCGGCTGATGCTGTAGGCAACCTCGGTCTGCAGATAGTGTCGGCGGAGGCTGAGGCGGGCAAAGGCGGTGTAGCTTAGGCTGACCTCGGACTTCGTGGTGATGTCGTCGATGTCGGTGCCGTTGATGTGGAGTCTTTCGACGGAGTAGAAGGTGGAGCTGAAGCTGGCCTTCGCGCCGTAGTTGAACGACGTGCTATGCACGCTCTTCCATCGCTGCGCGTGCACCATGCTTGGGCAGAGCAGGAGCGGGATGATAAGCAGACACCACTTTCTCATTTTCTTCAGACGCTAACCTTTGTTTTTTTCCACGCTCCAGCCGAATTTGCCGATTTTGTCGCCCAGATGGTAGTAGCCTCCGTGGACATAGACGAGCGGGTCGCTCTGTGCCAGCTCGAACTTGTCCGTCTCGTGATTGTAATACCGTTCGTCGGCCAGCACGTTCACCACGTCGGCAATGTACATGTCGTGCGAGCCGAGGGGGACGATTTCCTTCACGCGGCACTCTATGCTGAGGGGTGCCTCTTCGATGATGGGCGCCCGCACTATCTGTGCCTTGCCGGGCGTGAGGTGCATCTCGTCGAACTTGCGGTAGTCCCTGCCCGAGCGCACGCCGCACCAGTCTGTCTCGCGGGCCAGTTCGGCCGTGGTGAGGTTGATGACGAACTCCATGTCCCGCTTCAGCAGCTCTGCCGAATGGCGCTCGGGCCGCACGGAGATGTAGCACATGGGCGGGTTGGTGCAGAGCGTTCCCACCCAGGCGATGGTGATGATGTTGTACTCGTCGGGCGTGCTGCCCACCGTCACCATCACCGCAGGCAGCGGATAGATCATCGTCCCAGGCTTGAAGCTAATCTTCATCTGTTCCTCAATCTTCAATCCTCAATCTACACGTTCAGTTCTTTTTCGCAGTAGTGGCACTTCAGCAGCCGTTCCCCCTTGTCGATGACGTGGAAGAACGAGGCCATGGGCTCGTTGTTCGATATGCACTTGGGGTTGGGGCAGCGGACGATGCCGTGCAGCTCGTCGGGGATGACGACGGTTTTCTTCTCCACCACCTCGTAGTCGCGGATGATGTTGAGCACCACGTTGGGGGCGGTGACGGAGAGGCGGCTGATCTCCTCGTCCGAGAAAAAGCGGTCGGCCACCTTGATGATGCCTTTGCGCCCTATCTTCTCCGACTCCAGGTTGTAGCCGATGGTGACGCTCCTCTGCTCGTGCTGTAGGTCGAGCAAGTCCACAATTTTGAAGACCAGTTCCGACGGAATGTGGTCTATGACGGTGCCGTTCTTCAGCGCGGCAACAAGCAATTCATCTTTTTTCATTGTATATTGTCTTTAATCTCCAATCTCCAGGCAGTCGCAGATGAGTGCCTCGCGGACGAAGAGGCCGTTCTTGGCCTGCTGGAAGTAGTATGCCTGGGGACAGTCATCGACGTCGTAGGCAATCTCGCCCACACGGGGCAGGGGATGCAGGATGCGCAGGCCGGGACGCGTGTGGCGCAGCATGTCGGCACGCAGCACATAGACGTTCTTCACCCGCTCGTACTCCATCAGGTCGGTGAACCGCTCGCGCTGCACGCGGGTCATGTAGAGGATGTCCGTGCACGTGATGAGCTCCTCGTCCAGCGCCGTGTGCTCGGTGTAGTCGATGCCGTGCTCGCGGCAGTAGAGCTTATACTCTGCCGGCATGGCCAGCTCGGCCGGTGCCACGAAGTGGAAGTGCGGATGGAAGTGGCGCATGGCCATGATGAGCGAGTGGACCGTACGCCCGTACTTCAGGTCGCCCACCAGGCAGATGTCCAGCCCCTCCAGCGTGCCCTGCGTCTTCAGGATGGAGTAGAGGTCGAGCATGGTCTGCGAGGGGTGTTGGTTGGCGCCGTCGCCTGCGTTGATGATGGGCACGGGCGACACCTCGCTGGCGTAGCGCGCTGCACCCTCCAGGTGGTGGCGCATGACGATGAGGTCGGCGTAGTTGCTCACCATCATGATGGTGTCCTTCAGGCTCTCTCCCTTCGACGAGCTGCTCGTGGCAGCGTCCGAGAAACCTATCACGCGGGCTCCCAGACGGTTTGCCGCCGTCTCGAAGCTCAGCCTCGTGCGCGTCGAAGGCTCGAAAAACAAGGTGGCGACGACGCGCCCGTCCAACGTCTTGCGGTTCGGCTCTGCCTCGAAACGAGCCGCAGAGGCAAGCAACGAAAGAAGTTTCTCTTTCGACAAATCTGCAATGGTTACCAGACTGTGCATACTCTATAATGTAATTATGTCAAACGTCAAACACGTTTTTTGGCTGCGAAGATAGCACATTCCCCCTGAAAAAGCAAGCGACAGGGAAAAAAATTACTATTTGACGATTTACTATTTACTATTTGGCTGCGCACCAATTCCTGATTCCTAATTGCGCCGGAGGCGCTTGGGCCTTCTGATACAGCGTGAAACGTTTCGAGATACAGTGCGAAACGTTCCGATGGGAACGCTGAAACGTTTCGTTGGATGGGGAATGCTTTTAGGGGGTTAGAGGGTTAAAGGTTAGAGGTTAGAGTTGTTTGCTGCGCCAGCCTTGACCCTAACCTCTAACCCCTAAACTATCCTTCTCCTGCGTCGGGATGACACGACTCGAACGTGCGACCACTTGGTCCCAAACCAAGTATACTACCAACTGTACTACATCCCGTCCCTTTGGCGCATTTGGCGCAATGGAAAATTGATAATTGAAAATTGATAATTATCCATTATTGAAGTCCATTGACGAAAAGCGGCTGCGAAGGTAGTGCTTTCTGTGTAAACGAGCAAGCAATCGCTCCTCTTTTTTTCCGACCGATGCAAAAAAAGCTATAAGGAAGATTGAAAATTGAAGATTCAAGATTGAAGAATATTTAGACTGGCAGACTTCAGACTGGCAGACTTCAGATGAATGTTCAGCTAATGATTCAGACACAGCACTATTATCTGAAGTCTGAAGTCTGATAGTCTAAAAAAAGACATTTTATTTTTCAATTTTCAATTTTCAATCTTCAATCTTCAATTCCTTATGACCTTGCGTACGGTGCCGTCGGGCATGCGCCAGATGCTGATGCCGCTTTGTGGCGTTTCCAGCCGTTGTCCGCTGAGCGAGAACACCTCTTTGTATGTGAAGGCGTCAGCCTTTGCGGCGTTGATTCCCATTGCCTCAATCTGAAAGAAGTCCTTCCACTGGTCGGCACTCTTGTAGGCTTCGATGCTCGCCTCAGGGACGTAGAGCTTACACGTCTGCTTGTTGACATTCGTGAATACGTCCACTCCGCATACAGGAGGCGTAGAGGCTCGGCTTACAATCTCCTTCAGGCTGGACGTCTCTTCCCAGTAGGCATCAATGGCATTATTGCCAATGCGTTCCAGTCCGCTGCCCAGAACAATCTTTTCCAACCGGGCGCAACCGACACAGTAGTCTGCGGGCAGCTCCGTCACAAGGTCGCCGATGACGATAAGCCTGATGGTGCTGTTACTCTGAAATAGTGCCGACTCGACGTTACGCCCCACGTATGCCTCCTCCATCGTCATGCCTTGTTCGCAGGCCGAGCCAGAGAACATGGGGCCGTAGCCGTTCATGCCCATTTTAAGTGTCGTCTCGCCATCCTCGATGACCACTTTCTTCAGCGCAGGGATGGCAAGGCCGTAGTCGCCGATCTCTTCGACGCTGGCGGGGATGACCATTTCGGAAATGGGGGCGCCAAAAAAAGCTTCAGCGCCAATCGTCTTCAGCGTGGAGGGGAAATGGAGCTTTGAGGTCAGTTCTTTACAACCCTCGAATGCCCCATCGCCAATGGTGACGAGCCCTGTGCCGAGTGTAATGGATTGAAGCAGCGTGTCGGCTAAGAACGCCGAATTGTTGATGCGCGTCACCTTATCTCCGAAGACGACGTTCTTCAGTGTGCCGTTATAGCTGAAAGGCTCGCCGAAGGGGTCTGCCTGTTCGCCGTTTTCTTTCACGTGCTGATAGTTACGGCCGATGTAGGCATCCTCCAATGCCGTAAACTCCCAGTAGCGAGTGGTGACCCAGGGGTCGGCGTCTTCAACGAAACGTATCTCTGCGTTGCTGTCTTCAAGCGTCAGCGCCTTCAACGAACTGCACCCATAGAAAGCCTGTTTGCCGGAACGTATCACGCTGGCCGGAATGGTAATCTCCGTGAGCTCTTTGCAATCCTTGAAAGCAAAGTCGCCGATGGCGACGACCTTTGTTCCGTCGGGGGTCGTCTCAGGAATAACCATGGCGCCCTTGTAATCGCCAATGATGGTTTTCGTTTCGTGGCCGGGGCCGTCCTGTGTGATTTGGTGTACCACCATCACTCCTTCGCCGGATGGCTGATACAGCAGTTCTGAACTGTACTCAATGGTCTGGCTGTTCACCACTGTCGCTATTATAGCGAATGAGAATAGAAGTAGAGGCTTTTTCATTGATTCCTTTTTTTAATGAAACATGCTTGAAAATGCCGCAAAAGTATCGCAAGAAGAAAAAAATGGCCTTGCAATTCGTCCGAGCGGACTTGCAAATGATGATTCGTCAGTCGTTTTCGCCCTGACTTCGTCTTAAACCAATCTTGTCATCTATGCGAGAAGACTTCCACTCGCTGGGCGTCATGCCCGTCGCGGACTTGAAGGCACGGAAGAAGGAGGATTCGGTGTTGAAGCCGGAATCCATCCACACCTCTGCCATTTTCCTGTCAGGATGCAGGCGCAGCATTTTTTTTGCGTGCTCCACGCGATAGGTGTTGACGAATTGCGAGAAGGAGCAATTACGCTGGCTGTTGATGCAAGCGGAGACGGCATTGCGGTTTGTGGCCAGACGGTCGGCCAGGTCGGCCAGTTTCAGATTGCTGTCAAGATAGAGCTGCTCTTGCTCCATCAGCCCCGCGATGCGGTCCATGAGTTCTGTTCCTGCTGACGTGCCTGCCTGCCCGCTTTCGCCTCCGTTCGTCTCCTCCTTGAACGCCGGAGCTTCCTCGGGTGTAGGTTTCCGCCTCCTCCCTATTATAATAAGGAGTGATACTGCCATCAGCAAGGTTGCTGCAATCACCATCCATCCCCATGTCATCTTGGACTCTTGTAACTTGGTGTGGCGGGGCTGTCCGACGTGCATCAGATAGACCGAGGCCAACGGCGAGAAATTGTCGTTGCCCAGCGAGCCGCCCAGATTTTTGTTGTAGTTGATGCCGCCCGTAATCATCAGGTCGCCCTCGTCGGTGAGAACTATCTGTGGCCAGCCGGCTTCGGGCAGCGGGTCGGTGTAGTAGAGGGTGATGGGAGCTGGCCGCTTGTCGTACTCCACGCTGACGATGTAGTGGCGGTTGTCCTTGTCGATGCCGTGCACATAGCCCCGATGGACCTTACGGTCGGCAATGACGGGGCTGTAATAATGAATCTCTCCGTATGGTCCTTTCATAGGCACTGGGCATGTGGTGGGCAGCAGGGCGAAGGTGGTGTCGCGCACCAGCAGGAAAGCCAGCTGGCGGTATAGCTCCCAGGCGGTGCTGTCGCCTTCCTGCCAGTCCTGGACGGGCAGCAGCCAGGAGTAGTCGCATGTAGCCTCGTCGCCGATGAACCCCGTGTTGCTACAGAAAGGAGACTCGTGGAACAGCGGTTGCCACCGCTGCAGCAGGGGCACGTGTAGTGGACTGCCCTTCAGCCTGTCAACAATGTCGCTATTCAGCACCTCTCCGCGTGTGTCGCCATTGCCCAGAATGAGCACGTCGTCGGGGGCGATGCGGAGGATGTAGGGCGAGGCACGCCCCACGGTCACCTCTTTTGCGAAAACGAATTGGCGGTCGCCGTCGAAGACCTCGATGCTGTCGCCGGCATACCAGTTGCCCGCTACGACCACACGCCCGCTGTCAATCTCCAGGGCCGATGCCAGCGTGCGCTTCGTGTCGAAGCAGCTGAAGGCACGAAAGGTATGACTGGCGGGGTCGTATTTTTCCACAGGAAAGGTCTGGCCGATGCCCAGCGGCTTTTCGCTGCCGCCGCCCAGCAGCACCTTTCCGGAACGGAGCACCACACAGATGCCGTTGTCATGCGGAAAAGCCGTTTCTACGAGATGCCACCTGCCCCCTTTATAATATTCTGCCGTAGCGGTAGGCACGAAATTCGTGGTATGACCGCCCACCACCGTCACTTCACCATTCACGCAGAAGACGGAATGAGCGCTCCGTGGAATGTTCAAGTCTGGCAAACGTTCGGCCTCTATTCTGACGGTCAGGTATTCTGAGGGTGACTCTGCCTGTACGGAGGCAGCAGGCAACGCCAGGCACAAGGCAATGGCAGCAAGGAGGACTTTCATGGGCCGTCGGTCTTTCCGGATTTTGTGGTTTTCTGTTCTTCGGGAGTGCGAAGGTAGTGCATGAAAGACGATTATGCAAATTTATTTGTCTTTTTTTTGCTTTATCAGTTGGGATGTACTACTTTTGTACTGCCAAATGTCAACTTAATACTTAACTTATAACAAAAAAACGCTCCTAACAATAAATCCACTTTACTAAACAAACACTTGTTTCATTATGACCCCAAAAGAAATGCTGGAACGTGCACGGGTCTATTTCAACCTGATGCCGGATAAAGAGGACGAAGAAAAGGTGATAGCTCAAATCAGCAGCGGCATATCATTCCGCGGCGCCAATCTGTGGGTGCTCATCTTTGCCATTTTCATTGCCTCGCTGGGGTTGAACGTCAACTCCACGGCTGTCATCATCGGCGCCATGCTCATCTCGCCCCTCATGGGCCCCATCATCGGCATGGGGCTGGCACTGGGCACGGCCGATGTGGGCTTGCTGGCACGGGCGGCGAAGAACTTCGGTGTGGCGACGCTCATCAGCGTGCTGACGGCAACCATCTACTTCCTGCTCTCGCCTTTCTCCGAGGTGCAGAGCGAGCTGCTGGCGCGTACCTCGCCCACGCTCTACGATGTGCTCATTGCCTTCTTCGGCGGCGCAGCGGGCATTGTCGCCGTATGTACCGGCGGAAAGGGCAACGTCATTCCCGGTGTTGCCATTGCCACGGCGCTGATGCCGCCACTCTGCACGGCGGGATTCGGCCTGGCTACGGGCAATCTGCACTTCTTCTTCGGCGCCTTCTACCTCTTTATAATCAACACCATCTTCATTACCCTCGCCACCTGGCTGGGCGTGCGGCTGTTGGGGTTCAGGCAGCACGTGCACATCTCGCCCCAGCGGGCGCGGCAGGCGCGGCGCATCGTGCCGGCGGTCATCGCGGTCACGCTCATCCCCGCCGCGTTCACGACGGTCAAGACCGTGCGCGACAGCGTGTTCGAGAACAATGTGCGTCACTTCATCAAGGCCGAACTGACGCAGACGGGCACGCAGATTATTTCGAACAGCGTGGACAAGGAGAGCAAGAGGTTGCGCGTGGTGGCCGTAGGGCGCACTATCGACGAGGGCATGACGGCCGAAGCCAGGCGGCGCATGGAGCACTACAAGCTGGGAAAATATGACCTCAGCATCATTCAGGGTGCACAGACGGACAGCCTGATGCTGCTCAACAACGAGATAAGCCGCATGGCCAGTTCGCGCGAGGCGGAGCATCAGAAGCTGCTGGAGCTGTCGGCCGAACTGAGCAATACGAACGCACAGTTGGCTGAATACACGCGTTTCGAGAGCTTGCCCGCCGAGCTGCGGAACGAGCTGGCTGCTTTGTTCCCGCAGGTGCACACGCTGAGTCTTTCGCGTGTCTCCGAAGCCAGCCGCGACACGGTGGCCGTCAGCCATTTCGTGGCGGCCATCGTCAGCACGGACGAGGAGCAGCCTCTGACGCCTGACGATGCCGGGCGCCTGCGCCGCTGGCTAAAGGCGCGCGTACAGGCGGATAGCCTGATGCTGGTGGAAAGAGACTGACAGACTTTTTTAGACTTACAGACTATCTTTTTAGACTTACAGACTATCTTTTTAGACTTACAGACTATCAGATGAATGTTGTGCTAATGACTCCGTTGCAGCACTATCATCTGATAGTCTGTAAGTCTGAAGTCTGTAAGTCTAAAAAAGTCTGTCAGAATGAAGTGTGAACGGCTTTACTTAGCGGGTTCCCATTTGCAGCGGACGGGGGAGACGATGGCCCCTTCCTTCTTCAGTTCAGCGAAAGCCTTATCGACTTCCTTACGATCGGCACCCAGTGCCTTGGTGACATCACCGGCCGAAACGGGCTTACCAGCCTCGTACATGGCCTTCAATACTTGTTCTTTCATGATGGTAATCTTTGTATCTGTGATTGTTTTATCAGATTATGAATTAAAGTTGGATTAATACTTTCGCAAAGGTAGCCAAAAAAACTGAAATCTCCCTCACTCCTCCTCTTTTTTTAAAAAAAATCTCAGCGGAGCGAATGGGTGCGTATCTCTTTGCGTCCTTGGCGGATGTAGATGCCCGGCGCAGGCTGGCCATCGGGCTGATTGCTGCCGGACATTTTCCGTCCGGTGAGGTCGTAGAGGGGGGCACGGTCGTCCTCCCTGTCCTGAAGAACGGGGACGTCGATGCCCATCTTGCCATAGAAGCCTCCCATGCGGATTTTCCACGGGGTGCCCTTGGCGCGGTACTGGGCGTAGCCTCCGGCTGAGGTCTGGCAAGTCCAGCCGCCCTCGTCGCCACGGATGAGGAGGCCCTGCTCCGCTTCGTCGAAGGCGATGCGGAAGGGGACGACGTCGCGGTCGCCCGAGACGTCGAGGTAGGTGCCCCAGAGGGCGGCAAGGCGTCCGCTGTGGATGTTGCGGAGGTAGTGGTTGCCCTCGTCGTCGCGCTCGATGTAGAACTGGAAGCGCGTGTCGTCGGGGTCGGTGAGGGGAGCCATGCGCAGGCAGCCTTCGTAGCGGCCGGGCTGGTCGTTGTAGTAGGCGCAGGTGCCGGTGCGGAGGTTCTGCAGATAGACGTAGTAGCCGTTCCAGGGGCCTTGTCCGTCATCGACGATGCCGCGGTAGGGCCTCTCTGCTTCTCCAAGGTGGCGCAGGCAGTAGGCGGGGGAGAGGGCTTCCATGGCCTCCCACAGCGTGGCGAGCAGGAGGTCGAGACGTCCCTCCGTCGGGTGCTGGCAGAGGTCGATGACGGCATCGCGGGCGTCGAAGAACCGCGTGCAGAGCGAGAGGAAGCCGTCGGACAGGATGGCGATGTCGCCGCCCGGTTCGTCGCCGCCCGGTTCGTCACTGCCGTTTTGGAAGACGCTGATGACCTCGTTGTACATGTAGTCCGCCACCCGCAGATAGGCATCGGTGCGGCTCATGAGAGCTTCGGCGTGGTGGTTGGCGACGGTGGTGATGCCCCAGACGTCGGCGGTGCGTGAGCCGATGGCCTCCTTGCTCTCGTTGTAGGAGAGGAAGAGGTCGGTGCCGCAGACGGGGAGGGTGACCTTGCCTGTGGCGTTCGGCTGGACGGCAAAGTGAACGGCCTGGGCGATGTCGTCAGACTGCATCTTCACGCGCTTGTCGCTTTCGACAGCGGTGATGAACAGGCCGTTGGCGGCGTTCTGAATGGCATATTCGCCCTTGTCGGCGGTGGGGACGAACTGCCACTGCTTGAGGTCGTTGGTGGCGGGGTCGAGGGTGTTGCCCTTGGGGCCTGAGGCGATGTAGTAGAGCGAATAGTTCCTGTAGCGCAGTAGGCTGAGGGCGTATGTGTTTTCGCTGAAGACGGGCACGCGTGCTTCGTCGTTGTTCAGCACGGCCTGCACGGCTTCGTCGAGCAGCATGGCCCACTGGCCGTAAGTGTGGGTGCTCTGGTCGGCATGGTCGCGGGCAGCGAGGGCCTCGTCGTAGATGGCCTGGAGGCCGGTGAGGGCAAAGCCGAAGAGGTGTCCGACGGAGAGCCCTTCGTCGTCGCGCAGGTCGAGGACGCTCCCCGCCGTGGTGAGCGAGGACTTGAGGGCTGCGAGTTGCTCGGCCTCGGTGCCGGCCTCGGCCGTGGAGGGGACGCGCACCTCGGTGCCGTCGGCCTGCACGGCTACGATGTGAAGCGGGACGGACTGGCAGTTCGCGGGCAGGGTGAACCGGAAGTTGTTGGAAAGGTAGAGCAGCTGCCCGCTCTCCTTATGATAGATGCGGAATCCGACGGCGCCCGTGCCGTCCTTCAGGGTGATGGTGCTGCCCGAGCGGCTGTAGATGTAGCCTTCGGCGGGGAGGGAGGTGTCGATGAAGTCGGCATACTGTCCGACGTCGCCACATTGTCCGGGGCCGTAGTCGTAGGTGAGGCGGTTGCCCGTGCCGCCGTCGGTGCGGGGGATGGGGCGGACGCGGTCGTCGATGAATTCGATGGGGGGAGCCTTCGGGTAGCGGCTGACGTAGGCGAGGAAGGCGTCGATGTCCTTCTGCGGTGTGGTGAGGAAGTTGCCCGACTCGCGCGTCTCTGTCTTCTCATGGGGGACGAGGTAGCCATAGACGCGGAAGAAGTCGGAGAGGTCCAGCTGGGCGACGTCGCAGCAGGTGCGGGCAAAGAGCAGCATGTCCTCGGCTGCCGTCACCTCGCGCTTGCCGCCATATCGGATGGGGAGGGGTGTCTGGCGCATGGCCTTGAAGACGCGCGGCCAGAAGGAGGGGTCGATGCCCAGCTCGTGGAAGTAGAGGTAGAGCTGCCACTGCAGGCGCAGCATGCCGTCGTTGGCGCGGTTCACCCATGGGATGCCGGCGGCATACTCGTTGTAGATGGAGGCATTCACCGGGCCGCGGGTGAGGTACTTGCCGATCTTCCACACCACCAGGTTCTCCATCACGCCGTTGCTGCTCTCGGTGCAGCCAGCGATGTTGATGGCACCCTGCTCCATGTGGCCGTTCTCGTGGGCAGGGCCGAAGCAGTAGTCGGGGTCGGTGATGACGGTGTTGAAGTCGAGAATCTTGTATGCCACGCCCACGTGATACTGCGTGCGGTACCATGTGGCGGACATGTAGGTGCTGTTGTCGTCGAGGGTGATGGCGCAGGCCATGTTGTTGCACTTCTGCGGCACGTAGTCCTCGACGCCGATGATGTCGTGTTGCCAGCTCAGCATGTCCTCCCACCAGTCGATGGCGCAGTGTATGCCTCGGGGACAGTTCTGGCGCATGACGCTGGTGTGCATGTGGTACATCACCTTGTCGCCCTTGACGTCGATGGCCGAGGCGGTGGCGTGGGCGAGGATGTCCACCCAGTCCTCGTCGGTGTGCTCGGCCATGTTCCAGAAGCCGTTGACGATGCCGCCTTCGATGTGGATGCGGAGGGGCGGATAGTCGGTGATGAGGCGGTCGCCGTCGGCCGTGGTGGTGCCGATGTACTGGATGTAGAATGCCGATTCGTCGAGGGCGACGGTGAGGACGTTCAGCCCCCGGTGCAGGCTGACGGCGCTGCCCTGTACGGAGGTGCCTTGTATGAACTCGAGTTGCAGTGTGGCGCCGCCAGGGATGTCGTCACCGACGAAGACGAGGATGATGTCGCCCGCGTTGCCATAGATGCCTGTGGGGTTGTTGATGCGTCCCGGGCGGTTGGTGAGCAGCACCTCGTGCCAGTATTCGGGGTCGCTGTAGGCCATGTAGTCGCGGATGCGGAACTCCCGTTCGCGGTGCTCCCAGGCGTTGTTCTTTATCTTGAGTGCCATGCGCCGGAAGTCCTCGGGCAGGCTGCTCATCGCCTCGCGCAGCCCGTCGTCGCTCATCGAGGCGTACGGCGGCTGCAGCTCCGTGCACGAGGCGTCGGTAAAGAACGTCCCCAGCGCTTCGTTGTAGTCTGCCTCGTGCGTGGTGAGGTCAACGTAGTTCTTATAGACCAGTTGTTTCAGCGACAGCTGTTCTTCCGGGATGTTGCTGATTTCCTCCAGCTTCCATTGTGTGGCTTCGGCGGCATTGTCGTGCCAATAGACCACCTTGCCGGTCCACGCGGCGTGCAGTCCGCCCATGCCCGTGTTGTGGCGCACGTTCCAGTAGCCCTCTGTGGGCGAGACGAGCTGGAAGGTGTGGCCCGTGCCGTCGGCCGCCGTCCAGTACTGGCTGTTGGGGCCGCTGTAGCCCGCGATGGCGTTGCCTGTGAGGATGTTGGTGAGCGTGTAGCCCGTGCCGCTGGCGTCGAAGCGCCACATCTGTTCGAAGGCCTCGTCGCCGCCCGTCTCGCGGGTGACGATGCCGCTGGTGCTGATGTCCTCCGTGGCAGCCAGGCTGGGGTAGTATCGGTTGATGAGGCGGTATATCTTGCCGTCCTCGGGCTGGGCGGAGAGGACGGACGACGTCGCCGCCAGCAACAGGATGATAAGCGAACGGTACAAGGGTGTTTTCATAGAGCAAGATGGAAGATGGGAACAATCCGTATGATTCGTGTGATTCGTAGTCATGAAAAGAACACAGTTCGTAGTCAGCAAATCATCTGTGTCAAACGTCTTGAAGGGGTATTTTCCCGATGCGGCGTTGGTGTCGTCCGCCCTCGAAGGGCGTGCTGAAGTATTCCTGCATGATGGCTGCAGCCGTGTCGTTGTCGATGAAGCGTCCCGGCATGACGAGGATGTTGGCGTCGTTGTGCTGTCGGATGAGGTGGGCAATCTCGGGTGTCCAGCAGAGTCCCGCGCGGATGCCCGGGTGCTTGTTCACCGTCATGGCGATGCCCTCGCCCGAGCCGCAGATGGCGATACCGTTATCGACCTCGCCCCGCTCGACGGCGTAGGCCAGCGCGTGGCCGAAGTCGGCATAGTCGCAACTCTCCTCGGTCAGCGTGCCGAAGTCCTTGTAGGCAAGGCCCTGCTCGTCGAGGTATCTCTTTACAAACTGTTTCAGGGCAAAGCCCGCATGGTCTGAAGCTAATCCGATGGTCATGGTGAAAAGGTGTTTAAGGTCTTTTGGAAGCGTATTCCTCTGTTTTGGTACGGCAAAAATAATTCCCTTCAAGGAAAAATGCAAATAAAAAAGGAGTTTTTCTTTCCTCTCTCTGAATTAATCACTACTTTTGCAGCGAAGTTTGTCCATCCTACGGACGCGGGCACTCTTCGCATTTTGTTGGAAAGACGTTTATGACGTAGCCTTCGATCTATGAATCTCGCAAGTTCATGTCCTAGAAGATACGGCAGCGGAACGTCCACATTGATGAGCATATACCTATGCTATACCTTTCTTTCAAAAGGTGTGGTTTTCTGTATAGTTCATCTTGGCGTGGGCTTTGACGCGTTGCTTATCCTAGGACAGGGCAATGCGAGAGCCTATAGATCGGATGAGCGACAGGTACAGACTCCCACGTCTTTTCGTTTTAAAACAAATCACGCCGAAAGGGGCAGCGCGGCAGGAAAACGAAAAAACAAAATGAGACATTTATTAACTTTTTTGTTGATGCTATGCGCTTTCCAAGGAATTATGGCACAAGATGTCATAGTAAAGAAGGACTCGACGCGCATTGCTGCGTTGATAGAAGAAATCTCCGACACAGAGATTCGCTATCAAGAACCGAATGACACGAGCGGAATCCTTTTAAACATTGCGTTGTCAGAAGTGGCTTTTATTTCACTTGCCAACGGAGACATTTATTCTTTCAGTTCAGAAGACTTCTCCGAAAAGACATCGACAGAATCCGAGAACCCAGATGAAGTCATGTTTTTACAGGAAGAGAAAGTCATTACTCTAAGTTCAGGAAGGGAAGTCGTGTTTAGGCCTGGGGTGCAATTAGAATCTGTAAACGGACACGATTTTTACGGGGATTTTCAGTTCAAAGATGAAAGAGAGTATAAAAGTTTTCTGAAACAAATATGTATAGAAGTTTATCGAATTCACGAATGGGGGAAAATCTTGGTATATTCTGGAGGGTTTTGGGCTGTAGCTGGATATGGAGGAGGAATATCTACTCTCTTCTTTCTTTTGGGAGGAGGAGCGTTAGGAACGATTAACCTTGAAAACTATCCATGGTTATTGGAAGTTGGTGCTATTTCGGTTGGAATCGGACTCATTGGCACGATAGTGAATAGATATGGGAAAAAAATGGAAAAACGTTATATTTCTGTTTTTAATCAAACTTGTGCTTTGTCATCTAAAAAGCAAAATAATCTTACACTTTCATTGAATTTGTCTTGTTCCAGTATTGGTCTTACCCTTTCATTTTAATTTACTATGAGAAAGTTATCAATTGCGTTTGTTCTAATCCTTTCATTCTTATCCTCTTATGGACAAGACACATTGGTCTTTCGTGGCAATAATCAAGAGGAAGTAAAAGAAATTGTAAAAATATTAGAGGAAAATGAAAAAAGTGTACGATACAAAATGTGGCACAACCAATCAGGCCCAACATGGGTGAAAAAAAGAGAAAATATCCGTTCTATAGCCTATTATAAGGAAAAAAATATAGCACTTATTGAACCGATTCCATCAGTTCATTCTACTGTGGATTTAGATTTTACTTTATGTAATCCAGATTCAAAAAAAGTTGCTAAACGAAAGAAAACGATACCATCAGGTAACGAGATTGTTCATTTTATAGATTCCGTTTACAATAAAAAAAAGCTATCAGGAATAGGAGAGATAACAGAATATGTTTCGGGATTGCCTTTAGAGATTAGTCGGGACTGTATAATTCGATATTACCATGAACAATATCATAGCGCATGTGAAATTGAAGATAAGGCCGAGATTATTCACAATGGTTGTGTGTACCTTCTTTTGGACGCGGAAGAAGAACTGCCAGAGATTATTACTATGATTGCGAAACTAATGGCAGCTGAAGGCGACGAAAAGCAGGTCGGTGTGTTGATGGAGGCTTTTCGAAGATACTCAGAGTCTAATGATCATTTTTTTGATGCAGATGTAGAAAGACTTATTCAGGAGATTAATGTATTACTACATCCAAGAATCTTTGAAAATGAAGTAAAGGGAAAATGGGTGGCATTAAACTCTATTTTGGTGGAGGAATCGAACTCTAAAAACAGTTCTCCACTGGTCATTATAATAGACGATGTCACACAGAATAATGGTGCAAAAATCTTTTTACCGAACTGCTCTAACAACAATAAAGACATTAATACTTCGAAAAGTATTGTATTTGATGGAAATGAATTCCGTTTATTATTACAATTCGCTTCTGAAAAAATAAAGGATAGAAGAGAAAACTCAGAATATGTACATGATGCTTTAGAGTATAACAAACAAGTAGAAGCTCAAATAAATGCTGAAACATGGGCATCGGATGGATCTTATAGTGAGAAAGTTGCAGCAGTGTTACTAACATCATTAGTGATGGCGATTTTTAATGGCATCGTTAACCTTGCAAATGTGTCATCAGACACAAAAGAAGTATATTCATTTGATTTAATTTCTCAGACACCAGTTTTATTAGATGCGCAGGTTTCGCATGTTAAAGCCACTACATATAGTAATGGAAATACGAGTTATGACGATTATACACAAGATGCTAAAGCAAGCTTTGTTAAATGGGAAGAGTCAGATAGTATATATTTTATTACGTCAAAGAATTTACCAATGCCTCTGACTCCTAATGTAATAGAAAAAGACTTTTTTAAGGATTTTTATTATATTAATGAGCAATATTCATTTTGGAAGCAGCCTAAGTTTTGGGCAATAAGCCTGTTGGGTTATGCTACAGGTACTGCATTAATAGTAAGTGGCTTTTCTGAAGGATTAAACAGCCATAAAGGGCTTGTTAAGTTTTTGGGAGGAAGTGCCGCTATGACTCTGACGTTTTCATACACAACATTATATCGCATAACAAAAAGAAAAGAGGCTTTTAAGGGAATAAATGAAAGGAACTTGGAAAAACTGCGACGTAAGGCGGAGCAATCATTGTCTCTGTCACCGACATATTATCCGAATGAGAAGGGGATTGGCGCCACAGTTAGTTTTACTTTTTAAGAATGGGAAGTATGAAAAAGATTTTTTTTATGACTGTTTTATTTGTGGCTTGTCCTATTCTGAAAGTCGTAGGACAAGAAATTAGTCTTAATGATGGAATGTATTCTGCCGAATGGACTGCTGAGCGTGACGCGATTGCTCTTGGTGTAGAAAACAGACGAAAACTAATGAATGGCGGGTATGAAGATCTATTCAAAAACCGTGATTATGATTTGGAAAAGAGGTTGAAGGATGCCGTTAATAGGCAAAACAGGGCTTCCAATACAAGTGGTCTTCAAATAGAATACTCTACCCCGACACAATCGAGAGGTACATCCACGTCCCGTACGACATATAGCCAGTCAGAACAGATGAAAAAAGCCCGTGATGCAGCTGCGCATCAGCAATGGCTTGAAAAAAAAAGAATAGCGTCAGAAGCTGCTGCCGAGCGGAGGCGTTTAGAAGAACAACGGAAGCGCGAAGAGCAGGAAAGACGCTATCAGCGGGAATACACCCGTCAAATGCAGCAGTTAGAAAGGCAGTATGACCAGAAACACGCCAAAGTGGAATACCAAGCTCATGAGGGGTTCTATAATATGATGAACTATCAACCTGAAGGAACAGAAATCATGGAATCGCAGTACATCCCATCCACACGAACAACATCGCAAGCTGATGTCGGATCCATTATTTCAAAAAGCAAAAGAAATGCTCAGCACGTCATACGGCTCAACGGGGACGAACATTATAAGTCCACGTCAAGCTGGGACGAGGCTATGAGTCGGATGTTTGCGGAGGACATGAAGACATTGGAAGAAAGAATGAAGGCCGTCCCAGAGTATAAATCCTATAGTGGAGAGGTATATGATCAGATTCGGGAAAAACTCGATGATGTGCAGCGTAGGGAGCTGGCTTTTTACCTGAAATTGTTTAACACCAAAGAAATTGTAGAAGAAAAGGAAGACGGAGATGTGATAAAGCAAGTAGGTGCGTTTCCAGAGGCTATAGGCACTACTTCCACCGGACAGTATGTCTTTGAGTCAGAAGATGGGAAACGGGTTTTCAGGCTGTCTGAGAATTGCCAACACCTTCAGATACTTACGTTTGACGAGCACTTCTTCAAGGACGAAAACATCATAGCACAGATAAAAAAGGATGGGTTGAAGGAGTATCTTGGAGAGTCTTTTAATTTGAACGAACTCATGCCCAAAGTAGAAATGTCACTGGGAAAAAATATCTTGAAGGAAATGAAGGATGAAGACATTAAAAAAATTATGCCTAAGTTAAAGACCGGAATAAAGTTGAATCTATTAGATAACAGCAGTAAGATAAAATACCAGTATGTATATATTGCTCCAAAGGAAAAACTATCCGTAACATATCACACCTTCGGCGGGTCAATAGAGCTATTGGCAGGTGGAAAAGCAGACGTTAGTATTGGAGCAGAAACAGATTCAAAAGCAACCCCTAAACTTGCTTTCAAAGGAAGTGCTGGTGCCAAGGCGAGTTTTTTTGGTGGAGGCCTTGCTGTTGAAGTAGGTAATGCAGCCAAAGTAGGGGAGCAATACTATATGTGTACGCGTAAAATAAAGCTAAATGGTGACGTGGGCTTTGCTGCAAAAAAAGGCTCTGGTAGTTTAGAAACAAACGTTCTTCCCCTTGTCTCATTAGGTTTGGAAACAAAAGGCTATGAGTGTGAAAACATTACTTCTAACGTGGAAGATATGCCTACAAAAAAGAATCTGTAAAATGAAAAAAAGAACAACATGCATTCTATTGATGTCGTTACTCTTTGCTGTGTCAACCAAAGGGCAAGAAAAAGAAATACTAACTATTGTCACCACTCATGAAGAGTTGAATCTTGACAGCATCGGCCTCCTGGCTGTTCCGCTGCAAGGGCCGTTCATGATTGGCGGTAACAGGCTTGTCTCTCTTGTTGAAGGTAGCCAAACGGAAGCATTTGTCTTTCCAGACAGCATGATGGTAGATGACATGATATGGACGGGGAAGGATTTCATCGTTAAGTCTGGAAGAGGGCTTTATATGCAGGATGATTTGGTCGTTCCTCTAATGGAATTCGATAGTTCTGACTTTACTATTTTTCCATGTGATGAAAACCAGTTTTTTATTGTTCAGCCGTTATCGGATTCTACTTCGACAATTTTCATGGCAAGTCTGAAATTCAAGCGAGTAAAAAAACTGCTCACATTGAAAGATTCCGTTATTCACATAGCGAGATTAAAAGGTTTGACCCTTATCACCACATCCCGGAGCATCTATTTGTTTACGGAAAACCGATGCGAACGGTATCTAAAAGCATGGGCACCTATTCGTTTGGCTACGCAAACCAGTATGGGGCTTGTTTTTGCTACAGATGATGAAATTTGTCTTTTAACAGGGAAAGAACTGTTTGTGGTTTTATTTGAAGGCTATTGCCGTCAGCTTTTATACGACGAAAGATTCCTTTATATTCTTACGGAAAAAGGGGATATGGTGCGTTGTGCAATCCATTCATTGGACATTTGAACCTTAGTATTGAATTCAGTATAAACAATAGTGGGATTGCAAAGCTTCCGTTCAGTCGGATTTGTAACCCGACTGCGCTTGAATAGAGGGTCGAAGACGCAGTCGATAGCACTTTTTCTAAAACAGGGGTAGGCATGGAGCAGAAATGTCCATATAATATCCACCTTTTTTAGCTGAAAACAGAAAAAAGTTCTTCGTTCACTTGCAATTCCATTTTATTCGCACTACATTTGCGGCGAAGTACGAGTAACCTACGATGAAGTCACCCGTTCAGGCGGATTTGCAATCCGACTGCGTTTGAATAGAGGGATTTGTAATCCCTCATCATTTGCTACCTGTCCACAGGCTGGGGGATTGCAAATCCCCCAACTCATCGCAGCCGGATTACAAATCCGGCTGAACGGAGCGAGCTGACCAATACGTCCAACTGCACATGGGACTGGGCAACCCTGAACGGCGTGAACGGCCACAAGGTGACAAGCAAGTCGAACGGCAACTTCATCTTCCTCCCCGCTGCGGGTTTTCGCTACGGCACGCGCCTCGGCGATGAGGGCTCGTACGGCCACTACTGGTCGTCGTCGCTCCGCGAGTACAGCCCGAGCAGTGCGTGGTACCTGGGCTTCTACTCGGGCGGCGTGGGCAGCGACTACGACAACAGTCGCTACTACGGCCGAAGTGTGCGGCCCGTCTGTCGCCCGTAGCAAGAATCGGACAAAAGCAAAACACGCATAAAGCAACCAACCCATCCGTATCTGGGCTGTGCCCAGGCGGCGGCCCCGCAGGCCGCAGCAGGGGCACTGCACAGATACGGCGAAAAAACAGAACTATAGTCTATGACACAATTGAAAGATATTCTTGATGTGGAGTCGCGTCCCCGTTCAGGCGGATTTGCAATCCGACTGCGTTTGAATAGAGGGATTTGTAATCCTTCATCATTTGCCACCTGTCCACAGGCTGGGGGATTACAAATCCCCCAACTCACCGCAGCCGGATTACAAATCCGGCTGAACGGATAAAAGGGGGCGTCTGCGTGCGGACGCCCCCTTTCCCTGTGCGGAAAGGGGGCACGCTTTTCTCAGCGCAGTACTTCGTTTATAAACAGGGGCCGTGTTTATATAAACAGGGGCGGCGTTTATATAAACAGGGGCGCTGTTTATAAACGAAGTTTGATTTCCGGAAAAAGTCCGGGGAAAACAAACGTCTCCTTCAAAAAAATCATGAAAATCTACTACACCACTACACCAACCGACCCTGTACGCTGATTAGAAGATGCTTATGCGATGTAGAAGGCAAAAATTTCTACACCTTTCTACACCCATCTACACCGACGCATTTTCTGAACTGGCTCTATGGGGCAAGTATCCGTTTGCTAATTTTACGGAAAAATACAAACAAATGATTGGAAGAACTAAAAGTCAAACAATGAAAAACGCTTAATCGTCAGTGCTAAAGCCATTAAGGCATAAAATAGAAGCAAGTAAGTCAGAATGTCCGTTCCTTTACTGTTCTTTTACGTAGGGTTCGAGGTTGCGGGCTTCGATGGCGTAGCCTTTCCCGTTCAGGCGGATTTGCAATCTGACTGCGTTTGAATAGAGGGATTTGTAATCCCTCATCATTTGCTACCTGTCCACAGGCTGGGGGATTGCAAATCCCCCAACTCATCGCAGCCGGATTACAAATCCGGCTGAACGGATGCTTCTTTGGGGGAGCGATGTCTGCATCTGTCCGTTCAGGCTCCGTTCAAACTCCGTTCGGGCTCCGTTTACTCGGTTTTCCCATTCAGTCAGATTTGCATTCCGCAGCAACAGATGACGCAGAATCTCTGCGTCACACGCTTTGTTTCTGAAAAAGACTTTCTTTGCGATTCTATTCCAACGGTTTATCCGTTCGGACGTAGTGTGTGGCGGCTCGCTGGCCCATTCGGGAAAGATAACCTTTTTCCACCAGTTGGGCGAGGGCTTGGTAGGCTTTCTTGCCGACGAGGCCGGTGAGGTGCGAGAAGGTGTGCGTCGTCAGTTCCATGTGCTCCCCGAAGTAGTCCGACAGCTTTTGGAACTGCTGCTCCAGTGTGCAGTCTGCCGAGACCGCATAGCCTTTTTCGGTGCGCACGATGCTGCCCAGGCAGCACTCTTTCAGAAAAGCCCTCTCTGGCCTGAAGTTGATGCCTGCCACGCTGATGCTTTGGGCATGGATGTTTCTTTTTTTCCTTCAAACCCTTTACTCCTCCTTTACGTAGGGTTCGAGGTTGCGGGCCTCGATGGCGTAGCCCTTCTCGTTGGGGTGCAGGCCGTCGCCGATGAAGAGGGATTCGATGAGCTTGCCGTCGGCATCGACGAAGCCGGGGGTGATATCGACAAAGGTGACGCCGGTGCCTCGGAGCCGTTCGGACATGCGGGCGTTGAGGGCGGCGACGTGCTGTTCGGCTCCGCGGCGCGGCATGATGCCCACCTGATAGATGCGGGCCGTCGGCTGGTGCTTGCGCACGGCGTCGATGAGCATCATCATGCCCTCGACAATTTCGTCGTCGGTGTTGATGCCGATGTTGTTGGTGCCGAGCAGCAGGAACACCTTTTTGGCCTCGAAGCCGTCGAGCTCGCCGTGGGCGATGCGCCAGAGGCCGTTCTCGATGCGGTCCCAGCCGAAGCCCTGGTTGTGCACCACATGGCCCTTGAAGAGCTTTTCCCAGCTCTTGCGGTAGGCCTTGGCCTGTCCCGCGTCCTTGCGCACGTCGTCGCTCCAGAAGTGTGTGATGCTGTTGCCGAGGAGCACGATGTCGGGCTGTTCGGCGCGGTTGCGCTGCAGCATCAGCTCGTGGCGCGTGCGCCAGTTGTACCAGTCGCGCTGCTGGGTGCGGGGGTAGAACGTGGTGTGGCCCGTGCCCACCTCGTCGAAAATCTCGCCAATCTTTTTTCCTACGGCGTCGCCATACTGGCGCATGCCGAGGTCGTTGGGATGGCAGCCTTCGACCATGAAGTCGAGCGTGAAGCCCATCGCGTCGTAGGGCAGATAGTGGAGCCCCTTGACGCCCTGTTCCTGTAGCGTCTGGTAGGCGCGGCGCTGCTCTTTGTTGGCGTTCATGTACCAGTCGATGGCCTGCTGCGAGGCGCTGCCGTTGGAGTAGCAATGCTCCATCAGCAGGATGGGGGCGTCGCTCTTCTCGCGCAGCAGCCTGACGCCCTGCAGCATGCGGTCGTAGATGAGCTCGGTGCGCTCGGTGGAGAGGTTGGGCAGGCAGTCGATGATGTAGAGCTTGGCGTCAATCTCGGAGAGCAGGCGGAACACCTCTTCCTCGAGCAGGCCGTTGCCCGAGAAACCGAGGTTGATGACGGGATAGCCTGTCTCGCGATGGACGATGTTGGTCCACGCCATACCGGGGCGTGAGGCGCAGGCGCCCTGCGCCACGGAGGTGCCATAGACCACGATGGGCTGTTCGAGCGAGACGGGCTGGAAGGTGAGCTCGCGGTCTTCGGGGACGCCCACCTCGAGCCACGTCACCTCGTTGTAGAGGGGCAGGAAGAGCTCGAAGTCGTAGCCGCGCCCTTCGCCGGTGAAGTAGGTGATGTCCTTGAACTCGTAGTGGATGGTGTCCTGGAACGAGAGGTTGAAGCGGCTGGCGCACCAGCGCAGCTGCCCCTCGGCATCGGTGGCAAAGAGGTCGAGGCCGGAGACGCCCGTGGATGGCATGTGGAACATACTGAGTCCGCGGCTCACCTTGTAGCGCACCTTGATGTCGGGTGCATTGGTGTGGAAGCGGATGGAGAGCCCTGCCGACTGCTTGCTGAGGCTCCATACGGCGCTGCGCACCACGCCTTCGGCGCGTGGCGTCAGGCGGTGGTAGCCAGCCTTCAGCTCGTCGCCCCACCAGCGCCCGTGCACCATGTCGCCCTCCAGCTCAAGAGGGTTCACCCACTTCGTCTGTGCCCCCACGGTCAGCAGGGAACAGAACAGCATTGCAAACAAACAAAACCGTCTCATGTTCAAGCTAAATCTGATGTGTGTTATTCGTATCATAAAAGAGGAAAAACATATTTTTCAATCTTCAATCTTCAATCTTATGACAGGGCAAAGGTAAGTATAAAAACTGAGCTTGTTTCAACAAAAACTCATTTTTTTTTGAAACTTGTTTACCTGTTTACCCGCCCCCTTCCCTCCGTTTTCGAGGATGTCCTCCAAATGGTCATCACACCTCCTTCACGTCAGCGCATTGCCTCCCAATCACAGAGCAGTCCTCCCGCACGACAGCGCAGGCAAATAAAATGAAAGAGCACTGCGCTGCGGCCGCGCCCTCCGTCCCCCACCGCACGGTGAAAAAAGTTTAATGATTATCCGCAATCGTACCACCAACGTTATCGCCCCGAAGGGGCATTGAGCAACCAGCCCAGGGCAGCGCCCTGGGTATAACGACATTCCACCTTTCACGCCCTGAAAGGGCGAAGAATTGTATAGCGAACTGTACCCAGGGCGTTGCCCTGGGCTGATGGATGATGGCCTTTCAGGCCGCCCTGGTGGTACGATTGCGGATAATCATAAAAGAAAACGCTGTGCGTCGGGGAGGAGCGCACAGCGTGGGGTGGGTGAGAGCCGGGTCAGAACAGTTTCTTCACCTGGTCATAGACGTTCTGGGCGGTGAAGCCGAGCTTTTCGTCGAGCACCTTGTAGGGGGCGGAGAAGCCGAAGCTGGTGAGTCCCCAGACGGCGCCGTCGGCACCGACAAGGCCTTCGAGGGTGACGGGCAGTCCGGCGGTGAGGCCGAACTTCCTGACGCCTGCGGGCAGGATGCTCTGCTGGTAGTCCTTCGGCTGGCTGTGGAAGAGGCCTTCGGAGGGGACGCTGACGATGCGCACCTTCAGGCCGTCGGCACGGAGGAGGGGCGCGCCGCTGACAAGCGTGCTGACCTCGGAGCCGCTGGCAAGGAGGATGACGTCGGGATTGGCATCGCTGCCCTCGACGATGTAGGCGCCACGTGAGGCCTGGCTATAGTCGTTGCCTGCGGGCAGACTGGCAATGTTCTGACGGCTGAGGACGAGGGCCGTGGGCGTGCAGGTGTTCTCCATGGCGAGACGCCAGCAGACGGTGGTCTCCTCGGCATCGGCGGGACGGAGCACCAGCATGGAGGGACGTCCGCTGTGGTTGTGGAGCTTCTCCATGAGGCGGATCTGGGCTTCCTGCTCGACGGGTTCGTGGGTGGGGCCGTCTTCGCCGACGCGGAAGGCATCGTGCGTCCAGATGAACTTGACGGGCAGCTCCATGAGGGCGGCCATGCGGACGGCGGGCTTCATGTAGTCGCTGAAGACGAAGAAGGTGCCGCAGGCGGGGATGACGCCGCCGTGCAGGGCCATGCCGATGCAGCAGCAGGCCATGGTGAGCTCGGCTACGCCTGCCTGGAAGAAGGCGCCGCTGAAGTCGTCGCGCGTGAAGGCGTGGGTCTTCTTGAGGAAGCCGTCGGTCTTGTCGGAGTTGCTGAGGTCGGCGCTGGCGCAAACCATGTTCCCGACCTGCTCGGCGAGGGCGCCGAGGACGGTGGCGCTGGCGCCGCGTGTGGCGGCGTCGGCTTTCTGCCGGATGCCTGCCCAATCGACGGCGGGCACCTTGCCGGCAAACCACTCGGCCATCTTGACCGCCTTGTCGGGGTGCCGGGCTGCCCATGCAGCCTTTTCAGCCTGGCGTTCGGCGCAAATCTTCTCCAGCTCGGCGGCACGGCGGGCATAGAGTTCCTTCACGTCGTCAAAGATGACGAAGGGGTTCTCGGGGTTGCCGCCCAGGGCGCGGACGGTGTTGACGTAGGCGTCGCCGCCGAGGGGAGCGCCGTGTGTGGCACAGTTGCGCTCGTAGCTGCTGCCGTCGGCCTTCAGGGCACCCTTGCCCATGATGCACTTGCCGATGATGAGGGTGGGCTTGCCTTCGGTGGCCTTGGCCTCGTCGAGGGCAGCGCGGATCTGGGCGACGTCGTGTCCGTCAGTGGTGATGACGTGCCAGCCCCATGCCTCGTACTTCTTTGCGACGTCCTCGCTGGTGACTTCGTCGCAGGCGGTGGAGAGCTGGATGTCGTTGCTGTCGTAGAACATGACGAGGTTGTCGAGCCCGAGGTGTCCGGCAATGCGGCCTGCGCCCTGGCTGATTTCTTCTTCGACGCCGCCGTCGGAGATGTAGGCGTAGATGGTGTGCTTCATGACCTCCTTGCCCAGACGGGCGGCGAGGAACTTCTCGGCAATGGCTGCGCCGACGGCAAAGGTGTGGCCCTGTCCGAGGGGGCCGCTGGTGTTCTCGATGCCGCGGGCAACGTTCACCTCGGGATGTCCCGGAGTGGGGGAGCCCCACTGGCGCAGCTGGGCCAGCTCGTCCATGGTGAACTTGCCGCTGAGGGCGAGGACGCTGTAGAGCATGGGAGCCATATGGCCCGGGTCGAGGAAGAAGCGGTCACGACCCTCCCACGTGGGGTTCTTGGGGTCATAGACGAGGTATTCGCTGAAGAGCACGTTGATGAAGTCGGCTCCGCCCATGGCACCGCCGGGGTGACCGGATTTTGCTTTTTCAACCATTGAGGCAGCCAGTATGCGGATGTTGTCGGCTGCGTGATTCATTGTCTGGATGTTGTTCATTTGATTTGGGTATTTATGAATAATAATGTATGTAGAATCTTCAATCTACGAAAGGTGTGACGTGGCAGAAATGGGCGGTGTCGAACAGGCCTTTGTCTGTCATCTTCAACTTGGGTATGACGGGCAGCGCCATGAAGGAGAGCGTCATGAAGGGGGCGTCGAAGGAACAGCCGAGAGCGCGGGCGTGGGCCGTCAGGCGGGCGTAGGCCGAGCACGTGTCGTAGTGCGACATGGGGCTGATGAGCCCGGCGATGGGGAGGGGAAGGTCGTCGAACGCTCCGTCCTCTTCCACCACGATGCCGCCCTGCAGGCTGATGACGTGGTTGATGGCCGCTGCGATGTCGTCGTCGGTGGTGCCGATGGCCACGATGTTGTGGCTGTCGTGCGCAATGGTGGAGGCCAGTGCTCCCCGCTGCAGGCCGAAGCCCTTGATGAACCCGATGGCAGGACGGGACGGTGCATAGCGGCTCAGGACGACAATCTTCAGTACGTCGTTCTCGACGTCGGAGATGACGCCCGTCCCGTCCACCTTCGCCTCAACAACCTTCTGGCCGGTGAACAGCGAGCCGTTGAATGCCATGATGGTCTGGATGTGGCGGGAGCGGGGAGCGACGTGCAAGTCCTCCGGGGTGATGGGGGTGACGTGGAAGCTGTTGGGCCAGCCGGTGCGTGTCCACGAGCGGTTGACGGGGAACTTGGCGTAGCGGTTGTAGAAGTTGCCGCCGAGGCAGGTGGCGATGACGTTGAAGTCGGTGAGGTTATCAACGAGGATGAAGTCGGCGGGGTCGCCCTCCTGAAGCAGTCCGCAGGGGAGGTGATAGTGGAGGACGGGGGTGACGCATGCGGCGCGGAGGACGTTCCAGAGCGGATAGCCTTTGGCGATGGCACGCCGCACCATGAGATTGATATGGCCCTTCAGCAGGTCGTCGGGGTGGATGTCGTCGGTGCAGAACATGAGGTCGTCGGCATTGTAGGCAAGGAGGGGCGAGAGGGCGTCGAAGTTCTGTGCGGCACTGCCCTCGCGGATGAGCACCTTCATGCCTGCGTCAAGACGAGCCTGCTCGTCAGCCAGGGTGGCACACTCATGGTCGGTGGAGATGCCCAGCGAGGCATACTTCTGCAGGTCGTTGCCCATCAACCCGGGCGCATGGCCGTCGATGGGCTTGCCGGCGCGCCGCGCCGCCTCCAGCTTGCCAAGAACCTCCTTGTCGCCGGAAAGAACGCCCGGAACGTTCATCATCTCACCCAGGAAATAGATGTCGTTGCGCTGCATGAGCATTGCGATGTCGGCTGCGCCGATGACGGCGCCACTGGACTCCATGCTGGTGCAGGGCACGCAGGAGGGGGCACCGAAGAAGAAATGGAAGGGTACCTGCTGTCCGTTCTCAATCATGAAGTCGATGCCGCTGATGCCGAGCACGTTGGCTATCTCGTGCGGGTCGGCAACGGCAGCCAGAGTGCCGTGTCGGATGGCCACGCGGGCAAAGTTCTCGGGCAGCAGCATGCTGCTCTCGATGTGGACATGGCTGTCGATGAAGCCCGGCAGGATGTAGGGGGCATCGTCTTCCAGGGTGGTGGCAGGCAGGATGGAGGTGATGTGCCCGTCGGTGACGGTTAGCGTGGCGTCGTATATCTTGCGGTTGAGCGGGTCAACAATGTGACCCGTAGTCTGAAACTTAAATTGAAGATTGAAGGTGGAAGATTGAATATTATTCATCGGAATTCATTTTTTATGATCTTCAATCTTCAAGACGCTTCCGCCGTTTTGGGGGATGGTGAGGCGGACGATGCCTTTCTTGTTGGCCTTCACTTGGGAGGCTGAGAAGACGAGATCCTTGCCATCGGCGAAGCACTCAGCTGTGGAGCCCTTTATATTTAATAAGGAGAAATCGAAGTCGAATACCAGGGGTTGTGCCTCGGCATTGATGGCTGCGACGTACCATGTGCCAGCGTGCCGACGAGCCAGGACGGCGTTCTTGCCCGGATAGCCGCCGAGGTAGCGCGTCTCGTCCCATGTGGTGGGCACTTCTTTCATGAAGCGGATGGCATCGGCAGGGGCGTCGGTGAGGTTGTTGGGCGTAAGGGCGAAGTTCTGTATGGGATTCTGGAACAGGATGGCTGTGGCCAGCTGGAAGCCGTCGCCCGTGATGCGAGTGGTGCCGTGCGTGTTGTCGCGGTTGTAGTGCTTGTTGAGGGCGCTGCCGCCGAACTCCATGCAGCCCACGGTGTTGCGGATGAAGGGATGCAGGCACGCGTTGAAGGCCTCCATGTCGTCGGCATGCTGGCTGAACTTCAGGTTCTCGCTGGCCAGGACAGCCTCGCTACCCACGTAGTTGGGGTACATCCGTTCCCAGCCGCGGGGCAGGGTGCAGCCGTGGAAGATGCACATGATGCCATACTCGTTGGCGTCGCTGAGCACCTGTTCGTAGAGGCGCATGGTCTCCTGCTTGTCGCCTCCCCAGAAATCGACCTTGATGCCCTTGACGCCCTGGCTCTGCATCCATTTCATGGCACGTTTGCGGGCAATGGGGTCGCTCATGCAATCGACGGGGCTCTGCGTGGTGTCGTTCCACGAACCGCTGGAGTTGTACCAAAGGAACACCTCCACACCCTTGCTGCGGGCGTAGCGGATGAGCTGTTCCATCTTCTCCTGCCCGAGGTTGTTGTCCCACCAGGCATCGATGAGCGTGTATTCCCAGCCCAGGTCGGAGGCAAGGTCGATGAAGGCCTTGAGGTCTTTCTCGTTGATGCTGGCATCGTCCCACACCATCCAGCTCCATGTGCTGCGTCCGAAGCGATAGTCGATGGATGGCTCGTAGAGCGGACGTACGACGTCGAAGGCAATGGTGGTTTCGGTGATGGCGTCCAGTCCGCCGATGGTGAGGGTGCGCCACGGCGTGTGGCAGGGGAGGGTGACTTGAGCGCCCGTGCTGCCGAAGCCGTTGTTTTCTTCCATCATGGGATAGGCAACGGTGTAGCGTCCTTCGGGTGTGGGTTCGTCGAGGCGGCTGCCGCAGAAGTGGCTGTCAACGCCTGTCTCGGAGACAAGCACCCAGATGTTTTCCTCGACGGGAACAGCCTTCTTGCCTTTCTTGCCCGCCTGCGGGCTTGAAGGCTTGCCGACCTTAAAAAGGCAGGGGAACGTGTAGCCGTGTCCGTAGCCCGAAGCGGCTCCCAGCGGAGCATCAGCCTTGTATTCTTCCTCATAGGAAGGCTTTGAGCGTTTCCAGCCAATCATGGCGTGGCTCTGGGGCGTGAGGAAGGTGGTGGTGTTCTCGGGGAAGGTGAAGCTGGTTGCCTCGCTCCGTACAACAGCACAGCGGCGGTCTGGCTCTTCGGGGATGATGTAGCGGAAAGCGACGTTGTTGTTGCTGACCTGAAATTCGATGGAGAAAGCACCACTATTGCGTCTGGGGCCGCCTGGGCGCCTGTTCCCGGCAGCCGGAGCGGGGGCGTTCGTGCTTTCGAAGGTGGCCAGCAGCTGGTTAGCCTCGTAGTGCACGGAGGATGTCTTGCAGCGGTTGAGGGTGTAGTCGTCGGTGACGGTGCCCGTCTTGGTTTCCGTCAGCTTCATTTCCGTATAGAGGAAATGGAGGTCTGTGCGGATGCCGAGCGGGGAGGGGGTGATGACGGTCTGCCCTTCGTATGTGACGGTGTAGGTAGGCTGCGCGTCGGTATCGGAGACGACGACAATCAGCTTTCCGTCGGGAGAGGTGACGGTGGCTTCTTCAGCCATGATGCCCGTAGCCGTGAACGGAAGGAGGGCGAGGAAAAGGGCGGAACCCGGAAAACGCAAAGGTTGTTTCATGATGACAAGAGTAATGAATGGATACTGTTTGGATAATGGGTGAGGAAAGAGGGTAGTCGGCCCTCTTTCCCCTGAATGACAGGATTAGTTCTTGCAGCGGACGGCTGCTTCCTCTACGGGCAGGCAGGCTTTGTAGGCCTCGATGTAGGCGTTGAAGCCGGCCACATCCTCGGGTGTGGGAGCAATCTCGACGCCCGTGTTCCCGGCGAAGACCACTTCGTCGAGCCAGTCGGGCAGGGAGAGTTTCTTCTCGTTGTGCACGAGGTAGGAGCCCAGCAGGGCGATGCCCCAGGCGCCGCCCTCTCCGGCCGTCTCCATGACGGAGATGGGGGAGATGAGGGCTGCGGCAAGGATGCGCTGTCCGACACCTTTCACCTTGAAGAGTCCGCCGTGGCCCGTGATGCGGTCCACCTTGACTTTCTCCTCCTTCAGCAGGATGTCGTTGCCAATCTTCAGCACGCCGACGGTAGCATAGAGCTGCGAACGCATGAAGTTGGCCAAGTTGAACTTGTCACCTGCAGCACGCAGCACCAGCGGACGGCCGTCGGCAAAGCCGGTGACAGGCTCGCCTGAGATGTAGTTGTACGTCAGCACGCCTCCGCAGTCGGCATCGCCTTCGAGCGCTACGTTGAAGAGCTTGGCAAAGATGTCGCCCATGTTCACGGGCACGCCCAGCAGCTCCTGATACTCCTTGAAGAGGTTCACCCAGGCGTTGAGGTCGGAGGTGCAGTTGTTGCAATGTACCATAGCGACAAGGCTGCCATCGGGCGTCGTCACCATGTCGATGACTTCGTGGGGCTTGGCAAGCTCTTTTTCCAGGACGATCATAGAGAAAGACGAGGTGCCTGCGGAGACGTTGCCCGTGCGGGGACGGACGGCGTTGGTGGCAACCATGCCTGTGCCGGCGTCTCCTTCGGGAGGGCAGAGGGGGATGCCGGCACGCAGATGGCCGGAGACATCCAGTTTGGCAGCTCCCATGATGGTAAGGACACCCGCCTGCTCACCAGCATCGAGCGACTTGGGCAGAATGTCGAGCAGCTTCCAGCCGAACTTCTTGTGGGCTATCAGCTTGTCGAACTTCTGCACCATGGTGGCGTCGTAGGTCTTGGTCTTGGGGTCAACGGGAATCATGCCCGAGGCGTCGCCCACGCCCAGCACACGCTGTCCGGTGAGCTGCCAGTGGACATAGCCGGCGAGCGTGGTGAGATAGTCGATGTCCTTCACATGCTCCTCGCCATCCAGAATAGCCTGGTAGAGGTGCGAGATGCTCCAGCGGAGGGGGATGTTATAGACAAAGAGCTTGGATAGCTCGGCTGCCGCCTTGCCCGTATTGGTGTTGCGCCAGGTGCGGAAGGGCACGAGGATTTCCTCCTTCTTGTTAAAGGCCATGTAGCCGTGCATCATGGCGCTGATGCCGATGGCGGCGAGCGTCTCGATTTCCGTATTGTAGAGCTTCTTGACGTTGGCGCGGAGGTCGGCGTAGCAGTCTTGTAACCCCTCCCAGATGGCATCGATGCTGTAGGTCCAGAGGCCATCGACGAGCTGGTTCTCCCACTCGTGCGCCCCCTGGGCAATAGGGTTGTTGTCCTCGTCGATGAGGACGGCTTTGATGCGTGTGGAACCGAACTCGATGCCAAGAACGGCCTTGCCGGTCTCAATGGTTTGTTTTGCAGTCATAGCTTGTGAATTATGGGATTATTAATGGTGATTTTTCTTTGGCGTAGTGATTATTGACGGCAAAAGTACTTTTTTTTTTACAAACATCCAAACATTTTCCACAATTTACGCGAGGGCAAAACAAAAGACGGATGGTTTCGAATTGTAACTCATGTCTGTACTTCTCAATAATGCGAGGTCAATACGCTTTCGTCTGACAACATCTGAACTTCCGATTCCTATAGGAAAATACCGTTTGCAGGGCGGTTATCTTTTTAACCTGTCACTCGGCAGGGACGTCTTGGCTTTGTTCGCTTACAAATTGTAACTCGTTTTGCTATATAGAATCAGCTTCGATTTTCGCAGAAGCTTTATCTGTGCCGCTAGCCCCTTGGTCTGTGCCGCCAGCCCCTTGGTCTGTGCACGCGACGTAGTGCGCTACGGACAAAACGTAGTGCGTTACGGACATAAGGCCTTAAAAACTGAAGCAAACCTTAAAAAAACTCTTTTGCCGAGTGACGGATCAAAAAGATAACCGCCCTGCAAACAGTACTTTCTTATAGGAATCGATGATTCGCAACCCGTCACGGAGTCAGGATTCCGAGCCCGACGGCAATCACTATTTCTCGAAAAAAAACATTAAGATAATGAAATGTAAAATACTTTTATCTATCTTTGCAGAACCTTTAGTTACAAGGCGAATATTATATGAACCCCTAAATACCTGACATTATGTATAAAACAACTAAAATCCTGATGGCGGCAGTCCTGATTTCCCAGCCGATTGTGGTGAATGCGCAAACTGAGAACCCGCGCGGCATTTACAAGATGACTACGCTTACGGGCAGGCTGGGCGAAATAAACGCACCCTTCGAACAGTACAAGGTCTGTACCGATAGCATCACTCTTATGGTCTCCGAGCATATGAACGGCTTCAATATTACCTGCAACGATAGACAGGTCCTAAACTACACGGGCAAACAGCCTAAAACGGAGGGCGACAAAAGCACGCTTATCTATGACAGCAACGCCGAGCAGTTCAAACTGAAATGGTGGAGCACCTACGCAAACCACCTTTATTTTCCCAAAGACGACTGGTGCATAGAGAAATATGAATCGGGGAAATACTCGGACCGCAGCAAAATCCTTTTTGATGCCCTGACTGGCACGGCAGAGACGGACGCGAAGAATCCCCTGACTGGCACATGGCGTTTCATAGGCTATGTGGACGAGCTGCGCGACGTCAAGAAAGAGTTGCCGAAACTGCACGAAAAGTATCCGTCGAGTGCTTACTTCAATACTTTCATGGTCTTCTCGCCCGGATATCTGACGTCCGTCTTCAATATCGGAGGGGGTGTTGATAAAGTGGAATACGAAGGAAAGAAGGCGTACAAGGCTGGCAACAAGGTGTATCAGGTGAAATGGCTGTCGAAAAATCGCATAGCAATCGAATATCGCCAGGATTACCGCATCGACTGGATGATACTGGAGCGTGTGACAGACGGAACGACTCCGTTGAGCCATATCGCCAGCCACTATCTTACCGTAGGTAAATAGAGGGCTGCGGCTTCATTTGCAATTCATAATAACGACGTAAGAAGAAAAGGAGCATCCCATCAGATGCTCCTTTTCTTACGTTGGCTCATGCGAGCACGGCCAATTCCTTCGTAGCGTGTTACTTCAGCGCTTTGTTCAACATGTAGTACATCTCGTTGTTCTGCAGCTGCTGCTTGAACTCGTAGGTCTTCGTGTCCTTGTTGATTTTGACATACTCGATACCACAGATTTCAGCAAAGTCCTCCCAGTATTCCTCGGAGATGTCGTATGAGAAGGCGCTGTGGTGCGTGCCGCCGGCGAGAATCCAGGCTCCGGCACCAATCTCGAACGTGGGCTGCGGCACCCAGAGGGCAGAGGCCACGGGGAGTTTAGGCATGGGCTTCGGCTCGATGCACTCCACCTCCTGCGAAATGAGGCGGAAGCGGTTGCCGAGGTCAACGACGGTGGCCTTGATGCCACGGCCTACCTTCGAGGTGAAGACGAGGCGGGCGGTCTGCTGCTTGCGGATGCCGATGCCGAGGAAGTGTACCTCGAGCTTGGGCTTGTCGGTAGCGATGAGCGGGCAGATTTCGAGCATGTGGCTCTGGAGGCACGACGAGCGGTCGCCGGCGAAGTTGAGCGTGTAGTCCTCGAGGAACGAGCAGCCCCCCAGCATGCCCTGCTGCATCACCCAGAGGGTACGATAGAGGCAGGCCGTCTTCCAGTCGCCCTCGGCGCCGAAGCCGTAGCCCTCTTGCATCAGGCGCTGCGAGGCGAGGCCGGGAATCTGGTCGAAGCCGCAGAAGTCGGGTGCGTCGATGTCGGCATCGCCAAGGTCGTCGAAGTTGGTCGTGAAGGCGGTAGCGCCTTCGTCCTTCAGCACGCGGCGCAGGGCAATCTCAGCCTTGGCCGAGTTCTTCACCTTCTCCCAATAGACTTTTTCGCCGCTCTCGTCAATCTTGATGGTGTAAAGCTTCTTGTACTCCTCGACGAGTTCGTCGGCCTCCTTGTCGGTAACCTTTTTATAATACTCCATCAGCGAGCTGACGGGGTAGTAATCGACGTGATAGCCCATGCGCTGCTCAAACTCCACGCGGTCGCCGTCGGTGACGGCCACGTTGTTCATGTTCATGCCGAACATCAGGCAGCGGACGTTCTTGGCATCGGCGGCGCCGACAGCCACGCGTGCCCAGACGGCAATCTTCTTCTGGGCCTCTTCGCTCTTCCAATAGCCGCAGACCACCTTGCGGGGGACGCGCATGCGGGTGCAGATGTGTCCGAACTCGATGTCGCCGTGGGCACTCTGGTTGAGGTTCATGAAGTCCATGTCGATGGCGTCCCAGGGGATTTCGGCATTGTACTGGGTGTGGAAGTGGAGGAGGGGTTTCTGCAGGGCCTGCAAGCCCTTAATCCACATCTTGGCGGGTGAGAACGTGTGCATCCAGGTGATGATGCCGACGCACTTCTCGTCGTTGTTGGCCGCCTTCATGACGGCTTCCACTTCCTTCGAGCTGTTGGCTGTGCCTTTATAGACGATTTTGACGGGGATGTTGCCGCTCTCGTTCAGTCCGGCAACCATTTCTTTTGAATGTCCGTCAACGGCAACTACGGCATCGCCGCCATAGAGCAACTGTGCACCAGTCACCCACCAAATTTCAAAATTTTCAAACATAGTTTTAAAATTTTAATTGATAATTGATAATTGACAATTGACAATTACTGCCGACTGGAAACTATCTTTTATCGTAGTTAATAATTAAGTTATCTTTTCTTTTATCGACTTTGTTATTGATACTAACAATTTTGTAAGGTCTTGACAATCTGCAATGATGCTTGAGTACTCTTTCTCATTGAGAAACCCTGTTCTGTGTAGTAGTCTGAGCCAATAGTCAGTTTCGCAGCATTCCTTAAGGGAGATACTCATCTTAGAAAGGAAATCTGCAGTACTTTGTGCTTGTTCTGCTTCACATATGTTTGCACCAATACTGGTACCCGACCGTAGCATTTGTTTTGAGAGAACAAATTCCTTTTTGTTTGTTGAAAGATGTTTATACAAGTTTACAATTCTCACGGCGAACTCGAAACTCTTCTCCTTTACTACGTTCTCATTTTTCATAATTGTCAATTACCAATTACCAATTGTCAATTACGGCTCAGCGCTTGCGCTGGCCGTAGTAGGCGTTTGGGCCGTGCTTGCGGCTGTAGTGCTTTTCGATGAGGAGGTTGTTCATCGTGGGCTTGGGGTCTGCCTGATAGGGGTTACGCTTGGCACCGGTGAAGCCGCTGTGGACGGTCATGGCGATGAAGGCCATCTTGGCCACCTCCTCAAGCACTACGGCGTTGTGGACGGCATTGTCGGCATCCGTGCCCCAGGCGAAGGGGCCGTGGTTGCGTACCAGGACGGCTGGCGTGTCGTTGGGGTTCAGCCCTTTGAAACGCTCGACGATGACGTTACCCGTCTCCTTCTCGTATTCGCTGAAGACCTCTTCCTTGCGCATGTCGCGTGTGCAGGGAATGTCGTCGTGGAAGTAGTCGGCATGGGTGGTGCCGATGTTGGGGATGTCGCGTCCGGCCTGTGCCCAAGCGGTGGCATAGGTGCTGTGGGTGTGCACCACGCCGCCGATGTCGGGGAAGGCCCTGTAGAGGACGACGTGCGTGGGGGTATCGGACGAGGGGTTGAGGTCGCCCTCAACCACCTTTCCGTCCAGGTCCACCACCACCATGTCGGCGGGTTTCATGTTGTCGTAGCTCACGCCACTGGGCTTGATGACGACGAGGCCGCTCTCACGGTCGATGGCCGACACGTTGCCCCACGTGAAAAGGACAAGTCCGTGTTTCACAAGGTCCAGGTTGGCCTTGCACACTTTGGCTTTCAGTTCTTCCAGCATGGCTTACCAGAAATAGATGTAGAATGCCACGATGACGCTCAGGATGACCACCGTGTGGAAGATGTCCCACTTGTTCCACGAGGCGCGGGTCTCGGCTTTCTGCTCAGCCGTAGCGGTCCCGAAGCAGAGGCCTTCGATCTGCTGGGCCGTAGGCTTCTTCGTGAAGAGCGAGATGATGAGGCAGATGACCATGCAGGTGAGGAACGTGCATACGCCGAAGGTGTAGATGTTCATCTCGTTGAAGATGTAGGTGAACGCGTTGTGGCTTTGCGGGTTGACAATCATGGTCACCAGGCGCATGGCGCCGATGGCGATACCGATGATGAGGGTCCACATGCCAGCCTTGGCCGTGGTCTTCTTCCAGCAGATGCCGAGCAGGAAGACGGTGGCGATGGCGGGAGCCAGCAGGCTCTGGATGTTCTGGATGTAGGCATAGAGGTTCTTGCCCATGGCCTGGATGACGAATATCCACAGCACGCCGAAGACGACGACGACGACGGTGGCGATTCGGCCGATGACGACGAGGCGCTTCTCCTCGGTCTCGGGGTGCTTGCGCTTGTAGATGTCGATGGTGTAGAGCATGGCGCTGGAGTTGTAGAGCGAGGCCAGCGAGCTCATCAGGGCGGCCAGGATGCCGCAGATGACGACGCCCTTCAGACCGATGGGCAGCAGGGTGTTGACGAGCATCGGGAAGGCGAGGTCGGGGTTCTGCAGGGCTCCGGTAGCGGCGTCGGGCATCAGGGCAGCGGCAAGCTGGGCGCCGATGGCC